>Ga0307518_10001221_pt1 | contig 19273 bp, 7 predicted proteins | sample 25_EM_MG_FD_203889 | JGI IMG/M metagenome (GOLD analysis project Ga0307518, IMG submission 203889) | Populus trichocarpa ectomycorrhiza microbial communities from riparian zone in the Pacific Northwest, United States - 25_EM | ecosystem: Host-associated > Plants > Roots > Unclassified | place...
TTATGTGATGTTTCCATGTGTTCTATGGAGTCCTAATTAGTATTGGATTTCTTATTATATATGGAAACACTGATTATTTTCTTTTAAATATTAGAATTTTTTATTTTTATTTTTATTTCCTTGTCAGATGAGGAGAAAACATAGTAGAGAAAAGAAAGGAATTTAAGTTGACTTAGGAAACACATAGCCAACGCAGTCTCGTTTTTTTTTTTTATTAAGTATATTAACCAAAAAGGAAACAAAACCACAACAAAGGGCTACCTACCAAAATAAGGTAAAGAGGACAATCCCTCAAAGCCTAGTCATCGAACCTAACTAAAACTAAGTTAAAGAAACAAACACAAAGAAATCAAGGCATACCCCAAGGAAATGCTCGGACTTGCCCTCAACACCAAAACAAGAGAAATCATTTAGAGTTGAAAATGTTTTCAGCAAACCTCCACGCAATATAAAGCCTTCTATTAGTAGCCGAAAAGGCCATATTACAACAGAGGTTAACTTTTGTAACTATACATTGAACAATATCAATATAAACAACTGAGTTATTACAAGGATCCTCTCTATGTGGCTTAACATTCCTTTCCCTCCAGATGTGGTAAACTACAGTAGGTGACATTAATCTAATGACCAAAGATTAAAGAGAATTACCTCTACCTAGGATAGAAAGCCATACAACGATACTAGCCCAAGGATCATGATTGAAAGGAATGGGGCATTTAGAGCACATGTCATACCAAATGCATTGAGAGAAGGGGCAATCAAAAAAATAAGTGATCAACATCTTCAGCACCACCCCTACATAGGAGACAATTATTGGTCTAAATGAGACCATAAGACATGAGCTTATCCTAAGTCGAAAGGACCTCCCGAACTACTAGCCATAATATGAAGGAGACATACGGAACAACATGTTTATGCCATACAAGTCTCCACCGCTCCACTTTGCTTAAAACAAGGCAGAAAGCATTCCAAGCATAACGAATGGAGAAAATACATGTAGGAGCATCCTTCCAGCAAACAATATCACACCTCCTATCATCTAGAAGAAAAGAATATAGGCCTAGCAAGCTCAATCCACCCAGGAGATTTAGAAGAAGGCCACCTCCACTCTTGATTGTCTATAATACAGCTCACCCTAGCATCTCTACCCAAACCAAAAACAATAATAATCCTTCTCCCAAAAAGCTCCACCAAAGAACCCACAGGATGCCAGTTATCAAACCTAAGAGAAGTAGAACGGCCATCACCTACACGGTGATATAGTCTCCTTGTTGTGCAAGGATAATAATTCAACTTAATTGTGTTTAAGATTGGAAAGATACCAAGAGGTGGCAAAGAGGAGCACCCTTTTCCTTTCAAAAGAAAAATAAATACAAGGCTGAGATGAGAATCCTATTCTAACTTGGAAACCATAGGGGCAAAACTTCTCCTTTAGTTCCTAAGATTATAGGGCAGTATTATAGGCTATAAATAAATCTTGTATTAGACCGACAATGTTTTCTTTTCTTCTTCTCTTCTCACGACAGATAAAGACTTAGGACTTATGATGCTTTATTTTTATTTTTAATGTGGACCAGCCTAGAAACACCAGCAAGGACCCATTACATGTTCTAAATGGTCCAATGACTCGGTCCAAGACAAAGGCATTGAATGCATTGGTTTTGAAGGTTTTGACCAAGTCAGATTTGAAGGGTCCATTGGAGTATCAAGAGAAGGCCTTAAGTACATCTTATCCATATGCAAGAGGAGCCTAATCCAACCTTATTTGGGCTATGAGGTGAGGACAACAAAGGAAACAAATGAATCTTACTACAACTTGGAAACAACATGGGTGACTACCTTTTCCTTTTGTTTCTAGGATTAATGGACTACATGGAAAGCTATAAAATACGCCTTGAATCAGTTCTGTAATATTTTATTTCCTTCTCTTCTTCTCACGGCATAACATGAATTTAATATTATAAGCTTTATTTTATTTTGTTAGCTATAGCCCAAGGCTTGTTTGGCCCTACTTAACACTTTATTTTCAGCTAGGATCCAAGACTTGTTAGGATCAGGTTATGGGTTTGTTAGTTTAAGGTTTTTGTTCAGTTTTGTAAGTGGGTCAAATCAGTCCACTAGGGTAGATCCATGCAACCTAAATTTTTCAGGGCCATTTGTTAGGTATCATGATACGACATACTTAATTTGAGGTTATTCCGATATTGTTAGGTCTTGTTTCAATTCTGGTGCTTTAAAATTATGTAATAGGTTAAATAATTTGCAACAAGTTTCAAAACGTGTTTGTCTACTAATTCTTTTGACCAAATCAATATGTTTTTGTTATATTGAGTGTTTTGACCAAATCAGTTTGTTTCTGTTATATTGAGGTATTTAGGAGTGAAATAAGTGTCTTCATTAGTTTTCATTTCTGTTTTATTTCGCGTCTTCATTTCGTCCACAATTCATATGAATTTGCATTGCTACCCGCAAAATCGTTGTAAAAAAAGCATTCTGAAACATTTATGAATCCTTATCACACTTGGAAACTATGTTGCCGCCCATTAAAGATCTTTATAGAACTAGGAGATTCCCAAAACAAACTGCAACATCCTTTTAGAAAAAGTGATGCGAACCTCGTGATCACGTGGTCACGTAACCCACAATCAAGATTGAGATTTGATCCCGGAAAGCCGAAATAGGTCTGATAGGAGTGTGACACAATGGAAACCTATCCCAATGCACCAACACTATTGGAATGAGTAGAATGATGCCACGAAGCCGGTTAATCTTTGATAAGTCACATTCAATTCGTTCAAGAACTGAAGAATGCAAGAATCACTCTCACACGTTAAAACTAAAAAATTCAGAAGTAATAATCATCAAAGGCTCCCGAAATTTTGATTACATGAGTTTAAATAGTTCTTGAAAAATTAACCCTAATGGACCCCTTATGTGGACTTATATAAGGTCCCCTCAAAACTGACCCAAAACCCTATACTGAAAAGCCTATAACTTAATCCAAACAAGCTTTGGATCCTAGCTGAAAACAAAGTATTAATTAAGCCTAAACAAGCCTTGGGTTATAGCTAACAAAATGAATAAAGCCGCTAATATTAAATCCATGTTCTGCCATGAGAAGAAGAGAAGGAAGTAAAATATAACAAAACTAATTCAAGGCTTATTTATAGCCTTCCATGCAGCCCCTTAATCCTAGAAACAAAAGGAAAAGGTAGCCACCCATGTTGTTTCCAAGTTGTAGTAGGATTCTTTTGTTTCCTTTGGTGTCCTCACCTCATGGCCCAAATAAGGTTTTATTGGACCCCTTTTGCACATGGATAAGATGTACTAGGGTCTCCTCTTGATACTCCAATGGACCTTTCAATTCTAACTTGGTTGAGACCTTTAAAACCAATGCATTCAATGCCTCTTTCAATGCCTTTATCTTAGACCGAGTCATTAGACCATTTGGAACATGTAATGGGTCGTTGCTGGTGTTCTGGGCTGGTCCACATAAAAAAGAATCCTAGCCAAATAGGAAGTCCACAAGTCAAAAGGAAGTAAATAACTAAATTTGTACAGCCTCTATTGACCAGTATTGTGGTACTTTCCTGAACTTTGATTAACCTGAAATTATAACTTGAGGTAAGACAACATGTCAGGAGACTCCACGTAAAATTTTAGCCCGATCTAACGGTCCGATTGAGAATTATGATTGTTGCTGTAAAACTGCATAGTTGCATATTTTACATCAAAATCCGAATTTGACCTTACATAGATCGTATCAATGCGATTGGTAGGAGGAGGAATGAAGAAAGGCCAATAGCATCACGAGAGGAGATGAAAGTGTTGATGAGGAGGCACTTTATGCCTAACCATTATTATAAAGATTTATATCTAAAATTGCAAAGTTTGCATCAGGGTTCTAAGTTAGTGGATGAGTATTATAAAGAAATGGAGATCACAATAATTCAGGCCAATATAATTGAGGATAGGGGGCCGTGATGGCTAGATTTCTTAATGGACTGAATAAGGAGATTGCGAATGTAGTGGAATTACAACATTACATGGAGTTGAAGGATTCATATGGCAACGAATGTGGAGAGACAAATAACGAGAATGAGAATCAAATGTTTTTAGACCAATTTGGATTCATCTTTATCAGCATGGAGGCTAAATTAGAGGGGAGAAAGGCTGCCCAAACAAAGCTTTTTGTCCTTACTAACGCCGAACCACCTAAAGCAAAGGATGAAACCTTTACGGGTTTCAAAGGTAAATTTGACTCTAAACCAAAATGTACTCAGGATGTTAAATGTTTCAGTTGTCAGGGGCGTGGACAATGTGCTTTAGAGTGTCCAAATAAGAGGATAATGGTGATGTGGAATTCAAGAGTGACAAATCAGATTGTGAAGACATCCACCATTGGAGGATTGTATTGAGGATGAATTGACGTTACCTGTTGAAGAGTTCTTGGTTATAAGGCGCACATGTTAGGTTGAGGTCAAGGAAGATGAAAATGATCAGCGAAGGGAAAACATATTCCATAAGCGATGCTATGTATAAAACAAAGTGTGTAGTTTGATTATTAATAGTGGAAGTTGTACTAATATGGCTAGCACTACTCTTGTTAGTAAACTGAATTTGTGTACTGTTAAGCATACTAGACCATATAGATTGTAATGGTTGAATGATAGTGGTGAAGTGAAAGTAACTAAACAGGTTGTGGTTCTGTTTTTGATTGGGAAGTATGTTGATGAATTTCTGTGTGATATGGTACCAATGTAAGCAAGTCACATCTTATTTGGAAGACTGAGACGGTATGATAGGAAGGCAAGTCATGATGCGATTAAAAGAAGGTATACCATTGTAAAAGATAGCATAACATCACTTGATGCAAACCTCGTAATCACGTGGTCACGCAACCCACAATCAAGATTAAGATCTGATCCTAGAGAGCCAAAATAGGTCTGATAGGAGTGTGACACAGTGGAAACTTGCCCCAAGGCACCAACACTATTGGAATGAGTAGAATAAAGCCACAAAGCCAGTTAATCTTCGATAAGTCAGATTCAGTTCGTTCAAGAACCGAAGAATGCAAGAATCACTCTCACACGTTAAAACTGAAAAATCCAGAAGTAATAATCATCAAAGCTGCTAAAATTTAGGTTACATGTGTTTAAATAGTTCTTAAAAGTAACCCTAATGGATCTACCCTTGTGGGCTGAACTGACCCACATAAAAAACTGACCCAAAAACCCTAAACTGTAAAGCCCATAACCTGATCCAAACAAGCCTTGGATCCTAGCTCAAAACAAAGTTCTAATTAAGCCAAAACATGAAAGAAAATAATAAAAATAACTGATTTGTCATTAAATACCACCAGCCCTTCTTTCCTTGTGTAGCTAGGATGAATAGGGAATCCTTATAAGAAAAGGATTCAAAAACATTGATGAATCCTTGCCACACTTAGAGATTATATTGCAACTCATTAAAGATCCTTGTGGAACTAGGAAATTCCCAAAACAACCTCCCACATCCTTGTAGGAAAAGGATTCTTGACAAATAGGAAGTCTACAAGTCAAAAGGAAGTAAATAACAGAATTCGTATAGCATGTTCTGACCTATATCGCAAGTCCTTTCCGAACATGGATTCACTTGAAAATGTACCCCAACATAGACAAATACCTCTGGAATCTTATGGTAAAGTGTCAGCTCGATCCAACGGTTGGATTTGAAGTTATGCTCAATAGCGTAAAAGGTTATCTTGTATAATTCACGATTACATCTCTTTCCTGGGAAGTTTAGGACAAAATGGATTGGTCCATTTGTGATTAAATCCATCTCTGAGCATGGTGCATTTGAGGTACAAAATCCTAAGAATGGAAATGTTTTCAAAGTAAATGGTCATCGATTGAAACCTTATCTTGAAAACTTTGTGGCTGAAGTTGAGACATTGGATCTTGAAGATCCAATACCATTGTAGTGTCAGAAGTAATGAGTTTTTATTTTTTTTTATTTTTTTTCATTTTTATTTTTTTTTCATTTTTTTTCTTTCTTCCATCTCTTATATTTTCTTGTTCATGCATTAGGGACAATGCATTATTTTAAGTTGGGGGGGTGTGAGGTTCTTTATTTTCCAAAAAAAAAAAATCAATGTTTTCTTTTAGTTGTGATATGCAGGTTTTAAAAAAAATCAAGCAAGAAGTCAGCTCATGTCCAATTCAATCAGACATTCATCCTTGAAAACAAAAGGGGAGTAACAGTTTTTCTAATCTTTATACTTTTCTTCTCTTTCTTTTTTACATTGAGGATAATGTAAAACTTAATTTTAGATATTTGATTATGTTGAATGCTTGAGATGACCATGCTTGTTTGAAAAAAAAAAAATTGCATTCGTATGTGAATGAGACGTGTTTAGGATCAACATTACATTTTTGGATTCATTATTGTGTTGAACATTGCATGCTTTAATTTGGGATAGATAATATCTTATAAAGCAAGATATAGCATACTTTTTTAAAAGATTATTGAAGTACATCTTTCCTTGTAAAAGTTGTGTGAGTTGTGTGATTATGCATAAAAGATGAGTGTGATTCTTTACTTGTGATCATCCCTTTTGATCTAGTCCTAAACAAGGTTTAAGTAAATAGAGTAATAATTATTAGACAATTAAATAAATAAATGTGTACAAAGTTCTATCTACTCCAATGTTCTGAGTTGCTCAGTAACTAAGGAGTATTCATCACAAATGTTTATCTTTACATCAAATGGCAGCTTAAAATATGAGTATGCAAAAGCACTTTAAGTTTGTGACTTTGTGAGTAACCGGGTGCATTCATCACAAATGTTTGTATTCGCGTCAAAAGGAAAGTGACCACTTAAAGACAAAGAATAAATAATATCTTCAAAAAAAAAGAGAAAAAAAGGAATATATATATATTCTAGTTTGCTACTTTGTTTGTAGTGGTGAGAAGGGAATATTACAAGTTGAGTTTTCGTGTGAATCAATTATCTTGGTTGCATGATAAAAAAGATTGAATTTGGAATTTTGTATGGATGTTTGATTTAGAGAATGTGAGTATGCTTATTTTTTTTTTATTCGCTATTGTGTATACTAAGTTAAAGATAACAATGTTTGCATGATAGGTTTTTCAAGCGTGATGAGTCGAGCCTAATTATGGTTATTATTATTCCTTTTATTTCAAAGGTTTTATGTTTTGTTTTGCTTGAGGACTAGCAAAATCTAAGTTAGGGGGTGTGATTGTGCATCAAAAGTATCATTAAGTCTCTTATTTTACATATGTATTTATTGTTTTTATTTGGGTTTTTTATAATAATTGATGTGCTTTTTAGTAATGAAGTTTCTTTTATTGTTTCGATAGGTTTTTGAAGCTTAAATGAATTATTTCAGAAAATTCAACATCGGAATTCGAAATAAAGAAATGAAGAGAAATTTAATTGAAGATTGAAGCAAATCTTGGTTCAAATAAGTGCTTCAAATTTGCCCCAAAAATCAATTCTATTCCAATTCTAGAAAGGATTATCATATGATCTATTTCAAGCCCAAACTTGCCTTATGTCATGTGCAAACTTCAACCATCAAACACTCAAGGTTTCAATGTCAATCTTAGCCCAAATAATAGGTACATTCGTATCATTATTTGATGCTTAAATTCAGCTCCAAATCAGCCCCAAATCAGCCTCCAAATCAGCCCAAGCGCAATCCATGATCTTACATGCCCACATAACAAACAACATTTTTATTTATTTTGGGTAATTCATTGATCCAAGAGGGCAAGCACATGGATGGAAAGCTGGAGGGAACATTGTCACATTATTTTGGGTCAAAAAAAGGAAAGAGACAGCTCATAAAGGAGGAAGAAAAACATGCACCAACGTGTTCTCCAAGCTGTCTTGATTTGATTTTCCAGAACACCTTTCGGTGTTATGTCCATAACTTTTGACTCAGATGTCCAAATGAGCTGTTCTTTAATGATCTGGAAAGCTAATAGAATGACCTATAAATATGTCTCAATAGCCATCACCAGGGGGTCTTCTAAGAGGGTCGAATTGCTGTCCAACGTTAGAGTCATATTTGTGTTAGAAATTTTACTGAAATTGTGTTGTGATCTTCTTTGTAGATTTCAGTTCTTTAGTTTGTAAAACTTATTATTTCAGTTTGATTCAAGTTATTTCATGTTTACTGAAGTGTTCTTATATATAATCATGGTTGGCTAATCTCTTTCTTTGATCCAAATCAAAGATGATGGTCGTTGAGGTGAGTTCTTTAAGATATGAATGAATCTTAATGTTTATCTTCTCATTTTCTTCATGAATGTTTTATTATTGCAATGAAATTTTAGAAATCATTTAGGTAATGTTATGATCTTGAATTTTTATTCACAAACCTTAGTTTTGGTATAGAGATTGCTTGATTCAATGTCTTACTTAATATGAAAGTACTTGTTTATTCTTAAGCAATAATCAATCTTCATCTTCGTAACTTCATTGTAATATCTTCCGATCTAATATCACCATTGTTGATATTAGGTTGAGTTATCTTATATATGTTGAAGGAATCACCAATACATTACCATTAAAATTGATTTGGACCAAGACTTACTTTTTCTTGTCATTTAAAATCTAGTTACACTTTTTCATCTTTGAAAACAAATCCATAAATTATTTTCAACCAAGTTATTGTAAATTTAATTTCTTTTGAGTTTTTTTTGTTACCTAGCTTAATTTCCAGATCTAGCTCTCCGTGGATATGACTTCGATCTTACCGAGTTAATTGCTACATCGCACACTCGTGCACTTGTGACTTAAAACAAGCCGATCATAAAAAGCGGTCAAGCAATAAGATGCCCTCAAACACCAAGGACTCATTACTTATTCCAAACGGGCCCATCACAAGGTCCAAAATGAAGGCATTGAAATAAGCATTAAATGTGTTGGTAGTGCAAGTTTCAACCAAGGCTTCAACTTGAGGATCATTTGGAGCATCAAAAAGAGGCCTTCATACATTTAACCAATGTGCAAGAGGGGCCCAATCCACCCTTATTCGGGTCATAAAGTTTCAGCAACAAGGCTACCCATTAGTATTAGTTTCGGTCGGCCTTGTTATGTGATGTTTCCATGTGTTTTGTGGATTCTTAACTAGTTTTGGATTTCCTATTATGTGTGGGAACATTGATTATTTCCTTTAAATATTAGGATATATTATTTTATTTTATTTCTTTGTCAGGAAGGAGAAAACACAGCAAAGGAAACAAAGGAATCCAAAGCTGACTTAGGAAACACATGCGGTAGTAAAGTTTCCTTCTTGTGCAAGGAGAATAATTTAGCAACTTAATTGTTTTCTAGTATTGAAAGGATATCAAGATGTGACAAAGAGAAGCTTTAAATGCAACATCCTTTTTTTTTTCTCTAAAAGAAGGATAAATACAAGACTAAAAGTATAATCATATTTTAACTTGAAACCAAAGGGTTTGTTGGGTCAAATGGCTAGACATTCTGATTTTAGGTTTCATTGGCGTTATGAGAGGGAAGAAATTACTCATTTATGCATCATTGATGATTTGATGATGTTTTGTAAAGCGGAGGTGGCCTCGAATTCTTTGGTTAGGAATTGTCTTGATCAATTCTGGGTTGCTTCAGGTTCATCACCAAACCCTAATAAGAGTAATATATGTTCTTGTGTGGTATTGCTCCTAATACAAAAGTATAGCTTCTCGGTGTTCTCGGATACAGGGAAGGAAAATTATCGGTTAGGTATCTTTTTTACACGGGTAGACTTCAACTTCTCAAGTCCATCCTCTTCTCTATTCAGGTGTATTGGTCTTGTCTCTTTATTCTTCCTAAGGCTGCTATGGTGAAAAAAACCTCTTTACTGAGGTCTTTCTTGTGGAAAGGTAGTGATCTTTCTTATGGTAATGTAAAAGTTCTTGGGATACTATTTGTTTGCCTAAGAAGGAAGGGGGTTTGAGTGTAAAAAATCTTGAAGTATGGAACCGGGCAGCAATAGTTAAGCATTTATGGTCTATTTGTAATCTAATCAAATCTATTTAATCTTCATGGATATCTTCTTATTTGTTGCGAGGTAGGAGTATTTGGGAGATTCCTTACTCCGGAAATGGTTCTTGGAGCTGGAGAAAGATTCTCAATCTGCGTTGTGTGGTTCAAAAATTTATATACTTCCATGTTGGAGATGGGCGTTATATTTCTCTATGGTTTGATAATTGACATCTGTTAGGCCCCTTAGTGGAGTTTTTTATGGATAGGATTATTATTGATTTTAACTTAAGAAGGGATGCGCAGCTGAGTTATATTATTGCTGGTAAGGAGTGGGTTTGGCCATCTTCTAGATCCCTCGAATAGATTGCTGGTAAGGAGTGGGTTTGGCCATCTTCTAGATCCCTCGAATAGATTGAGCTTGTTCAATGTACTCCCACTTCCTTTCTCCTGAATGATGGTAGGAATGACCTATTATGTTGGAAGGACGCTTCGAAGGGTATGTTCTTTATTTGTTGCACTTGGAACTCTATTCATCATGTTCGGGACAAAGTTGAGTGGTGGAAACTAGTTTTATTATAAACATGTTATTCCACGATTTTCATTTATCTTGTGGATTGCTATTCATGATGCTCTCTCTACTCAGAATAAGCTAAGGTGCTATGGTATCATTCAAACTATCCAATGCCATTTATACGAAGGTGATAGGGAAGATGTTAATCACCTATTCTTTGATTGCCCATTCTCTCATCGCATTTGGTTTGATTTATGCTTTAGATGTCTCATTCCATTTCGCCCTGTTCTTAGATTAACACCATTTTTTGGCTTTCAGATTTGAGTGGAGATTGCTCTTTTAATTTGATGTTTACAAGATTAATGTTCGTTGTTGTCGTGATGCGAACCTCGTGATCACGTGGTCACGCAACCCACAATCAAGTTGAGATCTGATCCCAAAAAACCGAAATAGGTCTGATAGGAGTGTGACATGGAAACCTTCCCCAAAGCACCAACACTATTGGAATGAGTAGAATGACGTCACGAAGCCAGTTAATCTTCTATAAGTCAGATTCAGTTCGTTCAAGAACTGAAAAATGCAAGAATCACTCTCACACGTTAAAACTGAAAAATCCAGAAGTAATAATCAAAAAAGCTGCCGAAATTTTGGTTACATGAGTTTAAATAGTTCTTGAAAAATTAACCCTATTTGACCACTTATGTGGACTTATATGAGGTCCACTCAAAACTGACCCAAAACCCTAAACTGAAAAGCCTATAACTTAATCAAAACAAGCCTTGGATCGTAGCATGCACGATAAGAGTAGATTCTAGCTTAGGTTCACTTTTTGTAATTTAGGTTCTAGGGAGTGTACCCCTGCATTTGGTAATATTACAACTTTTATTTAACTCAATTTGTATAATTGATGTTTAAAGTTGAGTATATGAATTTAATTTTGTAGTTTGTATAACTATATTCCACATATGCATGTTTATATCTTTATCCATCCATAATGATAATTGTTGTACAATGTATATCATAAACATTGTGGTTGATATGAATGATGATGTTTGTGGGATTGAGACCTAGGATGATTGGGTTAAATTGAGTTAGGAGATGTGGTATATTAAAAGTGTAAACAGGTCGTATGTCGATAACTTGGGACCTCCCCATATAGGGGAGACTCCGTCGAAATTTTGGTAGACCTTAATACAAATACCATGAATATATATATAGTCACTCTGTTTATCAGTTAACATGAGATTGTTGCTTTATCTCGGATACGGGGATGTAACATCTGATGCCGCATGATCATTCATATTACAATCAGACATATGTATACCAGATGTTGAACAACCATTCTCATTACAATTACACACTTTACATGCCAAACGTCCATTCTCACCACTCACAGAACCCTTATTTCGTTTAACAACTACCTGCCATTGAAACTTATTCTGCTTGTTATCCGCAGATTTAGAGTTCACAGCTCCTACTTTCCTCTTACCCTCTGCCACCACTGTAAGATTATCAACTTTATTAGTAATTTTTGGATTCTTTTTATTATTTTCTTCTTAGTCTTTGGGTTATTATTACTTATTTGAGTCAATTGTAAGTGGGCCTCATATAAGTCCACTTAAGGGGGGGTCCATTAGGGTTTATTTAAGTCTAGAGTTAGTATAAATAAAGGCATAACAAGACATGTAAGTTAGACAATTCAGATTAATAAAAGTTCTTGTTTACCGCATTTTGTGTGTGTGTGTGTGTGTGTTGGTAAGATAATCTCCCTTCCATGGTTCTCTAAAGAACTGAAAACATCTTATCGAAGAACAACTGGCTTCGTGGCGTCATCCTTATACCTCTCGTTCGCAAATCAATATTCGTTGGGTGGGGGTTTTCCATTTCCAATAGTGATGGTGCCTAGGTACAAGTTATCTTTGTGTCACATTCCTATCAAACCTGATTTACTTGGCTTTCCAGGAATTGATGTCTTTGCGTGTGGGTTGCGTGACCACGTGATCACGAGGTTCACATCAATAGGGATGCTCATTCAATGAGCTCAAATGATATACCCATTATCTGGGCACTTAATGTTATTGATTGTGACATTTCAAAGCTCCTAAATTTATCACTATAATTATATGACCGCCAGTCAGTATTTAAACAACTCACTTCCCATTTTGTTCTCTTAAAAAAGGAATTATTAGCCAGCCTTGTTGGGTTTCTTAAATTGCCCCAGCCTAATCATGCATGCAAGTATTTTATCTTGTTTTTTTTTGTTTGGTCTTTCTCAAGGATGATATTATGCAAAAGATCGGTATCATAAAAAAATATTTGGAATTTCAAAATTATCTCCAAGTGCAAAAACCATTTCGATGCAAGTTTAAAACATATATGTTTTGAAAAATTCAAGCAACTCCTATGAATAGGGTTTCATGAAGGCTGAATTTTAGATTTTGGTGCAAGTTTTTCACTTAGCAAAACCATAAGGTGACCTTTCGTTTTCCTAATTTATTGGTTAAAAGGCTCGAGTTTCAGAGAAAACAAAATCTTTGAAGAATTCATTTTACTTATATGAATAATTAAATATAACCATAATCTTTTAAAGATCTCATTTTGCATAGGAGAGCAGTGCCTACCAACCCAGATTGCTTGCTTTTGATTAAAAAGGACTTTATCATGCATATAATGTGGGCTTTGACTATTGGTTATGAAAGAAAAGTATATTTATAAGTCCAAAAGGTGTTTGAGGTTCTAAAGACTTCATATCACTATAGTTGTGTCTTTATTTTCTTTCATTGTGTTTCCATGATTCACCCTTTTTTATTGCTTTAACAGGGCAACCTCAATCTATTTTGAGTTTAACATGGTCATTTTTGTCTTTCACTTGGGCATGCACCTATCATTTGGATTTCTCATGCTTTTTTGTTTTTTGTTTTTTTTATTTGGTTTTGAGCATCATCATTTTTCTTTACATGAGATGCCCAACCTTTTTTAATATTGGAATTTCTACATGCCCTCTTGCTTTTATTTGGTTACTTCTGATCTTTCCATTGATTATTAAGCATTGTATAATTTTAAGGTCAACTTGCTATCATAATTCCCGTACTTGCTTTTAGTGTGGGGTGTGATCCAAGTCATGGTTTTTTTATAAGAAAATTTTTTATTAGGCTCAGAGTGGGACCTACAAAGGATATTTTTCAAGTATTGTGAAAGGAATATCAAAAATAGCCTTTTATCATCTCAAACACATGCATTAGGACCAATAAGCTTCACTCTCATCCATTGTGATTAGTTGGACATACAAAATAGTTTTTATCAAATTAAATTATGCATCATTATTCAGCCAACTAAAACACAGCTTCAAAGTTAGTATGAATGGTCTTTATAGTTCATTTTTTAGGTTTATAAGCGTTTGATCACTTGAATTCTCAAAACTTATTTGTTAAAATGAGCACCAATTTAACCTCTGAATTTGTACTAATATCTTTGATTTTCCAAAAACTTTTGAAATTCGTTTTATATTTTGCAAAAGCAGTGTTTTTTTAAGCCTATGAGATCACACGAAATGCTATTCAGAATTTTCTCTGAGTTTATGATACACCAAATAATTGCTGGCCAAACTTTGATATTTATTGATTCCACGACAAAGTACATTACATATGGTATTTCCTTACAACATTAAAGTTTACAGGCATAGGTAAATCATCTTCGTCCATTTTGGTCAAAATCAAAGCCCCTCTAGAAAAGGCTTTCTTCACCATGTCTTCATAGTTTTGGGCCCATTTACTCCAATCTTTTCTTGGTTTTAGCAAGAATTTTTTTCTAATAAAGGTCTCTTTCTCTAAATACCCTTGGTCTACAAAAATTCGATGAAGTCTCCCCTATATCAGGAGGTTCCAAGTTGTCGACAAAATCATATTACACTTCAAAATTCATTTCACAACCCGATCCAATCATCTTAGATCTCAACCCAACTTATCATCATCAACACAACACATCTTATTCAATATCATTATACAATTCAAGTTCATAAAATAACAATGCATAATTCAATTATTACATAATATCATCATATAAACTATATCTTGCATAATAACATCATATAATGTGAATCAAGTGTAGGATTCCATTTCAACGATAAACATGCATGGTTAAAATAGATACTTAGAATTACAAACATTAGATTTAAGTCATACATCCAAATTTACGGATTAATATTACATTTCAAGTTTTAGGAGATAAGTCTCTTGATTTACAAATAATTATATGGCCAAAAGCAAAAGATAACTAAACTAAAATCACTCTTGACACTACCCTGATGGACCTGAAAATAGAAATTAACATGTACATATAATGATATAAATATAAAAAGGTAGTAACAAACAATAACAATAACATGTAATAATTTCCATGAAATTTCCTTTAATGCATAAAATTAGGCATAGACCTCTTTTACAACATACATTTTCCATCTATTACCAATATCTTATCCCATTTGATGAGAATAATTTCATCTAGGAAATCTCAACACAACTCAATGATTTCGAACACTATCTTCTTATGAATTAATTCTCACTTTATACCAAGATATTCCTCTCTTGGTATCATTACCTTATCTCATTCTTTCGGAATAACTAATCAACTTATCTTCTTCCCTTAACCAAGAGTAACCTTCTTCCCTTAACTAGGAGTAACTATGTCGAAGTTAGTAATCTTTACTAACATCATTAGTCCCCAAATTACTTGGGATCAGCTATTCAATTTAAGGAATGCCGACACCAATAGAACCCTATCGATACCATTAGCTATCCAAACTCGGGTAACTATTCAATGTCATTTGAAATGTCGGTACCCATAGAACCACATCGATATCATTAGCTATCCAAACCCAGATAGCTAACCAATATCTTCTCAACCTTCCATTCATACCGATCCCCTTTCATTTTTTTTCTTATTAACATCATATACATTGTAACCATGATTGCCAAGTATCATTCACACACAACCTTAGTTACTGACACTACGGTCACTAAGCATCATTCATATAACCTTGGTCACCCTCAACACGGTGTTAAGTATCAATTTATGCCATTAGCTACCCTTATCATGGTTTTAAGTATCATCGTAACATATCCTTAGCCACCGACACTAGGTGATCAATTATCTATCATTTCTCATCCAATCTCCAAATCATTGTGTATATCCAATCCATACCGAGATAATCATGTCTATTCCAAAGTTAGGCTAATCCAATACCTATCAATATATGAAAGGTACTTGTGTCCATTCTAATAATAACATAATTAATTTGATACATAACAATACACGCAAGGTACTCATGTTCATTCAAATATTATCCTAACTAACTTGATCCATACCATTGGATGCAAGGTACATATGTTCATTCAAATATCCTAATTAATATTGAACTATACCAAGTACGCAAGGTACTCCTATTCATTCCAATAATATCATCACAAGTTTGATACATATCAATGTACATAAGGTACTCGTATTCATTCCAATTATATCATATTCTGAAATTTATCAATAAGTTTACACAAATTGAAAAGACAAGGTGCAATGCACCTGCCTGGAGTATGTGCACATGTTGTCACTCCATGTCGTTGTCCAGTACCTACAGCCTCCCCTGTATCACCAGAGATTTAGTTTTTTATCAATAATACAACCAACATCACAATTTCATTTAATTCTTATTCAACTATTATTCTCAAACCAGTCACAAGGAAGTTCCTTAAAATCATTCAACTCTTACCCATTTTCATGTTCATATTCATTCTTATAATTTTGTTGTTAAAACTATTATTCAACAGTAATTCCAAGAAAAGATTAAAAATTATCTAATTCTGATCGATTTAGCTTAACCAACCCAAAACACTATCTAGTGTTTTAATCATAACTGAAGTTGTAAAACTCAGTTTTGGGCGTGATTTGTCTCTATAAAAGGATAAAACATAGAAATACAACTTTCATAAAGAAATCAACTTTAAATTATATCATTTTAAGACTTAAAATCAACAATAACAATAGCCCCTCTTTTACAACTAAAATTTTGGACAACGAGGATTTTCTTCCCTTGAAAATCCTTTCCAACTTCCAAATTATTTTCATGTATAAACAACATTATTCAAGGTTATTTGGCATCATTAAATCACAAATTTAAACCAATTCTAAAACAAAATTTTCAAACAATTTCCCTACCTCTACAACATAGCAAGATTCGCCCAAAATAGGGAAACTCATCCCTTAGGGATTTCTCCTGTGTTTTTTTTACACACACTACATACATTATTATCCTTGTTTAGAATTATTAATACAATAAAACAATGAACCCTTCATTTTATTTTATGTTTCACTTTCTCCTTGTGCAATTAAACATATGAAACATACCTTAACAATTAATGTTCTTACATCATTATCACAATAATATTTTCACCCCACTACTTGGAATCCATGACAATTTTCATTAACTAATCAATCTGCCAAAAATATACTTATGACCAGCCTTAAATATGTTTTATTTTCCAAATTTCTTTCATTTCAATTTCTTCAAGGTTCCACCTCATTCACATCCACCCAACCAACAAGTTAGCCTTTTATTCATTCAACATGCTCATATAACAATGTTCATTCCTATTCTTACACCATAATCATTCTTCCCTTCATATAAAGAATACACAATTCATCTATAGCAATATTAATAACAAGAACTCATTTTACCACTATATTTTTCATAAACCCTAACACCCGCACAATTCTAATTTCATCAAAACATGTATTTAATCAAGTTTCTTAAATTTTGCCAAAACTAAAAAAAGATTCAAAAAGCAACAAGTCATCCACCTTAGAATTTAGTTTTGAACCTATTGGTCTGAATATAGACCTTGGAGTCTTGCATAATATATGTAAAAATTAGAATGATCCAACGGTTAAATCTCCGTAGATTAGAATAAGACCAATATATCCAACTATAAGCACGATCCAACAATGGATGCCAGAGATATAACCTGAAAAGTTCGTTTCTCTCTCTCTAGCTGAATTTTTTCTATTGTCTCTCACCTTTTTTTTTGGACTGGTTGGCCTCTTTGCTGTTTTAAAGGCAAATTTGCCATTAATTATAATTTTGTCCTTTATTTATGCCTTTATGTATTTTATTTTATTTTATTTTTCATGTAAACTATCCAGTTTTTCTACTTAAATCGCTAATCCTTACCGAACTCTGATTGGGATGACATCTTAAAATAAGGTAGGACAACATATTAATAGATTTCATGCAAAAACTTTTCCCAATCCAACGATTGGATTGAGAGCTCTACTTCTTAATGTAAAATTAGTCAGTTCATGACTTTTCATCACCAATCCAAATTTTCTTGTTCAATCCTCATATAAATCATATCAATTATTCTTCTAAACCTTTAGGATCATTTTTTTTTTAATATATTCATTTTAAATTCTCCACCTTTATTTATTTATCAGGCTTATTACTATTTCTAAGTAATGTCACTGGTTTTTAACTGGTGCTTGCACCTTCAGTCCTGCATGTTCACTACATTGTCCTTTCTTATAATTTATTTTTTATTATCTCACTTATTCCTTAGAAATATTTTATTATTTTTCTCATTATTTCATCCATCAAAACGCGTTACCAGTTTCTCTGTCGTCATGAATTCTAAATTAAAATTCATTTTATGGAGGTCATCTCCTCCATTATACATCATAATAATTTTTATTATCATCATTTATCTATTATTTCTTATCTCAGTTTCCATAACTCATTGAGATATTACGTTTATACGGGAGTTTACACATCTGCATATTAAATTATAAATTTCTGGGATTTCACAAAACCCCACTAAAAATGCGAAAGCGTCAGACCTCGCTAACCCCAAAACAACAAAATAAAAGAACCAGAGGTATACCTTAAATAAAGTCTAAGACAACATGCCCATATAATTTAGAAAAAAGAAGAAGACTCAAATATGAGTAAAAGACATTATTAGAAAATCTCTAAGCAGTGTGAAGCCTTTTATTACTATCCAAAATGGCCATATTATAAAGGAAATTAACTTTAGATACAATACAGTTAACAATATCCATATAAATTGCATTAGAGTTGCGAGGAGTCTCTTCATGATGCCAAGCATTCCTCTCCCTCTAAATGTAGTAAACTATTGTGGCTATCATTAATCTGATAATCATAAATGTAAAGGAATGACTCCTAAATGGGATGAAGCATATGGAACAAAAATTATACCAGATGCGGCAGGAGAAAGTGTAATAAAAAAACAAGTGGTCAATATCCTCACAATCATCCCCACATAGTAAACATCTTTTTTTTTGGTAAGTTGACGTATGTATTAAAAGAAGAAGATACAAACATTATAAGGGGCATACCCCAGATTTACAACGATAACAGAAACATAAAACAACAAATGGCTACAGGCTAGCCACCGACCATAAAACTGAAACCTCACTAGATTCGTTAGGGAAACCAATACAATCAGCTAACTAACAAATTAAGAATCTATGGCATTCACCCTCGAAGCTCGTTGGATCCTTTTGTTTTCATTTGTTGGTACGACATTCCTCATCAAATCAAGCTTATCACGAATGATACATTCGATTTGATTAAGGACCAAATTCGAAGTTCTAGACATTCCAGCAAAGATCCTTGCATTCCGTTCTTGCCATACATGATACACTGTAGCTGCAAAACTCAGTTTACGAGAAAAATTGACGAAACTCTTGCCATGCCAAGAG
>Ga0307518_10001222_pt1 | contig 19271 bp, 10 predicted proteins | sample 25_EM_MG_FD_203889 | JGI IMG/M metagenome (GOLD analysis project Ga0307518, IMG submission 203889) | Populus trichocarpa ectomycorrhiza microbial communities from riparian zone in the Pacific Northwest, United States - 25_EM | ecosystem: Host-associated > Plants > Roots > Unclassified | place...
ATAACAGTATAATTACTGCTCACGCTATTATAATGATATTCTTTATGGTTATGCCTGCTTTAATAGGGGGATTCGGTAACTTTTTACTACCATTAGGATTAGGAGGACCTGACATGGGATTCCCTAGACTTAATAATATTAGTTATTTATTATTAATCCCTAGTATTGTTCTTTTCCTATTTGCAGGTGGAATAGAAAATGGTGTAGGTACAGGGTGAACTCTATACCCACCTTTATCAGGAATACAAAGTCACAGTGGTCCAAGTGTTGACTTAGCCATATTTGGGTTACATCTTTCAGGTGTATCTAGTCTTCTTGGAGCAATGAATTTCATGACAACTACATTTAATATGAGAAGTCCTGGAATAAGATTACATAAATTAATTTTATTTGCTTGAGCAGTTGTTATTACAGCTGTTTTATTATTATTATCTTTACCTGTTTTAGCCGGTGCAATTACTATGGTATTAACAGATAGAAACTTTAATACTTCATTCTTTGAGGTAGCAGGTGGTGGTGACCCTATATTATACCAACATCTTTTCTGATTCTTCGGACATCCAGAGGTTTACATTTTAATTATTCCTGGGTTTGGTATAATAAGTACTACAATATCAGCTAATTCCAATAAGAGCGTATTCGGTTATTTAGGTATGGTTTACGCCATGTGTTCTATTGGTATTTTAGGATTTGTAGTTTGAAGTCATCATATGTATACTGTTGGTCTTGATGTAGATACAAGAGCGTACTTTACAGCAGCAACTCTAATTATAGCAGTACCTACGGGTATTAAAATATTCTCTTGATTAGCAACTTGTTATGGTGGTTCTTTACACTTTATACCATCATTACTTTTTGCATTAGGTTTTGTATTTATGTTTACTATAGGAGGGTTAAGTGGAGTTGTACTTGCGAACGCATCACTTGATATTGCCTTCCACGATACCTACTACGTAGTTGCTCATTTCCACTACGTTTTAAGTATGGGTGCTGTATTTGCTTTATTTAGTGGATGATATTTCTGAATTCCTAAAATATTAGGATTAGATTATAACCTACTTTACTCTAAAGCTCATTTCTGAGTTTTATTCACTGGAGTTAATTTAACTTTCTTCCCTCAACATTTCTTAGGTCTACAAGGAATGCCACGTAGAATTAGTGATTACCCTGATGCTTTTACAGGTTGAAACTTTATTAGTAGTATTGGTTCTATAATATCTGTAGCTGCAACAGCACTTTTCTTACATATTGTTTACTTACAACTTGTTAAAGGTAAAGCTATCTTCGGATACCCTTGAGCGGTTCCTCAACTATTTAGTGATTATTTAAGAATACTTAAAGATAAATGTGCTCCAGGATTAGAGTGAGCATTAAGTAATCCACCTAAACCTCACGCATTTACTAGTTTACCATTACAAAGTAGTGGTATACTAAGTTTTCTTTTTCTAGGAGTAAATAACTTATTTACAGTTTGTACTAATTTTAGCTGTGATGCACCTAGAGCTTGAGGACTTTACTTCCAAGATAGTGCTAGCCCACAAATGGAAGCCTTAGTAGAACTTCATGATAACATTATGTACTACTTAGTTGCTATTTTATTTGCTGTAGGTTGAATACAAGGAGCTATTATTAAAAATTTTGATAGTTCTAAATCACCTATAAGTAACAAATATCTTAATCATGGTACACTAATAGAATTAATCTGAACCATTACTCCTGCTTTAATCTTAGTATTAATAGCTTTCCCTTCATTTAAATTACTATACTTAATGGATGAAGTTACTGACCCATCATTATCTGTATTAGCAGAGGGGCACCAATGATATTGAAGTTATGAATATCCAGATTTCTTAAATAGTGATGGAGATTTTGTAGAGTTTGATTCTTACCTAGTTCCTGAATCTGATTTAGAAGAAGGAGCGTTAAGAATGTTAGAAGTAGATAACAGAGTTATCCTTCCTGAAATTACACATACTAGATTTATTCTTACTGCTGCAGATGTTATCCATTCATTTGCAATTCCAGCATTAGGGGTAAAATGTGATGCTTACCCAGGGAGATTAAATCAATTCTCTGTTTTAATTAACAGATTAGGAACATTCTATGGTCAATGTTCAGAAATTTGTGGTATATTACACAGTTCTATGCCTATTGTTGTAGAATCTGTATCTTTAGAGAAATTCTTATCTTGATTACAAGAACAATAATTGGATTAAACCTATCTAAATTATGGTTATTTTACTATAAACTTGTTATATTTACAAAATAAGATAACATATCCCAGTTAATTTATTAACTGGAAAATGGCAATAGATCTATTTGTTCTTTTAGCCATAAGGGAGAAGACCCCTTTAGGGTAAAGCCCTAACAAAAAAAAGTAATAAGTTAGCTTTATAGAAAGAGCAGAAGTTTAGGTTATCTTATATACCATATTATTATTTATATAGATGATTATACATCGTATCATAATTTATATAGATAATTAGTTATAAAATATATTATTAAAAAAAGATTAGAGAAATCTTAGCTTAATTGGCAAAGCGTATGACTTTTAATCATTATCATAAGGGTTCGAGTCCCTTAGATCTTATAAAAGATCATGTAAACTTTATAGTTTTCATTATGGCTAGAAGGGATTTTCTAGTTCTCCCCTTCGTTAGTATTTGGTGAATACTCTATAGGATATTCGTATAGTTTATAGGATATTCGTATAGTTTATAGGATATTCGTATAGTTTAATTAGGAATTAAAGGAAATAAAGGTATAGCCCATAAGGACAAGGAGGCACGATGTATTTTGAGATGTGCGTCCTTAAACCATACCCGTATTGTGAACTTATTAAAAAAATTGAATTAGTTATGTTAAATTTAAATAGAAGTAATTTTCAGGCACATCCTTTTCATCTAGTTTCTCCTTCTCCATGGCCTTTATACACATCGATAACTTTATTAAGCCTTACAACATCTGCAGTATTATCTTTCCACGGGTTTGCTTACGCAGAATACAATTTAATGTTAAGTTTAACAGCTTTAATATTATCTATGTCATTCTGATGAAGAGATGTAATAGCAGAGGGTATACTGAACCTAAGAAGTAAAATATTGTCTAATTATAATTTGAATATTGCTAGATCTATTCCTGTTGAAAATTTAGAAAAATGCCTTAATGATTCTAAAATTAAGAACAATACTGAAGTGTTTAAAAATAAGAATAACTTAGGTTACTATTTAGCAGGTTTATTAGAGGTAGATGGGCATATTTCTCTTCCTTCTTTAGGTGTTACAACGTTAAATGTGTCATCCTTAGACAGTATAAAATTTTTGGTAAATTATTTTAACAAATATCCGTTAATAGGGGATAAAATAAATGATTGTAAGAAATGATAAATTGTTCATGATATGATGGTAAAAAAAGAACATCTTACCGATAAAGGAAGATTAAAAATTAGATCTTTAATAGGAAAATTATAAAAAAAAAACAATATTTACTTTATTATGTGCTCTTTTTAAAATTTACTATATGCTGGAATAGCTCAGTGTTTATAAGTACTTAATAGTAACAATCTTATAAGCTATGCTTAATCAGCAGGAAACCAAACGACATATAAATGTCGTAGTAGGATCCTCAGAGACTACATGTAAAAAATTAATGCGTTAAGTATAATATATTTAACCCATTAATTATGATATAGTCCAACCGATATATAAAAATATCGAGTATTTTTGACATATATAGGTCACCACACTCTAGCTGTTCAAAGGGGATTGAATATAGGTGTTGGTTTATTTATAGTATCTGAAGCTTTATTTTTCTTAGCTATTTTTTGAACATTTTTCCATAGTGCTCTTTCTCCTGCAGTAGAGTTGGGTGCTATGTGACCACCTATGGGAATTGAAGCTATAGATCCGTTTGAGCTACCACTAATAAATACAGTTATATTACTTTCTTCAGGGTTTACTGTTACATACGGACATCATTTTTTAATTAATGGTAAAAGAAGTAAAGCTTTATATGGATTATTATACACAGTTATATTAGCAACAATTTTCACAGGACTACAAGGTGTTGAATACTCAGTTTCATCATTCACTATTTCAGATGGTGCTTTTGGATCATGTTTTTACTTTGGGACAGGGTTCCATGGATTACATGTAATGATAGGAACAGCTTTCTTAGCAGTTGGTTTATGACGTGTACTAGCATACCATTTAACTAACAATCATCACTTAGGATTAGAAGCAGGTATACTTTACTGACATTTTGTTGATGTTGTATGATTATTCTTATTTGTATCTATATACTATTGAGGATCTTAATACATAAAAACAATTTATAAGTTAGGTTACTTTATTTTGTAAGAATAATAGGAAACAAGTAGATTAGATACAATGAAATCTACTGGTGGGAGTTCGAATCTCCCTATTCTTAATGTTATTAAACTCATTAATCTTTTTATTATTATCTAATTCAATTACTTCAAGACGAGACAAATCGATTCTGTACTCTAGAGTTGCGATTAGCATTTTACTTTTATCAACTCTTATCACTTATGATAACTTATCTCTTTTATTCTTAGCTAAAGGAATCGGAATTTTTGGAGGTTTATTTCATACTACTGCAACAACTAATACCTTTCATATTTTTATCTTTTTAATTACTAGTGTTATTTTATTATTAACTTCATTTTACCCTAGAAAGGTTTGATTAAAGCATAATAGCTCACCCACTAAAATACTTTTTACAAAGTTAATCTACTATGGAACATTAATTACAAATAAAATGGGAGAACAATTTAAAATTATCGAATATTCTTTAATTATCTTATTTATTGTTACAGGAAGTGTTTTCCTTATATCTACAAGTGACCTAGTGTCTATTTTCTTGTCTATTGAACTTCAAAGTTATGGGCTTTATTTATTATCAACCATCTATAGAGATTCAGAACCTGCCACATCGGGAGGTCTTATGTATTTTTTACTAGGGGGATTGTCCTCTTGTTTTATACTACTAAGTACAGCCTTACTTTATGCTAATTCTGGTACTACTAACCTAGATAGTTTATATATAATTACTAGTATATCTAACGAAAGCAAAGAAAATATTACAGGGTTACTTTACTGATATAAACCTTATTATATTCACATAAGTTTATTATTTATGGGAGTGGGATTTTTATTTAAAGTTTCCGCTGCACCATTCCATTTTTGAAGCCCTGATGTATACGATGCCATACCTACTGTTGTTACAACTTTTGTAGCTATTATTGCCAAAATTTCTATTTTTATTTTCCTACTAGAATTAGTTCATTATACAGGTAAATCTATGTTTGATATGGATTTTTCTTGAACGAAAAGCTTACTGGTTAGCTCTCTTTTATCTTTAATCATAGGAACAGTTGTAGGATTAACACAGTCTAGAATTAAAAGACTATTTGCCTTTAGTACGATATCACATGTAGGTTTTATACTATTAGGATTAACTATACATACTGTAGAATCTACACAAGCTTTTATGTTTTATTTAATACAATATTCTATTTCAAATCTAAATGCTTTTATTTTAATTATTACAATAGGTTATTCATTATATTGTTATGTGTATGATGGTAACACTCTAGAGGGTAAAGAATTAGATTCTCATAAACAAACAGATAATAGTAAAGAGATTAATAACAGAGAAATGAGTGATAAAAAAGAAAATTTACAAGATTTAAATAACTCTCCTATTCAACTTATTGATCAATTAAAAGGATATTATTACATAAATCCTGTATTATCACTAAGCTTAGCAATAACTTTATTTTCTTTTGCCGGTATACCTCCTCTAATAGGATTTTTCGGTAAACAGATGATTTTAAGTGCAGCTATTGACAACGGTTACATATTTATGTCTTTAGTAGCAATACTAACAAGTGTTATAAGTGCGGTTTATTATTTAACTATAATAAAACAAATCTTTTTTGATAAAAATGATTACCGTTTAAACGAAAAACTGGAAGGTTTCCAAGCAGATGGTCTAATTGCTGAAGAAAATTCTATAGTTGAAAAGGTAAACATAAAAATGAACAATATTGTTATATCTAGTTCATTAAGTTTATCTATTTCAGTTATAACATTAATTATTACCCTATTTATATTTATACCGAAGGAGTTGTTAACTTTAGCTAATATATTAGCGTTAGTTCTTTTTAATTTATAAATGACAAGTAGTACTTTTTTTATTATATTTATCCCTATACTAGCTATTATACTATTAGCAGTTAATTTGATATTAGCCCCTCATAATCCTTACCAAGAAAAGGATAGTGTATTTGAATGTGGGTTTCACTCATTTTTAGGACAAAATAGAACACAATTCAGTGTATCATTTTTCATATTTGGTCTGCTGTTTTTACTATTTGATCTTGAAATATTATTAGTTTACCCATATAGTGTTAGTAGTTATACTAATGACATCTACGGATTAGCTATTATGATGATCTTTTTCGTGTTATTAACCTTAGGATTTGTATTTGAATTAGGAAAAAATGCATTAACGATTGAAAGTAGACAGACTTCATTTAAGGGAGCAGATTTATCTGATCCTCACGCATTTTTGACTAAAAGTTTACAATCCAACTTTACTAGTTTAATTTTAAAAAGAGTTATATTAACTCTTTTTAAAATGTTAAGAAAATACGTTTTAACAAATGTGTTTCATTTGTTATACATTAAATTCGCGAATAACAAGAATATATTAATATGCAGGAACTTTATTCTGCTTATTATGAATATGTATGAAATAGTTAAATATAGCTTATCACGTATAAACATGTGATTTAGCATTAAGTATTCATATTTCTATTCTATTCTTAGTTATCTATATGGTGTATATTCTAACATTAACACGGGTAAAGGTTATAAATATAGCTGGTATTTAATATTATTAGGACTATTTTTAGACAGTACCAATCTAGTATATTCAACTGTTATTATATCATTATGTCCCTTAATGCATGAGTACAATACTAAATATGTATACTCCTATTCTAATAGATTAGCCAAGGTTATAGATATATTAGTGAATATAATGTATTTTGCAGCAATAGGTATTTGTATGGAAGAAATTTATTGCGGGATCATAAATCCTATATTAACATATATTATTAGTACCATTAGGATAGGATGAAATGGATTATTAATGGCCTCAGGTCATGGACAAAATTCTCCGAATCCTGGTGGTTCAAGTGGGCCATCTAACAACAATTCTAATCCTAACCCTGGTTCAGGAGATGGTATTAAACCAGGTTTATCTTCAGACAACTCCAATAATAGGAAGAAATCTGTTTCAGCGGATTCAGCCCTTTATGGGAAGAACTATGATAGTTTCGTTGAAGCTTATCTAAAAACTAGAAGGTATAAGAGTGATACTAATATGAAGTATAACTTACCTTATATATTAGATAAATACAGAGATTACCTATCTTCTGAAGATAAACAACTGTTAACAGAATTGGTTAACAAACCTCCTGTAAAAATAGAATTCAATGAGAATACAACTGTTAAGGAGTTCTTGCTTGGTAATAAAGAAGTCCATACGGGTTCATGAAAAAATTCTACACATATTGTGGATATTTTTAATAAAAATTCTAAAAATATCAAGCAAAAGTATTTAGGCGGTAAAAACACTCTCGAAAGTAAAAAATTTTCTGAGGAACTTAATATTTATTCTTACAACTCATCTCAAGAATTTAATGCTTGAAAGAATGTTTGGTCTAGTCAACTTCCTAAAAGTGATGAATTTGAAAAACAACTCAGATATGGTAATTTTTCTGTATATAAAATTATAAAAAATGACTCTAAAAATCTTTAAGATTATAAAGAGTTACTTTTATAATTAACGTACGGGTATATCTTTTTAAAACTTGTGATACAAATGTAATTCATCTTAATTTTATTAAGCTTAATATTTTTAAGAGAATAGTAGGGAAGTCCGGAGATTTAATATGGCTTTTTTAAAGCGAGGTACAAGCCTGGGTCATTCACAGAAATTAAAAATAATAAAAACTTTTAGTATTTTATTGTAACTATGAAATGGAAAGCCTTAATGAATCTTTATTTTAGTTAAATGTTACACACAAGAACCGGCTTACTTGTATCCAAGTTTTAAAATGATTTACAATCTGGTGGAGTTTTTTTTTGCAATCCGGTGGAGTTTTATTTTCAATAGGTTGGATTTTTATTTAAAATCCGGTGGATTTTTGTTTACAATAGGGTGGAGTTTTGTTTACAATGTTTACAATCCAATGGAGTTTTATTTACAATAGGGTGGAGTTTTATTTACAATAGGGTGGGGTTAATGGCTAGAGAGATAGTCTATAAATTTCTGAATTATTACCTAGATAAAGCCTTTACGATCTATATAGTTTATAAGTTTTATTACAGATAAACAAATAGGTCAAAAAAAGCTCTAAAAAAATATACTAATAGTTAGTAGTATATTTGGTATACTTAGAGCTTTACCGAGAATATATTACCTTGCGATAAACACGGTGTAAATTTAATGTTGGGTGATGCATTCATCATTCCATACGAAATAGAGGTACTTGTAAAAAATTCTTATTATATAAATGTTATCATCTTTACTTTTAACTCCTCTTCTAGGTGTACTTGCAATATTCATTAATAAAGATCGTGGAATTTCGGTAGGAAACATAAAATTCATAGCTTTAGTTACATCTGTTTTAAATTTAGTTATCTCCTTAGTTATTTTCATTTTATTTGACTTTAGTACAAATCAGTTTCAATTTGTGCAAGAGTATCATGAAATAAGTTATTTCGATTTTTATCTAGGTGTAGATGGTCTATCGATATATTTCGTTTTATTAACTACACTAATTATTCCTATTTCATTAGTGTCAAACTGAAAATCAATAACAGAAGATGTAGAAGCTTATGTTACTATACTGCTATTGTTAGAAAGTTTACTATTGGCTGTATTCCTAGTACTAGATATTTTACTTTTTTATATCTTTTTTGAGAGTATTTTACCACCTTTATTTATATTAATAGGTCTATTTGGGTCTGATAACAGAGTAAAGGCGAGTTTTTACTTATTCTTATATACCTTATTGGGTTCTTTATTTTTATTACTGTCTATATTAGCAATGTCATCTATTATGAGTACTACTGATTTAGATACTCTTTTTAAAGGGAATTTTATTTATTTAACACAACTTTTCCTATTTTATGGTATTTTTATAGCTTTTGCTGTAAAAACTCCAACAATCTTTTTAAATACATGACTTTTAAAGGCCCACGTTGAGTCACCTTTAGGAGGAAGTATTATTTTAGCGGCAATTGTTCTTAAATTAAGCTTATATGGGATATTAAGATTAATTTTACCTATTTTACCTAAGGCATATATGGTATATACTTATATCATTTTCCTAATAGGAGTTATTACTATAGTGTATGCTAGTCTTAGTACATTAAGAACGATAGATATAAAAGAACTTATAGCCTATAGTTCTGTTTCTCATGCTGCAGTCTACCTTCTAGCTGTGTTCAGTAATAGCATACAAGGAATTGAAGGGGCTATAAATTTAGGATTGGCTCATGGATTGGTGTCACCTGGTCTATTTATTTGTGCAGGAGGGGTATTATATGATAGATCACATACAAGAGTTATATCTTTCTACAAAGGAGTTACTCAGTTAATGCCTTTATTTTCTATACTGTTCTTTATATTATGTCTAGCTAACTGTGGAGCTCCTCTATCTTTAAACTTTATAGGAGAATTCTTATCATTATATGGTGTATTTGAAAGATCATCGTTATTTGGTGTTTTTGCAAGTTCTTCTATAATCTTTTCTGCAGCCTATACTATCTATATGTATCAAAGAATAGCGTTTGGAGGTGTTTATTCAAGAATGTTTGCTTTTAGTATACCAGATTTAACGAAAAGAGAATTTACAGTGTTATTACTATTAGTAATACCTACCGTATTCTTTGGTATTTATCCTGCAGCAATATTAGATGCTGTGCACTATTCAGTTTCAACTCTTATTTACTGTTTTGATTCTAATGTTATCAGCTAACAATAATCATATTGGAGACATAGGTGCTAATAAAATCAATGCTTCTGGTTATAACCGTCCTAATTGTAGAAATTCCCTTGTGGAGAGACAACAATTTAGTAGTAAAAGTGAAAGTGATTTTCACATACTTAAAGGTTGTGTTTGTTCTGAGGGTAAACCAATTATGCCTTGTTTAGGTGTTCTAGCAGTAACTGGGTGTTATTAATGCCGTGTACATATTGGCCATTATTCTTCGTGTGATGTAAAACACAGTAATCTAAATAAAATGGTTATTTTACCATTAACTTGTTATATTTACAAAATAATATAACATATCCCAGTAAGACTATATGCTGGAAATAGGCAGTTACGTTTACCTTTTTAAGGTTAGTAAAAAGCCATTTGGGGAGAAGACACATTATTGGTAAAGCCCTTAAAAACTCTTTAATTACAATACATTTTATAAGTTTTATTACAGATAAACAAAAAAAATTAAAGTAACATACAAATATATAGTAATGTATCATATATACATAGAAAGTTATATATGTTTTATATGTATATGTGTGCATTATATTAAATAAAAAGGAGAAAATTTATAAAATGTCTTTTTAGGTTTTTAAATTATAAAAATGATTCTAATTATAAACTATGTTTATAACTATAAACGCCTATGATTATAAACTTAATCTATTAAATTAAATAAGAATAAAACAAAGTTCAATTAAATGAGATTATTTAAAAGTCACCCGATTTTAAGGTTAGGGAATAATTTCTTAGTAGATTCACCACAACCGTTAAATTTAAGCTATATGTGAAATTTTGGTTCTTTATTAGCCATCTGTTTAATTATACAAATTATTACAGGTGTGACATTAGCAATGCATTACAACCCTAGTGTAGCAGAAGCATTTAATAGTGTAGAGCATATTATGAGGGACGTAAATAACGGATGATTAATACGTTACTTACACAGTAATACAGCTTCAGCATTTTTCTTCATTGTTTACTTACACATAGGTAGAGGATTGTACTACGGATCATATAGAGCACCAAGAACTCTAGTATGAACAATTGGTACTGTTATATTTATTTTAATGATGGCTACAGCATTCCTGGGTTATGTGTTACCTTATGGACAAATGTCTTTATGAGGTGCTACAGTTATTACTAACCTTATGAGTGCTATACCTTGAGTAGGTCAAGATATAGTTGAGTTCATTTGAGGAGGTTTCTCTGTTAACAATGCTACATTAAATAGATTTTTCTCATTACATTTCGTTTTACCTTTTGTCTTAGCTGCTTTAGCATTAATGCATTTAATCGTTTTACATGATACAGCTGGATCAGGAAATCCTTTAGGTATATCAGGAAATTATGAAAGAATAGCTTTCGCACCTTATTTCATATTTAAAGATCTTATTACAATATTTGCATTTATATTTGTATTATCTTTATTTGTGTTCTTTATGCCTAACGTATTAGGTGATTCAGAAAATTATGTAATGGCAAATCCTATGCAAACTCCTGCAGCTATTGTTCCAGAGTGATATCTGCTTCCTTTCTATGCTATTTTAAGATCTATACCTAACAAATTATTAGGAGTTATAGCTATGTTCTCAGCTATTCTTATATTATTACTATTACCTCTTACAGATATAAGTAGATCAAGAGGTATGCAATTTAGACCTTTAAGTAAATGAGCTTTCTTTGTGTTTATAGCTAATTTCTTAATCTTAATGCAATTAGGAGCTAAACACGTAGAGTCTCCATTTATTGAATTTGGTCAAATAAGTACCGTTTTATACTTTTTATACTTTATAGTTGTAATGTATGGTGCTACTAGTTTTGAAAATTCTTTTGTAGAGTTAAAAAAATCTGTGGGTAAATAATTAGCACACCAGAGATAAATTTAAGTGGTGCATTGAATAACTCTAAAAACGATAAATAGGAGTTATCCTATTATTGCTTTCAATTATTTTATTCGGTGCATATATACTAAACTACGGTTAAACTACCGTTAACTTGTTATGCTGTTAAATAAAACAAGCTAACAAATCCCAGTTTTATTTAAGCTGGATAATTGCAGCTACTTATTTTTTAATGCAATAGGGAGAAGACTAATTTAGGTTAGATAAAGCCTTAAAAAAATTTTTCGCTTAATTGAGAGCGTTTGTTTTAAACTTTCCTTTATATTAACAATACAATGAAAAGGCTAAGTGTTCGATCCGCTCTTTACGCCTTAGTTCATCAAACTCTGATTCAGATAAAGATTCAGGAATAGGTGAAGAATAGGTTATGTACTAAATATGTTATTCATATTTAAAATAATGAGAAATTTCGCCTTTATACTCCAATAATTCCTCTATAGATTTAATGTTAAATAGTTTTAATAAAATACAAAAGGATTTTAATGAAAAAATCTCTGTTACTAACTATGTAACAAAAAAAAACACAAAAACACAAACTAATTCTGAAATAAATGAACATAAAAATACTATCTATTACCCATTTGCTAGTACAGAATGATCTACTATTATATATTCTTTCGATAAATCCTATATTAAATCTTTAGTTAGTTATGATGCTGTGCTAAACAAATTACTTAAAAGTTATTTTAATATGTTAGAAGATAAAATTAAAGTACTATTTAAACGTAGACGTTATAACAAAACTCGTTACTCAGCTAATAAAATATATACGAGTAGAGCTGAGCTAAATCATACTAATACTAATATCTTTATTACGTTATATGTATACAATAAACAAAAGTACTCTATTGAACGGTCTATAAGAATAGTTATTACGTGAGTAAAAATTTTTTTTAAACGTATTAACGGAGAAAAAATAATTATAAATATAATTTGTAAAAACAGGTTATTTCATTTTTTAAAAAATAACTTTTTCCTATTTAAAAAATACAATATCGCTTTCTTTAAGACTACAAATAATATAGTAAGGTATTTACTGGTTAATTTGAGAAGAAGATACCTTAACTTTTATAACATACCTAGTTATAATGTTAGATGATTAAGAAAAATTTTTAGGTTACAAAGAATATTTTTTACTTCTGCAAAAATAATTAACTTCAATAAGGCTAAATTTAATAGCTTAACTATAAAATGAAGAAATTTAGGTTTAATTAGTTTAATAGAAAAGTTGTATAACAAAAAAGTGGAAATAAATTTAGTTGAATTGAAAAATATACATTTAAATAGTGATGTTTTTTCATCCGCAGTTGCTTTAAAATTAAGAGACAGGAAAAATAAAGCAGTAAGAATTTTAAGAAAAGCTATATTACAGATGGTAAGAATACCTGATTTACATACACTTATTACATTTGATGATAATATGGAAGAAATGAATAAAAATAATATCATAAAAACAATAAAACAGCAAGTAGTAAGTGGTGTAAGATTTGAAGCATCTGGTAGATTAACGAGACGTTTAACAGCGATGAGAGCTGTTTTCAAATACAGATATGCAGGTAGTTTAAAAAATATACGTTCTTCATTTAATAACAAGTCTTCTACTATGTTAAGAGGTTACGTTAAATCTAATTTACAATATACTTTAATAAATTCTAAAACAAGGAATGGAACTTTTGGATTAAAAGGTTGAGTAAGCAGTCATGGTTTTAATCTACCTATTATTAATTTTCCTATTCATACCTTAGTATTTGTTATATCTATACTTTTTTAATGTTACTATCTTAGTCTATTTTTGTTACTCATATTTATTTTTAGCGTGTACTATAATCAAATTATTATAATGAACTATAAACGGGAATTCAAAAATTTTATATTATTTGTAATTTTATTTTTCCTATTCAATATTCTTTTTGATTCAACAATTTATTTAGATTTTAGTTTTATAGAAGTAGATGCAGAACCTGATGGATTTTGATGACAATCACCGTAGAGAAACATTTGATAGACTACCCACTTATACTTCCGGGGTGGTAGAAAACATATAACAAATTTAGTGGTATGAAAGTACAGAAAAACTATTACGATTACGTCGTTATTAATGGTGTTAAAAAGAAACGAATAGCTAAAAGCTGTTATTATAACGAGAAGACTAGTATGTTAAAAGAGTCTATAATCTATCGAGAGCATAAGATACTGGCAAGCCATACTTTTGAAAAGAAGGATAAATTTAGTTGAAAATAACTTAGCAAAAAATTAACCAATGTAACATTTATAATGTTACGGTTTTTTTAGAAAAATATTTTCATATAATTAATCTTTATATAATGTGGTAATTATTTTACAGGTTTAATCATTACATCTATTATATTATTATTAGCTATGTAGGTGTTAAATTAGCAATTTTAAACCCGCAAACAAATGTAAAACAATAGCAAATAAAAAGCTTTAGCTATTCGTTTCTTTTTAACACCATTAATAATTACCATTAATATAAATTATATAAAAAATTAATATAAATTTATAATTTGCTCTATAGCTTGTATAAATTTAACCTAGAAAAATTTCTAAACAATTAACTTTATTGGGTATAAAAAAGATATTTATTGAAATACAATGAATTTTGTAAAGTATTACATATATAAATATATTATATCTTTTAATTTATAATAAAGGTATATTACAAGGCATTATTTCAAAACTATATAATATACATGGAACTAGTATAATGAATGCTATTACTATTGGTAATAAAACAGTTCAACAATATGACATAAGTTGGTCATAACGTATACGAGGGAATGAGGCTCTTGCTCAGATAAATACAAATACCATTATACAAGACTTAATTCCTATTACTACACCACTTATAGTTGTTCCTATTATTGAACTATAATTATCAAAATCAATTACATTAAAATTGGTTTCATTATCTGTTAGATACATATAACTATCACCTGCTATATATTGTAATAAATAGAAGTAAGGATAAAGATAGTAGTTAAAATCAAAAAGATAACCACCTAAAAATAAAATACTATTTAAAATACATATAAGAATAATACTAGCATATTCTGCTAAGAAGAAAAATACAAAAATAACAGCTGAATGCTCTGTCATAAAACCACTAACTAATTCTGATTCAGCCTCTGCTAAATCAAACGGAGCTCTGTTGGTTTCTGCTATAGACCCTATAAAAAATACAATAAATATAGGAAATAAAGGTATTACATATCAAATAGCTCTTTGAGCTTCTATAATAACAGTAATATCTAAACTACCTGCTAATAGTACTACTAAAAGTATAGCAGAGCTTAATATTAATTCATAACTAATTAACTGAGCTGTACTTCTCAATGACCCTAAGAAAGCATATTTAGAATTAGCTGATCATCCAGCTAAAAGTATTCCATATGTAGCTAATGAAGACATAGCCAACATATATAATATACCAAGATTATAGTCTAACAACATTAAACCAGGACCATAAGGAATTACTGCGTATCCAAGTAATGAAAAAATTAAAGTTATTATAGGACCAAGAAAAAATAAAACTATATTGGCTTGTGTAGGAGAAACATATTCTTTTAGTAAAAGTTTAAGAGCATCGGCAAATGCTTGAAGTAGACCATATCAACCAACTGCATTAGGTCCTAATCTTCTTTGCATACTAGCCATAGTTTTTCTCTCAGCTACTGTTACAAAAGCTACTGTTAATAAAACAGGTACAGTAACAGCCAATACTTCTAAAACAGATATAATGGTTGGAAAATATAACATTTGAAATTTAAAAGAATGAAGTTAAAATTACATTTAGTTAAAAAGTTTATTTTAATTAATCATATTAATAATCTATTTAATGCTCATAAATCTTATATTTTTAAATAGTAAATTCATATTAGTTTATCTTCGTGAAAAATTATAATTTCTTAGGAATATTTGTAGTTAAAGGGCTTTAACCAAAGATCAGTCTTCTACCATATGGCTAAAAGAACAAATAGATCTATTGCCATTTTCCAGTTAATTTATGAACTGGGATATGTTATCTTGTTTTTTCTTATAAAATAGAATATTCACCATATACTAACGAAGGAAAGGACTAGAAAATCCCTTCTAGCCATAATGAAAACTATAAAGTTTACATGATCTTTTATAAGATCTAAGGGACTCGAACCCTTATGATAATGATTAAAAGTCATACGCTTTACCAATTAAGCTAAGATCTCTCTAATCTTTTTTTACTAATATATTTTATAACTAATTATCTATATAAATTATGATACGGTGTATAATCATCTATATAAATAATTATACGGTATATAACCTAAACTTCTGCTCTTTCTATAAAGATAACTTGTTACTTTTTTTTTTGTTAGGGCTTTACCCGGCACGAGCCAGTCTTCTCTCCAAATTGCGTTACAAATTTTGTAACTACAATTTTCCAGCTTAAACCAAAAAATACTTTTAAAGCTGGGATTTGTTACTTTTCATAACAAGTTTTCTATAAAATTGATTCATTTAAAAATAAAATACATAAATACTACTGCTTAAGTATAATAAGAATTGAAAAACATAAGTTAGAGTATATTGTCATAGAATCTTTTTTCAAATAATAAATTAAAAAAAAGTAATAACGTTGTTATATCCTTTAAACAACTAGTGTAATTCTAATGCATCTTTTATATATGAACAAGATAGAACCACAAAAACTTGTGATTGTATAAAGGCAATACCTAATTCTAAACCAGAGAAAGCGATTATAAATGCTAAAGGTAATAATCCTAGTACAAAGAAAATAATACCAGAACTCATTATATTGTATGTAAATCCACTAAGTATATTAAGTAACATATGACCTGAAAGTACGTTAGCAGCTAATCTTAACCCTAAAGAAACATTACGAGCAAGATATGATATGGTTTCGATAATAACTAATAAAGGTAATAATCCTAAAGGACAACCAGCTGGAACAAATAAAGAAAAGAATTTTAATCCATGTTCTTTAAATCCTAATACTGTTGCACCTAATACAACAGTAAAGCTAAGTGAGAATGTTAAGATAAAATGAGATGTTGATGCAAAACTATAAGGAACCATACCTATTAAATTATTTATTAAAATAAAAATAAATAATGCATACATAAATGGGAAGTATACTTGTCCATTTTTATTGTTAATTTGGTTTACTACAATACTGTGTATTGTTGCATATAATGTTTCTTGACTTAAAGATCATTTGTTTGGAGTAATTCTTGAATGGTTAGTAGCTAATATACTAAAATAGAAAGCTATAAAAGCAGCTATTGTCATATATAACCCTATATTAGTAATAGATAAGTTCATATTGGCTAATAAAGGTGTATCTATACTAAACAAGTTTCTTATTTCAAATTGGTCAAGAGGGCTTATAATTGTGTTATAGTAAAACATATGTATATGTGATTTTTTACTACAAGTATAAAACGTTATTAGAAAACTAAGGGGCAAGGAGAATGGAGTAATTAACGATTATTAAATTCGTTAAGAGAAAGGGTTTTTTATAAAAGGTAAAAAAATCCTTTTATAGATTCTCTTATGTAATATAATGAATAGCTATACATTAACTTAATAATGTATATCCCATACATTACTATGTATTTTTATATAATTTATTTGTTTGTACCTGTTTTTTATCTGTAACAAATAAAACTTATAAAATGTATTGTAATTAAAGAGTTGTTAAGGGGGCTTTATCCGGCGCAAACCAGTCTTCTCCCCAAATGGCTATAGGCTCCCCCCTCCCTCCTCTCGAAGGAGGGGGTCCAAACAGAAACAAAAGTTTTTTTTGCCATTTTCCAGCTTTAAGGTAACTGGGATTTGTTACACTGTAAAAAAAAAAAAACAGCATTACAAGTTAACGGCAATATAACCGCTATTTATAACCTTATTAACAGTGTATATACCATCACTACTTTTAAAAGGATAATAAAGATAAAGATAAACATAGCGCTAATATAACAATAGAATTACTGATATATGAATAAAATAAAAGATAAAAGATTAACCCAATTAAAATATATAGAGCATAAGATGTAATAACACCAGTACTTAACTTAGCAATTTTGTTACTTATATTTAATAATCCTATTTCTAATCCATAAGGTCCTATATATTCTACGGATCCTTTATCTAGTACTTTAGTAGTCTGTCCACCAAGTTTTAGTACAATACCAGTAATGTATCTGTTATAGAATAATTCTATTAAGAAACGTTGATTAAAGAAACTAAAAATGTTGTAACCTACTCTAGATAATTTAAAGTAAATTAGTATTGTTGATAAGTATTCAGACAACACTATAGAAATTACACTTAATGAAATAGTAAATACTAAAGGTAATAACTTAAATAGAGTTGGTACACCAAATTCGGTATCTAACATTATCTCATGAGAAGGGTGTATAAATAAAGCATTATCTGAAAAGAATCCTGAACCTAATCCTATAAACATATCCTTTGTTATAAACCCAAAGAATATAGAGAATACAGCTAAAATCATTAACGGTAAGCTCATAAAGATATCACCTTCATGTGCGTTTTTATAATTGATTAAAGGTCCATTAGGATTCGTTAAGAATGTTAAATACAATACCTTTACAGAGTATAATGTAGTAAACATTGCTCCTATTGTAGCAATTATGTAAACAACAGTACTAGAGAAATAATATTGACCATAGGCAGACTCAAGTATAAAATCTTTTGAATAGAACCCTGTCATGAAAGGAAAGGCTACTAAACTTAAAGAAGCTATAAGCATTACAGAGTAAGTAAGTGGTAAAAATGGTCTCAACCCACCATATCTTCTAAAATCTTGATTATCAGCTACAGCATGAATAACTGCTCCAGCCCCTAAGAATAAAAGTGCTTTATAAAAAGCATGATTAACTAAATGGAATAACGCTATATTATAAGAAGATAAACCTACAGCTATAACCATCATCCCAAGTTGGCTCATTGTAGAATAAGCAATAACTTTTTTAATATCTTGTTGGAATAAACCAATTAAAGAACTAAATACAGTTGTAATAGCACCTAATCATAAACATAACATTAGCACTGTTGAACTATATTCTATTAAAGGAGATGAACGCATTAATAGATATACCCCCGCAGTAACCATAGTGGCAGCGTGTATTAAAGCAGAAACTGGTGTAGGACCCTCCATCGCCATAGGTAATCATACGTGAAGTCCTACTTGAGAACTTTTAGCCATAGCTCCAATTAATAAACATATACCTACAATAGTTACA
>Ga0307518_10001223_pt1 | contig 19267 bp, 32 predicted proteins | sample 25_EM_MG_FD_203889 | JGI IMG/M metagenome (GOLD analysis project Ga0307518, IMG submission 203889) | Populus trichocarpa ectomycorrhiza microbial communities from riparian zone in the Pacific Northwest, United States - 25_EM | ecosystem: Host-associated > Plants > Roots > Unclassified | place...
GGAGGGAGATGGATGTGACAGGACTCTGGGATGAAAGGACCATATGCAGAGGACTCAGGAGACACAGAGACAACCAGGTATGAATCTTCAAGTCTAATGATAGACTTGAGGCGACCAAAGTATGTGCATGACGCAGGACTGATGAGGAGAACGCGCTGACCGAGAACAAGAGGGACTGAGGGAGCAGGCTGGGAAGATATGTGCCAGGCAGTGCACAGGAACTCAGGGAGAGGCTGTCCCAAGAGTAGGACATAGTCAAGGTCTGCTGCAATAGCGGAGAAACATTCCAGAGAAAATGCGGACTCCATAGTGACTGATGAAGCAGGTGTCTGGATTGCGGGTGGAATATCTCCGTAGGAAATAAACAGATTTACGTCGGAACTTGACAGGCAGATAAACCATGGTCTAGGCTCCATGATGGTATAGTCACATGCTTGGTAGCTTCAAAAACGATGGAGCTATTCAAAATATCGGAATGCCGGCACTGGGCACCTAAATTTGACATTTGGGTGCTAAAAATGATTCTTCTCTTTCTCCTTCGTTTCTCAATCATTTCTTCTGCTTCTTTGATTGTTCTGGTATGGGAGTTGGACTGCAGAAGGCTGTGCTCCTTTCTCATACCAAAAAAAAGATCATTATTCATTGGATTCTTCTGCTTCTTGGCAGTTCTTGTGCGAGGGATAACTGCTAGACGTTGGCAGTCATCTCTTGCTCCAGGATAGTCATTCTTGTGCGATAGATGGCTACAACGAGCTTGTATTCATTCTTCGCATAAGGATAGTCTTGACTTTGTGTGATATGGATAGCGAGGGCTGTCTGTATCCCTCAAGTCGGGACAATCTTTCAACAGATCTTGGGTGTGTTCTTCACATTAGTTTCGTCAGCTAACTTTCTCCATGTCCACAGTACCAAACATGTTTGGTGCGTGACATTGAACTGCTTCACGACTTGATCTGGCTCCAGCTTCAAGACGTCCTCCCAGAAATCCATGGCATTGTCCATGCCGTACCATGTTGCACTGTGCATGTCATAGGAATGACCCCTGGTGACAAAAAGTGTGGCATATATGCCAGTTCGCATAGCAAGACCATCAAGCTGCAGCAGGTGTGAGCGTCCATATTAATGTAGGCTAGTCACGTACATCTTGAATAATACAATCCACGGTAGCGTGGACATCACATGTTGCAGTGGCATTGGTAGCATGGATGCTCATCCCTTTCTCCGCTCGATGTCGCCTAATTTGTCTTTGAGTTGCATCTTTGCTTGATCGTTGAGATTCTGTAGGGCGGGATCTTCGGCGACCATCTGGCAAAGCTGTACAAGTGAGTACTTGGAGCCCGGCACTCGGGCTACCAATAGGTATTTATTGTTGGTTAACCTGGCAAACAAGTACACTGATTGTAACTCTCACCTGTATTTACTTCGAGCGCTTTGGCCTGAATCAAAGCATTAGAGAACGATACTTCGCGTGACTTCTTGTAGTTGATATGGCCAGTAAGAAGTTTGGAGATCTTCTCAACAGTGACGGTATGTTCCTGCGCAATGTTAGCGACCTTTTGATTGAGTTCTTCTGCTAGTTTTTTCACAGTATCGGCGAGGGCAGCCTCCTTGTGCTTCCGTTCCTCATTAGCAATTCAGCATGTGGCCTTCTGCGCATCTGTGAGTGGTTCACTATGACAGATGGGGAGTGTCTGGTGTCCAGGGTTACACGAGTGCCAAGATGAATTGTCAACTGCCTCAGGTATTCCAGTGGTGTCTTGAGTAACCGACAGGCCATGCAATGCGGGACCAGCATCGTGGGCATCTGTAGTACCGCGAGAATTCGTGACATTGGTGACGCAAGTCGTAGACGGCAGTGACGGGTGTTGCAATTTGGGTGTTAATGGCAGGAGCTGGATCCCAGACAGTGGTGACAGGTTAGACGTCTGCATAGGAACTTCAGGAGACGAAGGTTGCGAGAGGTGTAGCTCAGGGGATGGTAACTGGATGGATGGCGGTGTGAGGACTGCCAATGCTGGGGGACAAGTAACAGAAGCTGCTGTGAATAAATGAGATCTTGGACTTGCTGGCAGCAGATGGCAATAACGCAAACTTACGGTATTGTGTTATGTCTTCAGACGGAGCAGGCAGGGGCATGTCGAGGGTTTCCTTGATAAGGGCTTGGATACTGGTATCATACCAGTCAATGTCTTCCAAAGGGTCGGTATTGCACACTGCTTCACCTGAGAGTTCCGTTGGCTCCTCCCATGTACCATGGGGAGGGAATGGTTGCTGGAAGGCAGAGTGGTGATGAGGGACAATGTATGCTGAATCGAACTTGGATGCCGCCGTCACGTTGTCCTGTGCATCGACACCACCACTTGCCTGACTGAATGAAAAATCATCTAAGAGGGAGTTAGTGAAGGAGTGATAAGTGTTCGCCATTGCGTGCTGTCAGCACACAATGTGAGGGTGGACTTGAGCAGGTAAGGATACTTGCGAAAAAAAAACGATGAGAAGAGGTGTGCACAAATGGATGGATGGGTTGAAAATGAATAGCGCACCACTGTCAGTTCACCCTAAATTTGACATATATCAAACATTTGATATATGGACAGCTCGCTCGGTCTCATTTTATGTCCAGGACACTCCATATTTCATGTCAGGGTCACGTGAAACACTGATACTGTCGCCACAATCTGTAAACTGGGTGCACTGATGAATGGAGGTTCGAGTCAGTTGGAATTAAGATGAGGAGATGACTTACGTGCCAACATGTGTATGCAAACTGTTGCGATAACTCCACAATGATCTAGCATGGTACTTACGGTCTGTATACCTGACTGAGGATCATCCCTAATCGCCCAATCCAAGAGGAGGTTGTAATGAAAAACCACGAGTTGATTTGTTGAGCCTAGCACAACCAACAGAGGCTCACATGTGAGTTAATTTACAGCATAAAACAGAGGAATTGCATACCTAACATGGGCCAAATGGGTGTTGTGGAGTCAGACAATGCCGCAAGTCACTGGAGACATGAATGGTGGATTGATTCTGGCGAGAGACCGTAGATCGTCCTGTAGGTATGCAGACATGTCAGTAACTTAGTAAAGCTACTTTACAGCATAAAACAGAGGAATTGCATACCTACCATGGGCCAAACAAGTGTTGTTGAGTCGGACAACATGCGCAAGTCGCTGGAGACATGAATGGTGATTGATTCTGGTGAGAGACTGTAGATCGTCCTGTAGGTGTGCAAACATGTCAGTAACTTAGTGAACAAAGACCATAGATTCCAACCTACTGAAACATGGGGCTGTCAGAAGGTGCCGGTGATGTGCCAACTCTCTGTTGAAGTGCTCTGAGTGCTGAAGCGCTGAAGTGAGATGTGGCTGTTCACAGCATGATACCTTACATAAGTACATCACTCACTTGTTGAACTTGTCCTTACCATCTACTGTATATATGCCTCCTGCACCTCCCTCGAAGCCCAGCCAGCAAGCTGAGGCTACCAAACGCTGGCTTTCCAAGCCTGGGTAAGCCCTTTTATGACAAAAAATGTACTTCATCTCATCTTGACCAGTGTTAGAGAGGTGCAGAATGAGAAATCACGCATCTGAATGCAACAGTAAGTACTTGCTATGTCCGTATACTACTCTGAATTAACTCGATCTTGTAGACTTTGGGAAAGGTATGCTATATAGTCCATGCTACTGACATCAACAGACATAGGAGGAAGGCCATTACGGATGCACAAGTGCCCGTCCATGAAATCAGTGACCGCCATCACACACGTACAGAAATAGCTGAGGATTCTGACTCAGATCGCAATCAAGCTTCTGACGGAAGTCATTGGCAATCCACTCACTATGATGATATGGATCCAGTCCCCTTGACTCTGCCAGAACTTCGCGTTGCAATCCATGATTGGCAGACAGAGTGGGAGCCCAAGGCCGACTGGGACCACAACTTCAACCTTGCATTGCGGTGAGCCAGGGAGAAGAGCTGGGGTTCGGCTGATCAGTTCTTCAGGGAATGTAAAACCCACGCACGCATGGGCCACTGCTTTATCTGTGTGCTTAGGCAACTGGTCCAGGAGTTGTGCCGTAGCAGAGGGTCCTGAGACAAACTATGTGACACTTTCTTACAGGTTTTTGATCTTCTCATTGCTGTTGTATCTGAGGTGAAATTCTTTGAGGTGAAACTCCATGAGTATGCACCCTCAAATCCACTTAGTAGATGTTCGGATATACGCATGTACGGAGTAGTTTAGCTAGCCTATTTTCACCTATCCACAAAACATACTTTTCTGGACTATCAGTGTGTGGCCCTTGCGAGATATGTAAGACAACATGCCAGAGCTCAGGTGTTTGATGGTGAACAACATAGCAAACAGTTCGCTATTGTAGCATTGTTCTTGTTCAGCATCGTTGAATATATTTGCATGAAATTGGTCCAATGTACAGTGGATCCGTACCATGAAACATTGCTGATGTGGTGTGTTAGGTACTGCGGTAGAATTCATATCACACTAAGTCAAGATGTGTCACAACTCACGTCCTGACCCTCCTATGTACACTCCTGCTTGACCTTGCCATAATACAAGACAATTCATATGGTATATAGATACTACCTGCTTCCATTACTTGTTTACATGTTGCCTCTTAGCCAGAGATCAAACCTTTACACTTCTGTGTCATGTAGTATGAGAGTAATACATAGAACTTGGCTACTAGTACGCTACTGAGAGTGTAAGTTTACCTTATGAGAGAACCAGTCTGAAATATCTGACGTAGAATCTATGTCTGTTCCTCTTGAGGAACCCTGTGACTTCTTCTTCCAGAATGGCCCACCAGGCTTGGGCATCACACACAGTTCACCAGCATAGTAAGCCTTGTGGTAGTGCTTCAGCGCATCTTGGAACATTGTGTAGCTTTTGTAAATGGCACCGCTGACATGAGTCACCCGTATGGCGGCATCGTTCCTAAGTAGTACATAAACCATATAGTCATTCATTATTTCGAATGCACTGGGACGCACCAATCAAAGAATATTCTGACTTCTTGACCGGCTGTGATAACATAGAATTTGTTGGGAGTGGGAATACTCTCAGGGAGAGTAATTTGCTTTGGATGAGGAACATTGGGGGGGTATCTTGGTGTAGTAGGGGCCACGGAAGTCGGAGAGAGATTCTCGCGAGGGTTGATAGGGGTGCGAGGGACAGATCTCGTGGGTATATGAGATTGGGGGGTCTTAGGAACTTGCTCGGTGATTTCTTTGTGTCATTTCACTTTTCTTTCGATATAAGTGGTCTCCAAACCGTCAGGGTTGGACTGAGTACAGGTCGTTTCAATGACTGTCTCAGTCTCCACAATAGTTCATGTAGTAATAGTATTATGGCCTAAATCTGTTTAGTTTAAGCCACAGTGCAAATGAATGTACAATGTACCTTCATCAACGGGATGCCCCGTGATCTCGAGATCGAAGGGATCAGAGCATGGCAATGACGGCATCATATTGAAGGGTTGTTGGAAATTTGAATCACAGATAAGGATCTTTGATGTAATGACTTGAGTCACATGTTATGTAAAGGTAACTTTGTTTAGAGTCACACGTACACTGAGCCTGAGTCATCCTTCATTTTGTAATGGGTCACACAGGGCGTCAGAAGGCTAATCGCACAGGTTTAACAAGCTCCAAGGTATGGCGGGTTACTTCCTCTCGCCACTTAAATGCCCGCACCCTTCGCCCAGTTCAACAAATTCTAGGCCCAAAAAGGATCGCAGAGCATGCAGCAGCTGCGAAAGAATGCCGTGATGCACGTTTGAACAGTGAGTTCTATTGTGCAACTCTCATCTCCGACAAGTTCTGACATGCTTAAAGTCATGACCCTTGAACAGAAGCAGGCCCTCATGGCCCTCTGTGAGAGGCAAACCAACAGTCATTCCGAAATGGTGGGTGAAAAATACTGCAGACTTTGGCGACAACAACCCAGACTTCAGGGCATTTGACAACATCATCAGTGGTACACACCCTCTCGAAATCAGTCACACAGGTGAGGAGTTCCAAGAGATGGCAAGGCAAATCTTGGATGCGATGCGCACAAAGTACGTTTCATCCCTTACATTTTCATTTTGCAATGAGACTAATCCTTGATCACAGGCTTTTCATCTCTCATTGGTCACGCAGGGATTATTGGACCCACAGGGACCGTGCATGGTTGCAGGCCACCACTTTTGAGTGGCAAATACCAGCAGTGGCAGAAGCCTATCTTACTTGGAGTTTCAGCCGTTCACAGCAAGGATACAAAGGGTTCTTCAAGGAGTTTACTGGTGCATCTGCTAGCATGGACAATTGTACTGGCAAGGTCACACTTAATGTCATAGACATATTTTGTAAGTGAGCCACTCCTCAGCAACTATCACTGATGTTAATGACATTCAGGAACGGACAAAGTCGCGTTCTCAATTTTCACGACAGACCCTTACATTCTGCTGGTGGTTGTCCGACAAGGTGCAGTTCCTTGCTCTCCTGTGAAGCCTTTGCACGCATTTTCCATTGATGCGCTAGAGTTCTTTCGAGTCGCACACAACCGTAACCCGCATTTCTCGATACAATCCTTTGTTAAGACGCTATGTGACTTACAAGGGGTACATATTGAATCTAATTAATGCTGTCTTATTTTCATTTTGAACATAGGTGGCCTTTCGGCCATATATTTCTCATCAACTCACCATTGCATTCGACCAATATCTACAGATCTTACAGTATGTGCGGCATATGACGTTAACTACAATTTGTCGCACAGGCCCCCTTTGGCACTTGAAGAATCCATGTCCCATGTGCACATATATTCTACAAGGCGAGCCAGAACTGAGATTCTCTCTACTTTACACGATGGATGGAAATGACTCTTTGAAGCGTGCTGTGCGACAAGTCAAAGATGTGGACAAAGTAGATGGAGCAGACAAAGTTACCACTCAGTGTGAAGAACTCCTCCCGGGGCAAGTACTCACATGTGATTGGTTCCTTACACGGGAAGAGGTAGATGTGTTTGCCAAGGATCACCAGGTTGACGTTGATATGCTTACTGAGGTACGGATGGCCCTCTCTGTGACATTGGAGATGTTCATGGATCAATCCAGGGTAACGAGGACAATCCATGTGCCAGCCATTGGAGAAATATGAAAGACCAACACACTGCTAGGATGTGGAGTGTGTTTGATGAGACAGGTATCTTTATGGCAGTTTGCCGCCATGGCTTCTCACTGGTGATTGCTGATATGGTTCGGAGTGGTGAGAGGTGAGCATAGTGTCTTCTTTTAATTTCCTATCTCACACTATGCAGAGCTAAGTATCCGTTTGCTGTGGTATCAAGGCTCCTTGATGCATTTGGCAAGGGACTTGGCGGTGGATATGATATTGGGTGCAAGTTCAAAACTACGCTATCTAGGAGCTCACTTGGTGAACCTGCATGGCTTCTTGCACACACTTCCCTCATTGAATTGTTCCACGGGCATGCCCACAGTCGCTTGTGCCAACTCGACCATCTTGCAACATACATTGAAGGACTTGGCCTCGAAGACCTGGAAGGTTGCGAGCATGCATTCTCAAAGTCAAATGCGCTTGCATCCACTGTTCGTTATTCTGGGATGTTCCACTGCAGGCAGACTATTGCTAATTACTTTGAACACAATGATGAGTATGACGTCTATGCTAATCTATGTGTGTGCACATTTGCCCTCCGTGTTGTGTTGACTCACTTGTACAGCCATGTTCCTCCATAACAACTACAAACAAGCCGTGAACATCCTCGGAGAGGCCCGGGAGTGCCTCCCGCAGCTCAAACATGAGCTCAATATTACTGATGATTCGGTTTTCCATGCGTGGCTCGCTGAAGAGCGGGCATATCTTTTGTCCTGGAAGAAGGAGCCTGAAGAAGAGACTGCGCAGATGACGTATTGGCAAAGACTTGTCAACCTTGCCGCTAGCAGGTATGCCATCACACAGATACCTTGTTGTAACTAACAAATCCATCAGAGAATGCCTCGCAGCCACTGAATCATGGTTGGTTATCACATCAAACAATGCTATGCATGATCTTGGACACGATACAACATCTACGATGAGGCTAGAGATCACACGGCGCCACACTCAAGAGACCTATGACAAAGATCTAGTCGCAGTACAGGAGTTGGAGCTGAAGTTGGAAATACCTTCTCGCTGGAAGCCTGGAGATGTGGAGTGGCAGAATGTGGGCCGTTTGGTGGCTCAGCAGAAATACCAATGTGCCCTCGACAACCTGGAGAGTTTGGTTGTTGCCTGCATATTTGAACTCGGAAAAATGAACCGAGCAGGCACTGGTGAGTTTCTGGTCACTACAGTGCTCCGTGATTACAATTGACACTCTTTCAGGGTACAAGCTACACAAACATATTGGTAAGGCATTGCAAGTGCAGTCGTCAGCAATCAAAACTGCATTGGAACATTATAATGTCGCTGCTCGGGCCCTTTCTCCCCCGCACCGTACGCTTACTCTGGAGGAGGTGGTGGAATACACCTTCTTGTCGGATTTCCAGCTACTTCAAGACACCCATGAGGACATTTCACAGTGCCCCTGGGCCAGTCCAACAGCATGCCTTGTGTTGGACACATATTTCAAGATGTGTCGTGCACAAGAAGAAATCATACGACTCAACATTGAGATACACCACTTTGTCACATATCCCCAAGACGAAGATCGGTATCTCTGTACCTGTGAAGAGAAATTGCACACCTCACACCCCACCCTTGCCTATCAGATCTGAGTCCTTCAAAATGTGCATGGATGGTTCAACAGTTCCCACCTAAAGCACCTAGTGGAAATCACCAGACTACAAGGTTTTACAGGAACTTTGGAACCTGGGAAGAGCGTGAACATAGATGCAGGTTCCCCTGTGGGACCCATTACCATTGCCCCGCCATCGTTCATTACAACATGCCCATCACTGGAGGTCGTATTGGAGGAAGATTGTCCAGATGATCTCGACGAGGAGCAGGAGGAGGAGGAAGCCTCAGTGGAATGTACGTGCACTCTGGAGGATGTTTTATCTATCACTATGTAGTCTCTTACTGATGGAAGTATACTTGTTCTTCCTATGCTCACTGTGCGTGATGGCAAGTGCAAGGCAACAAATTGGCGGTGATGTCACATAAATATTCACATTTATTCGTATGTTGAAGCACTTGTAACATCCAAGTGATACTAGTCCATGTCACTTACATAATTATTCACATTTATTTGTATGTTACTGCTGTAGTAGCCCTTTGCATGTACCCTAGGTATTGTATACTATAGATGGATTGTGGAGCTCCCGAGGAGCACCGATGTGAAAGTCCTGTGTTTGTAGCATAAGAAATAGGGGAGATAAGTGAGCTCACTGTGTGAGACAGCAAGCACGAGGGCGGCAGCAGTGGCGGCCGACGTCAGCCCTTCCGCTGTTACCAAATATGGCATGAGGTGGCAACAAGTGGGCTGAGGACTGGCTTCCATCTCAACCATGGCCAAGTGAAGGTGACCCAGGGTCTGCCGCCATCCCAGACCCCCTCCACCCCCGATCCTTTGACAGCATCCTCAGGTCTGACTTATTGAGGCTTACCCATCACTCCCACACCATATACATCCAGTGGATTCCCTACTAGTGACCAAAACGGTAGTTTCAAGTCATCGGCAGACACATTGACCACACCTACTACGAAGAGTACCGGTGGTCAAACAGTCTTGAAGACAGTAAATCCAAGGGCTACGGTACATGTTACTCTCATGTCCTCTTTCCCCTGTGACTGATACTCGTGCTGCTTTCAATGTAGTCCGCCATGAGGGTCATACCTAACCCACCACAACAATGCCTCCAATGGTCTGCAGTCATCAGCAAGGCGGTAGCCTCAACCAAGTCCCATTAAGCCCCTTCCAATAACGATCTGCCTGCCGGCTCTCTGCACACATTCACCATGTGCTTCATACCCATATTATGGAAATATGTCGGCTCCTTGGAAAATCCCTGGGTCACCAAGGGACTGGTGAGCCCTATGCAAATAATATGGGATGGAGTGATGCAGGACTGGCCACACAGATTTGCTGAAGATGAGGACAAAGTCTACTGTCTGGTAAATGGCTATCTGTTGTCATTGCATACAGCCATCCTGACACTCAATCATATCCGACTCAATAGTGCATGCAAAAGATTTACAACTGGTGCATGCAGATCAGTAAGGCTGCGTTAGATGCTGTGGAGGCTCACTGGGCCTCGGACACTAAGTACAGTAATTCTGAGGTCCACAAAGAGTATGTCGAATCAGCATTGAGCCCTGGATTGCTGTTTATGTATGGCTGTGTTGAGGCCCTTGACAACGTGGGGACTATTCAGGTACGTGATGTTCGTAAACATGGCAATCTGCTGATGGCCCCACCTTACTTTGTTTATAGATGACCAGGTCTTTTCTCTCCCCATTCATCTTGCAAACCTTTGCAAGTCATCTGATGGCTCTAGGCCCGATTGAAAATAATCCAGAGCTCTATGAAGGATTCACTGCTATGCCTCCTTTTGGCATGCTCATGCTCACAGTAACAGTGGTGTGATTGACATTGAATTATGATTCCAGACCCAGTGACTGACAAGGACATTTAGGTGGAGCGGGCACTGCACCTGTATCACTCGGGTCACAAAGAGGCAAGCTCAAAGAAGGGTGACCTGAGTTCCTCCGACACACACTGGGGCACGAAAGCCATGAGTTATGTCGAGTCTGTGCAAAAGGTACATGTAAAGAAGTACAACCAAATCATCGTGGAAGCATGGCCATACTGTGGGGGCCATTGTCGCATCACTGCGAATCACACCCACACTACCTTGAGCAGTGAGGCCACGGAAGCATATGAAGATGACTGTGGCCAGATCATGGTCTCCTCCAACATTGACCCAGAGGTATGGTACAATCTCGTTGCCCTAAATTAGCTAATAACCATTGTGTTCTCAGTTGGATGGTGCAGCGGATGAGGAATAATCTAAAGGTATAATCTGCAATATTGTGGCTGGAAGTTGTCTAACTGATGTTCGCTGTGTTCTCAGTCGGACGGCCTGGCAGAGGCGTTTCGAGTGGGCTGCCTTCCACAAAGTTGGAACCTGGACTGTAGTAATAATATACTACAGTACTGATTATACCTATGAGCCACCCAATTATATATTTCATTTGGTTGTTACTACCAGTGTCTGGAATGGTCTGAGAGCTGCTAAATAGGCTGGAGGAGCCTGTAATACATGTCTGTGGTGTATCTGGCTGCTGTCTGACAAGGGCTGAATAGACCTGTGACCAGACAGAATAGGCTGAGAAGAACCTGTAATATATGTCTGTGGTGTACCTGGATGGGGTCTGATGTGTGCTGAATAGACTGTGACCAGACAGACTCCAGACAATTATGCCTGACCCAGAAAGGAACATGCCTGAATTCAGACATGAGTCTGGGACACCTGATGTGTCTGACATGCCTGACATGGTCTGTCCCAGACACTTCAGACACTCGACAAATTGCTGATGCACTTGATGATGGCATTGGTCTCACTGGTGCCACTCTGGAACATCTTTGCAACCCTCCAAACGAGGTTCTTGACCTCATGTCATGACCATGTGACACCTTGTGACTCCGCAAGGCCTCTAGACTGTTGTAGACTCAAGTCTGATTGCAATCGGACACCTCTGACACTACGTATCCATCTCCACTCTGACAATTAATGCTCCATCTCCTTTTAGTAAATAGTTCCATGCTTATGCCTCCAGTTATTGTATGCTTCCATTCCGCTTCTGTTTCTGTTTCCCATGTTCCCGTTTTAGATTAGATCTGATTACTCATAGCTGTGTCCTGTTAACCTTTTGATCCATTATGCTTATCACTGATCTCCGTTCTGTGTATGTGACTCATCTGTTTGTCATCTGCAAACTCTTAGCTATGTCTTCACTATGTTTCTCCTCTGCTTCTCGGTTACTATACATATCCAATGTAAAGTATAAGTACTCCACATGCTGAGGGGATTGTCCCTCAGTTTGAATATCATCTTGAATACTTCCTGCAAACTCCCCTCTGTCCTCCTCTGCCTCCTCTGCTTTCTGGCAACTCCGACCTTTGTCAGCCTCTGTCACTCTGTCCCTTAGTCCTCCGAAATACAAGGATGCAGGTATTGCAAGGGCACAGCACATACACTGAAGCCAAATCCTCAACACCTCCGCATCTCCTCTGCCTGTCATCGACAACCCTTTGTACTTATCTCTACTCGTGTCAGAGTTCGTTGGAGGAACCGGTTCTGACACCTCAATGACCCATATGCAAAGCTCGCCATTGAAATTTTCATGGCACTCAAGCACTCTTCGGAGGCAACTTATAACAAGATATGCTCAAGCATCCATGTGCACATCCCTGGCTCTCAACTCCCCTTGTTTTATCAAGTGAAGCAGCTTCTCACAGACATTACTGGTGTCACGTCCATTGTCAACCACATGTGCATAAACTCATGCACGGCATTTGTGGGTCCTTATGCAGATCTTGATGTATGCCCTGAATGTGCTTAGGCTCAGTTTGATGTCCATGCCAGAGGGCACACACACCCCCATGCAGTTTTTCATACCATTCTCATTGGCCCCCAGCTACAGGCTCTCTGGTGACATCCCAAGACTGCTGAGAAGATGTGTTACTGCCAATACAGGACCAAGCAAATATTGGAAGATCTTCGCATTAATGATGGTCTTGTTAATGCCTATGATGACATTTTCTGTGGTAGCACCTATATCTGTGCCTTTTGTGACAGTGTCATTGAACCAGATGACACACTCCTGATGATATCTATCAATGGCGCTCAACTCTTTGAGAGCAAGGAGTCCGACTGTTGGATTTATATCTGGATTAATCTTGAGCTGTCCCTGGACCATTGATACAAGAAGAAGCACATCCTTCCTGGTGCAATCATCCCCAGTCCCAAAAAAACCCAAATTTATCAAATCATTCCTGTTCCCAGGTTTTCATCACCTCTCTACTTTGCAACACAAGGGCCTCAAGATATGGGATTCTGCTCGCAATCATGAATTTCTCTCACAACTAATGCTCTACCTGGCATGTGCTGATGGACCTGGGCTATTGACCATGAGCAACTTCATTGGGCACCAAGGTAAAAATGGCTGTCACATGCAATGACCTCTCAAAGCACATTGCAAGCCTGGTGCTTCTCAGTATTATCCCATTTTACTCAAGCCTGATAATTATCACTGCAAGCATTTCTCAATGTTTCATGACAAAACATTGTAAAAAAATAGAAGAAAGAGATACTCTTTTATTTACAATTTTGTTTAACAAAAAAGACAAATATCATACAGTATCATTTTTGTCATTTTTGGTGTCAAAACATGATTTGAGATCATTTCTTATGTTGGGAATATAAAAAATTTTACCTTTTTCTTCTGCCTGTTCCTTGCAAAACAAATAAAGAAAAAACAATGTAACTTTTCTCACAGCAAGCATTTTCAATTTTCTGGAGTGAAAAATTGAATCAAAAGATATTCTATTCTATAAAAATAAATGTTTAGGAAACATGCTATATATGTTTGGTCATAACACTCTAGCCAGCCAATCAGCATCCAGGAACAACCATGTTTCTTGAAGAAAAATTTGTTGTTTTCTTTCAACGTGTTCTGAAGAATAATATGGTATCTTATTTCTAATAAAACATGCCAAAATGATTGCTATGAGTAAAATTACATTGTCTTTTCTTTATTTCTTTTGCAAGAAACAGGCAGAAGAAAAGGGTTAAACTTTTTATAGTCCTAACATAATAAATGATCTCAAATCATGTCCTGACAGAAAAAATGACAAAAATGATGATGTATGATATTTGTCTTTTTTGTTAAACAAAATTGTAAATAAAAGAGTATCTCTTTCCTCTATTTTTTACAATGTTTTGTCATGAAACATTGAGAAATGCTTGCAGTGTATGATGTTCCTGGATGCACACATGACAACGTAGATATCTTTGACATTGGTCCCAGCACCTCTGCATGGTATGTACAACGACTCCATTACCTCCTTCAAGCACACATCCGAAAGGAGTACCAAGTTTGCCACCTTGAGATTGGCATTGATGGTCCCACCATTCTCCTCGGCCTACAACCCCACCTTCTCCTTGATATCCCTGAATGTTTTTTGTCTGAGATGATGCACTTAAGTGGTGCAAATATGGCCTCCCTGTGGCTTGACTTGTGGCAAGGTACCATTGAATGTGCGACCACAGATAACAAGTGCACTGGTGCTGGGCAGTTCTGCACAATCAGCACACTTGGGAAGAACATGGCCATGCTGTGGCAGTTTGCAAACCATATCTCCCTGGTTCATTCGATGTAGCTCCCCATGACCCCTCCCTCCATGCAAACTCGTGGTATAAAGTGGTGGAATACATCACTTGGATCTACTCTCTTTGTCCAGCTCTTCTCTACAGTATCCTTCCCCATGACCTCTGGCGAAATTTTTGCAAGTTCATTGCAGGTTTTTGTATCATGGGTCAGTACAGCATAACTCTGGCACAACTCCAATGTGCTCAGAACTATCTAGCGGAATGGGAGAATGAGTTTGAGACGTTATACTACCAACAGTGCACTGATTGGATTCACTTTATACATCCTTGTGTCCACCTGACAAACCATCTCACCTTGGAAGCTGCCCACATTGGTTCACCTATCTGTTCCTCCCAATGGACGATGGAGTGTACAATCGGTAACCTTGGGCAAGAAATTCACCAGCCATCTGATCCATTCTCCAACCTTGCCCAGCAGGGCATTCATCATTGCCAGGTCAATGCTTTTAAAGCCATGCTCCCTGATCTCGATCTCACAGGTGAAGGCAGCAATCCCCACACATCTGAAGACTTGGGCAATGGCTATGTTTTGTTGCCAAAACATGACAAACACCAGATCAAGGTGCAAGGCCATGAAGTGCAAGTCATCTCTCAATATGCTGGACAACCTGAAATACCACATATCCATCATTGGGGAAGTTTGCGCCTGCTGAATGGACAGATTGCACGCTCTGAGTTTGTTGAATCACAGAAGCCACTCAAAGAACTATGTATGGCTTGAAATGTCATTGCAAGCCTTTTGTTACTGCTCCTTGTACCTCTAAATGCTTACTGTCAGAGTCACAGGCTATCATTGAGGGCGAGCATCGCATTGCAGAAGTGCAATACTTTGCCAGAGTGGTTGTGCAGGACGGCAGTGATGACCTATATGGAGACCCTGACCCCCAACAGCCCCAGCAGTACTGCTTTGCAGATATCGCTTTGGTCATGTTATACTCACCTCCACAGCCCTACATATTTCAGGAATTGTATGGAGTCCTTGTCTCAAGCACAAAACTAGGCAATTCCAGCCTATGTGCCATCAAAGTCACTACTATTTGTTCTGTCATTGGCATGGTTCCTCACCACATCAATCTACTGGAAGGTGTGGGAGAAGATAGATATTTTTTGGTTGAGAAAATGGGATTGGAGCTTGCATGCATTGGGACTGAGAACAATGAAGAAACATAGTTTTGTTCTACCATACATGCATTTTTGGACAGTGTACACAGCACATTGATGATAATGTTTTATTCTCTTTGCATGACTACAAGACATGGAACACAATACAGTAATTATACAGACAACAGTGTTGCGGGAGTGATGCCAACAATGAGATGTACATGAGTGCCAATAATTAATAAAGTCTACACACCTGTGTGAAGCTGCTTGGTATTCTCCGGGGCCATATTCTCGTCGAGTCGGTTTGAGAGAGTTTGTGGATGCACAAGACATCATGCAATTGTTGCATGGGATTGGAAACCTTGTCCACATGGACCCTCCTCTTTGACCCTCCAGCCCTGGGGGGACATACAACACACTGCACCATCTCTGGAACAAGGTGATGACTAGATCCATTAGCGAGACTGTAATAAGAGGTATGTACTTACACTTGAGCAGAAGCAAATCCCTCCAGATCAGCCTGGCTGCAAGGTTGAGGTTCTGGACCTTCAGAGCAATTATAAAGGCAAAGAACCAGTCTCTGTAAGTGTGTGTCAGTGATGATAATAAATGTTGAGTATATGTACTTACAACTGGGCCTGGTTGCAATAGGTAGTGCTTCCACTCAGAAGAAAGAGCATGAACATCAACAACTGTGACATTGTCGATAGTGGTGATTTTGACCAGTGTGGTCACAAGAGTGGGGTTGATGAATTGAGAGGACATGGTGGTGTAGCTGAATTAGGTTTTGGCAAGGTTTACCATGTAATGGCCTTATCAGGAACTACCAGAACTCTGCTTCCTCCACCATGTCACTCTCCCCTTTTGACAATTCTTCCTTGTTCCTTGAAGAGCATCTGAATTCCTCCGGCAACAGCAACTCCTCGTATATCTCTGGCAGTACTAGCAATACCTCATATAATTTTGGCAATACCTCCTCTAATGAGTCCTATAACCCAACAAGCAATAATATGTTATGTGGTGGGCCCAACACAACTCAAGCTTATCAAGGCCCTGGAATAGTTCAAACGCCCTGGACCAATACCCAAGGACAGATGCAGCAGCATACACCTGTTAGATCTTCACACAGGCTAACATCTGACCTTTACAAGCATGCAATGTGTTACAGGTTCATGCAATGCAAGGCTATAATTCGGTGAGCATTTCTGTCACTTTATACATTTATTCATCCTTTCTAACATGCATATATCCAGTATATCAGTCAGATACAAATCCTTAAAGACACTGTCTCAAAGCTTCAAAACGAAGATGTGGTACTTGTGGCTGGAAAGATGGCCATCGAGTAGCTGCATTTCCCACCATTACACTAATTGACTGCATGGTTTTTCAACAGGAGCACATACTCTGCGCTTATCTCTTGGATCATGCCAGGCGCTGGCTCTTCTGATAGTGGTCAGGATGCACCACTTAACATTGGCATGCAGGCTGTAGCATCATCTAACCTTCTCAGCACATCACCTCTTCCCCAGCTAAATAGATTGGACTACGAGGCCATCTGCTTCTGGACAGAGAAACAGTTTAAGGATTGGAAAGCCACTCTGGAAGGGGCAGCAGCCACAAGTCCAACGGCATACTTGGAGAACAATCTTGGCCATGCCTTGGACAAAGAACATACTGAGAAGATCCTTACAGCCATGCATGATGTTTGGCAAGACCTCCATGGCAGCAGCTCACTTAACAGCAGTATGACATGGACATCCATCTCACAGACTATCAAGTTGGCAATTCATAATGAAATGGCAAGGTCTTTTGAAGAGCTCAGATTCTGTGAAGACTTGTGGAAAACGGATGACCTTGGAAAGCTTTACTACTCATCATGGAAGCAAACATGCTTTAAAAACAAGGCAAACAAGAAGACGATACCACTGAAGTGGAAAGGAAAGGTGAAGGATGAAGCAACTGATGATGTTGATAGCTTTGGAAACACTGAGGGATCAAAACATCTTCGAGTGGAGACGGATGCAGAGATATCTGCATCAAGTGATGACAATATGGCCATTGAACTACCTTGCATTGATGGATCCTTGCCACCTTCTATTGATGGGGGTATTCACCTTCTTCATTCCTATCTACTGACTATTGTTTAATGTCCCACTCTAGTGGAGGTTCGTCCCAGCACTTCAGCCTCAGGTAAGGAGTCCAGGTCTTCCAATGTTATGGACCCCAATGAGAGTTGCAGTAAATGTAAGTTTGGAATCTTTCACACCCCCTCTGCCAACTAACCTGAGCAACAGCATCAGTTGCAAATCAATGTCGGCCTCTACCTCATATACACATCAAGAACCCCTTGTAACGTTGTGATACCATGTACTGCAGACCTACTGACATGCATATTGTCAGGATCGGTTCTCCTCGACGATCTTACTAGGAGGTCCAGGGATGCAGGGGACTAATGAGGAGGTAAGTCCAGACACTAGTAGGTGCTGGTTAGTGTGGACAATCAAGTCCGGGTCATATGGACGAAGTCTGGGCACTAGAGAAGCACTGGGAGTAAGTCCGGGTTTTTGCGGAGTAAGTCCGGACCGCGGGAAAGTGGTCCAGAGTTGATCGCAGCTTGTCCAGACGAAGGACATCCCAGAGGGATAAGTCCTAAGGGGTCTAGCATCGAGTCTGGGACAGAGTTGGCTTTTGCCCTGGTGCGAGTAGGAGACTTGCTAGGATTGGACATAGGACCAAGGGGATGAGATAGGACGGAGACCGGAGTTGGCCGGAGTTCAGGAGTTCAGGTGGACAGATGGATTAAGGAGAGCATAGTGGGTAGTACAGAGGGAGGAGTATCTTAGTCGAGATTTGATCTAAGGACTACTAGGCCGGAGTTTGGTAGTTTATATAGTAATGAGAACTAAGGTGAGTATATATGGTGACAAGTAAACACCTTAGTCAGGACAAGGGACAGAGCAGAAGCAGACAGGAAAATAAACTAGGTACAGGAAAATAAACCGGAGCAGAAGCAGACACAGAGAACTAGGATTACAGGGACGACAGAGGAAAAGCAGGGACAAGGGAACTAGGTCAGAACAGGACAGGTAAGGGTCAGAGGTGGACTTAACTAATGTTAAGTCTGGAGCAATGTCCAGGACTGGAGGAAGTGGAACCGGAGGAAGTGCACGACCGGAGGAAGTGCAAGAGTGGAGGGAGTGCAAGAGCGGAGGGAGTGTGCAGGTGGAGGAAGGGCAGAGTAGCTGGAGGAAGGTCCGGAGTTGGACATAGAAATGTCCTAAGCCTTTGGTGGACTAACAGAGGAAGCGGAGCAGGAGCAGGAGCAGAACTGAGCTGGAGTTGGATATACCAGCCGGAGTTGGGCTATATCACAGACCAGACAAAGGGAGTGGCTGGACTGAAACCGGAGTAGCAACTAATGGTAGGTACAGGTCTGACATGGAGGAGTTAGACTGTGGATCTGTCTGCAGGAAGACAGGGGTTAGTCCTGAGGGTGGAGATGGACGTAGGAACCGGAGTTGAGCTGGAGTGCAGCTATGGGGCTGGAGATGGCCGGGCTAGATCCGGAGTTGCATCTATGCCTAAGGAGAGGTCAGGTGGGCCAAGGTTAGACCAGAGTTGCGACTGGGAAATGTATGGATATGACACATATATTACAGGGCGTCTATCCCAGTAATTCAGCAAAACAGCTCTGCCTCTATTGTCCAGCCTGCCCAAGTTCCTCCAGTAGCACATGAGCCCAACAACTCATCAACACCAGC
>Ga0307518_10001224_pt1 | contig 19251 bp, 11 predicted proteins | sample 25_EM_MG_FD_203889 | JGI IMG/M metagenome (GOLD analysis project Ga0307518, IMG submission 203889) | Populus trichocarpa ectomycorrhiza microbial communities from riparian zone in the Pacific Northwest, United States - 25_EM | ecosystem: Host-associated > Plants > Roots > Unclassified | place...
CTCTCACAGTTTAACACCTTAATTGTCATCCAACACTTCAAGTAATACAAGTTTTACATGATTCATCAACAAATAATTCAAATAAACTCAACCCCCAACTTCCATTATTTTGGCCAAAACTTCAAAAGTATGTACGGGTAGGTTTTTTTCTTCTCTTTTCCCCATGGATCAAACCAATCATATTCATTATCATTCATTCCAACCAATACTATTTCTCACAATACACTTGATAATTACCACAATTATTTCCAAACACTATTCCTACATACCTTAGTTAAAACCCTAAACATGACAAGTATTAAATTCTCTTTTTAGTTCATTCAATTTAACCTTTACCCATTAATTATTTATGTATATTATAATTAATCATCCATAATTTCTACAATTCTAACAATTTAACATAAAAATCCTAACATATCATAACACTAACCCTTTTTATTATTACATCCTATATAAAACCACACAAGACAAGTAGTTTGGAAGAGTTTATTACCTTCCAATCTATAAAACAAACGAGAGGTTAGAAGCTTAGGAGACCCTCATTTTTTCCACTTCTTTTCCTTCCCTCTTTTCTTCTCCAAATCATCCCCTCCCTAGAGAAAACACTTGTGTTCTTCAATTTTACCTTGCCTAAAATTTCCTATAATACCCTTTGATCACTTAATCTATATATATATATATATATATATATATATATATATATAGGATGGATTTTTTCATGAATTTCTCACCAATTTTTTCTTTCTTCTCACCTCACATGGCCGGTCAAGAATGGCCTTAAAATTACTATTCCCCTATTTATAATGCTAATTTTTTTTAACTTATTACACCATTGACCCAAAGTTTTCTTTATTTTCATATTGAACCCCACATGCTTCTCTTTCATTTAATTTAAAGCCAACTTAGTTAATTGAATTATTTTTTTACTTTTTTTTTCATCGGGGTTTTACATGAAAGTTTGAAATGTCTAGTTTTCATCACATCTCAAATCATAGTAAGATTTCATATGCAACTCTAGATATGATCCAAAAAGTACATGGAGGTCCAATCTTAGTATATTTGCTGTAACCAATTCAAATCCCACTAGAATTTATTATTCAAGTTAGGTTCCTAATGCAATTATGATTTGCACTTCTTAGCTCCAATAACTCATCCCAGTGTGTTCTTTCTAATAGTTTGCTAGAAAGTGTGCTAAAAATACCCCATCTATCTTATTTTTACACTTTGTGTCTTTATAGCACTGTTAAATATAAAACAAGTTAAGTGAGATATTGTTAAACATAAAAAATATAAAAGACTAAGAATAAGGTACTAAAAATATAGAATAATATGAGTATATAATTTTTTTTAAAAAAATCATTCTTAAAATATGATGTCAAATGAACAATTGACACCATTAAAGAAAACTTTTAGGCAGAACGAACTTAAGAGTAGCCTACATGGCTCCCACTTTTTAGCAAAGAAAAATATATTATGTAGATTATAGAGACTGGAGGTGTAGAGGATTGGCCTTCGAGACAAATCTTTCTATGTCGGATGCTATAGTTACCGTTCATGATTATTTTTACTTATTTTATTGTATTTTCATTTTTTATATATATATATTTAGATTAGAACTTTCAATTTAATTATTATTTTACTATTTATAAATCTTAATGCTAGATGAGTTCTATTAGTTATGTAAGTTTTAATAAGAAATCTTTTTTATATAAAGGATTTTAGGTCTAATTAGTATTAAAAAAATATATAGTTTATTTTAAGAAAATTCATATTCAGACTTTAATAAAATATAAGAGATTTTTCTTTATTCCTCGATAATGTTAGGACTTGAAAATGTTAGCTTTTATCCAAGTTATACGCCGCATCACTTTGTTAATTCATTTGTGTGTATGGAATGTTTTGTTTATAAATTAAAACAACTCTTTTATTTTTTAAATTATGTAATTAAAAAATAAACATGTGAAATTATTTTATTTTAATTAATTAGGTTTGTTTAGTTATTTTAGTTTTCACCTTACACGAAAAGAATTTAGAAATGAAAGAGTTATTGTGGAGAACAGGTATCAAGCATTTAGTTTGGCACTTTGATTGAAACGTGTCATGTAAGCATATTAACTAGCAATGTTGCTATAATATCCTCAACAAGATTTTTTATTTGAAAAAACTAATATCTATTTATAACACTAAGACCATCTAGATAGCTTCTGAAATAAGTTGTACTTCCATGGACATGGGTGTCCCTAACTTCCTTCCAAAGCCAATAGAATCAGGAGAAAAACATTAGTAAAAGGATGTCTGAATTTCCTACATTAAATTATCCACAAAAAGAAAAGAAGGAAAAGCATTTGAAGAGTTGCCAAGAAGATGATACCAATCCAATCCATTTGCAAGGCTAGTGGGGTAAACGACAGGCAAGTTCCCGTTCTATATCCTCAACTGTTTTTTATTTGTATCCTCGTCATCATCCGCTGCTTCACTAGTAATTCTCGAGTTGATGGTTTAGTGCAATCGAGAGATTATTGGAACTAGAGGGATTAAATTGTTCTTGTTAAGAAAATATAGGGATGGAGTTGGAAACTGACTCAATTATTATCACATACGTGTCTCAATCAGTGGATGCTGACACACGTAACCTTATCTAAAATGACTTCAACTTTAATGACTCAAAAAGAAATATTTGGATCCCTTTCTTAACTCTTTATGGTACTCCAATGTCCACTCACATTTCAGTATTATCCGTCAGCTTGGCCTTGGTTCTTGGATTTTTTTTTAAAGTACCACAGCAACTTGTTTTTTTTTTTAATATATATATATATAACTGAATTTATTTATTTTTAAATAAATAGCATATTTTAAAGAGTAGTCTATATCATATTTGACTCTAAAATCACATATCTCATTTGGGACTTCTCTTAGAAGTAATTTTATTATTTAAAAAAAAATTAATTTAAATTTTGAATTAAAAAAATATTGTCTTTATCACAACTGTGATTAAAAAATATATATTTATTTTTAAAAGATAATTTTTTAAAATAAATAAATAAATATTTTCTTTATCATAATTATAATAATATATTAGTTTTACTCTCAAGTTTGCATATCTCATTTGCGATTTTAAAGCAATTTTATTAACTTTTTTTTTTCTAAAAATGTTATTTTAGATTTTGAATTAAAAAAACAAATATTATTCTTATCACAATTGTTATAAAAAATAATAATTTAAAATAAATAAATATTAGTTTCAATCTCATGTGATAAAAATAATATTTATTTAAATTTAAAAGTTATTTTAAAATTTTTAATTTCAAAAATAAATAAATATTATCTTCATCATAATTGCGGTAATATATTAGTTTCAGTCTCAAGTTGTGATAAAAATAATATTTATTTATTTATTTATTCAAATTAAAATTTAAAATACCTTTTAAATTTAAATAAATATTATCTTTATCATAATTGAGATAAAGATAATAGTTATTTATTTTTAAAGATAATAGTTATTTATTTTTAAAGATAATATTCTAAAAATAATTGATATTAATTTTAATATCAAGTTGTAATAAAAATAAAATTTATTTTTAATTTAGAAAATAAATAAATCTAGGAATCATTCATGATTTTCCACCTCGAGAACCACTGGACATGGATTTTTTTTTGGGAGAAGAAGAATGGCCAAGACTCCGGTATTATTATAAGACTTTTTATTACCATACCACACCAAATCATGCCACGTGATGCTTTTTTTTTTTTTCATAATATATAAAATCTTGGGATTACGCTTATTTTATACTATGCACTATTATTACTTAATTCTCTTTCCTTTTTCTAAATATTTGTTGCTATCTTTGTGTTTAATAAATTTGGAATTGAAAAAAAAAATGAGTTTTTTTTTTTAATTTAAATTCATCAATTTTTATGAAGAATAAATCTCAACTAATTGAAAAAATCCCCATGAATTATTTTAATTTATCTAAAATAAAAATTGATATAAGATTTTTTTTCTCTTGTCTTTTAAAACCCTATCAATAGAAAGACACAAGAACACTGGATTTGCAAATTAAAAATTATTAAAATTATGTGATTTTGATATGATTTTCAAGCATACCGATATAAAGCGGGAGATATAAGCAATCCAATAATTGATCTACTAACTATAACTTGTATATTTTTCTCTCTCTTCTTGTTGCTTATTGAAGGAGAAGGAATTTATTTCCATTGATTTAACCTAAAAAAAAATAAAGAAGGAGAAGAATTATATTTAGTGCGTTTAGTTTTTGAAAAGTGATTTTTAAGAAATTATTTTTTAAATTTTCCTGTGTTTGTGTGCTATTAAAAAAGTTGGTTAATGAAAAACATTTTTCGGTCAACGGAAAACACTTTTCTATCAAAGAAAAATTTGGCTTGATTTCCAGAAAAGTTTTTTCCTTTTATTTTGGACGAAAAACACTTTCCAGAAGTTGTGAATTAGAAATATCATATTATTTGTTGATTATGTCAAATTTGATCCTCAAACTTTGATTGCTATATATTTTGTTAGATTTTTTTTTTAATTTCATCCCTTAAAATTTGATTTAATTTAATTTTTATATTAACTTTAGTTTTTATTTTTATGATTATTATTTACTTTTCTCTTATCAGTTTTTTAATTAAAATTTTTTATCTATCAAATTTGGTCATCATTCTTTTGATTGTTACTTATTTTATTTAAAATAATTTATGAAATTGTTATTATTATTATTTTAATTTCATCATCTTTTAATTTTTTTATCTGTTAGATTTGATTTCTATTATTTTGATTATTATTTATTTTATTTGAGATAATTTATGAAATTAAATTTTTTTCAATTCCATTTCATTCAACTTTTTAATTTGTAAGATTTGTTCCTTATTATTTTAATAAACTTGAAAAAAAAATATTAATAAGCTATTTTCCAGCTCATTTTTCATAACATAACCAAATACTGAAAAGTGTTTTCCAACTTATTTTTCATGATACTATCAAACATAAAAAAATAATTTATTTTTCTAGAATTTATTTTCCAAAAAAACTATTTTCTAAAAAATTTTTACTTCCTTACAAACAATCAGGCATTAAAAAAAAACACATATCTGAAAAATGAAAATAGAATTAAGTAACAATGATTTATAACACAAAATCTCCGATCCCATGGAAGTTTCATTTCTATTTTGGTTGATAACCGGAGAAAAGTTTGGAAATTTGAAGAATTGTTTAGTAAGGGAAGAGAATGATGGAGTGGATTATTCTGATTCCAAATCCAAATACATGATAGATAATTTGGACAATCCTTCCCTACCTTACATATAAAACATTTCAGATAACAAAGTAGCACAGTAGGAAGGAGTATATCATCATCGTCATCATCATCACCCACCCAGGATTACCATATTAGGGAGGGAGCCACAGGCTCAGACTCACTGCCCTCTACTTCCTTTGCTTCTTCCTTTTCTTTTTTAGATAGACCACGCCGCCACCGCCGCCGCCACCACCAATTAGACAATATCTTTAGCTAAGTAGCATGGATTTGTGCATTAACAACTACTCATCTTCTACTACTAATTCCCACATGTTGTTGTCTTTTGGAAGTGAAATGATAATAATTACTGAGCCCAACACCCCCACCATGGCATCATCATCATCCTTCTATCCTTCCTCTTTCTTCTGTGCCATAACAATCACTGCTACACAAAATGCTTTGATATAATATTAATACACATTACTTCTCCTTCTTCTGTATATTTTCTTGGGTTTCTCTCCTTTTTACCTTTTTTTTCTTTGAACCAATTTCTCTCCTCAATCCAATAGTATTGGAAGCAAGCAAGAAAATGCTGTGTGATTCATTCATCACTGCCGTTACTTCATCAACAGCAACAACCATGCCAGCAGCAGCAGCAGCAGCTTCTTCTCATGTTTTGCCCATCAGGTAATAAATAACATCCATCATTCTTCTTGATTTGTTACTTAAGCTTCTTCTCTGCTGCTTGATTTATGGTTATATTTGTTGGCTATAAGCCATGTATGCATGTATCTATTTATTTGAATTAGTAATAAACTAGAGGTGAGGAAGAAGGATTTTTGTGGTATGCAAAACCCCAAATGTCCCTTTATTCTTTACACGATGATCATATCATATCAGGTATGATCATGATCAACATCGGCGGTGGAGGAGAAGAAATGGGACTTCTATTGTTTCAGCTTCAGCTTCCCCTCTTTCAATCAATCAGATGAACATGGACTCTTCTTCCCGTCGTCTCAAAAATTATCAGGAGGTTGATTTGTATACCATTTTTAACACCCTATCTTGCCTTTCTCATCATCATCATCATACTTCTTCTTCTATATGTCGTGTTTATGTTTTTGGTTGGGTTAGTGTTCTTTCTTTACTCTTTCTAATCTTGCTACTTATTTGTCTATTTCTTGATCTTGAAACAATTGCCCCCAGGTTGTCAAGTCTGCGAGGGACAAGTTTACCCAGGAAATCTCCTTCCAATCCAAGGACAAAGACATTTCTCTTGCTAAGGTACATATGATTTTCTATAAATGATCTTGCCTTCTCCATTATTTTCCTTATTACAATTTGATATCTGCCGATTTACTCCCTTTTCTTTTCTGATCTTTTCTCTTGTGTGTATGTTATTTCCGGCACACCTTAACCAAGCTACTTGTTGCAGATCGAGTGCAAGTTGATCCATTATTTATATATCTTTTACATATCATGAAATTCTTCTATTTCTTGAAATTAAATTGCCCAAGTTTGGGAGATTCTGAATTCCAGTGTGTTTTCTGCTGGCTGGTCTAGGCTTTGCTATACATTGCAGCAGAAGATGAGGCATTTATCTCTCTCAATCAAGAGATGGATGCTTGCTCACTCCTGAACGAGAGGAGAGATGTTTCAGCTGCATTGAATTCCCAGGAGTGGGATTGTGTGGAGCAGATGCCTTTAGCTGGAAAGACTACAAGTCAATGGGTCAGTGAGTTGGACAACATTACCAAGGATGTCGAAGCAGAGCTAGTTTCAAGAGACATAGGTTGCCATTTGGTTGAACTTTTGGATGCAGTGAATTTAGTTCTTTTTGAGTTGAGAGGCTTCAAAAGATCACCTGTTGTTGTAGATTCCAAGTATTCATACTTGCACACAGTATTAAGCACCAGATGTGGCAGTGGTAAAACTTCATCCTTTTTATTTAATACATTTGTAGCTAGTTGTTTTATTGCATTTGTTCTTGTTCACTTCGTACATTGGGGCTCTTGAATAACTTTCTTATCTGTGATAAATGCTTTATTGCCATCTTCTTTCATTCTGTGGGTATTCATGGCCATCTGATTATATATTTGCTTTCTTGACAGCAATTTTGCTTAGTATAATTTACATTGAAGTTTGTAGAAGACTTGGTCTGACCATTGTGGGATCTCGAGTTGGGGAAGATTTTTTGATATGGCCCCAAATGGGGAACCCGGAGGTGCGTAAATTTTCTTGTGCATCTTTAAAATATAGCTTGGCAACTCATGGTTCTTGCTAAATTTTATTCTTTCTGATGCATTGCCAAAGCGTTTCTTCACAATATATGGTTGATATCCTGTTGTAAAACCTTATTTTCAGACAAACTGCAATCTAGGCTATTCTAATTTGCCTTGTCCTTTCTGTAGGAGCTCTTCAAGGTAACTTCAGGACACAGCTTGTTTGCAATTGTCAATGGAAGGTGTGTTGAGGACCCTAGATCAAAGGCATCAGATTTGACTGGAAACTCTCTTTTGGGGCTCGAGATAGCTACGAAACGAGACATTATTGGCATTGCTCTGGCCAATTTGATTGTGAGTTCTAATTACTGGAATTTCATCCAAAATACTTTTTTGTCCTTTACATTTGCCAAGATAATCAATGCACTCATTTAGTTCCTTTTATAATTCGTCCATCGATAACTGTTATTCAGTCTCTAAATATACTTCATTATCCCTACTTAAGATGAACTAAATCTTAAATTTTGGCAGAGGCTTCACTGGAAACGTGCTTCGAGATCAAATCCTGGTTTGATGCTGACTTCACCACTTAGGCGTGCTCCTAACACTGATGAAAAACTTAACAGGATCCATAATTCAAGTATTCCTTTGCTTCGGCCTCATGATCTTAGGTAGTTTTCTTATGCACCTATATAGCCAGTGTCTGTTATAGTGTTGTCTTCATTTTCTTCAGTTTTTGTGTGGGCTCCGCTTCACGTAGTCCTTATCTTCTAGCTGTTTATTTTCAGATTAACGTAAATAAGTTAAGCCATGTGGCATGATAGCAGTGCAACAGTTTAAATTATTGATTCTTATAATCTCGATAAATGCATTAGCAGTGCAACAGTTTAAATTATTGATTCTTATAATCTCGATAAATGCATTAGTTATGCAGCAACAAAAATAAAGTAATTATAATAAATAAATAAAAAGGAACGCACTGTCTTTCTGAATCGTACCCAAGTAATTTGTGCCCTACAGCTACTTGGCACCAAGAGTGTAATCACTTTCTTGTCCTATAGATCATTGCCAGGATTTTTGCGAGTTTTGCAACATAAACACCTTAGGACCATTGCCAGGGTTTTTGAGATGGGATTTTCTGTCCGCCATTGTCATGTACACTGTTTCTTTTGAGGATTTCCTATTTGCATGTGGTTGTTTGAATGGATGGCCTTCTTCTATGAATTTGGATTTGTTAGTTCAGGTGTTGTTTCATACAAGAGTTTCTGCTGCCCATTTTCTTGTATTTGCTCCTGAGGTGGCTTGTCAAGTGGCCTTGACTGCCCTGTTTGGTTCATGTTATCTTCTCCAGTGATGGTTCCTTCCACCATCCTTTGCTGTGTTGTGTTCATGTTTTCTATCCTGTCTTCTTCTGAATCTCTGCTGGTGCTGTTTTGTGTCAGTTGTGGGTCTTGGTGACTAGTCTTGTTGTTGTCCTGGTCTTGGCGGTTTTCTTTCTGTTCTTTGGGGTTTCTTCTGCTTCTATTGGTAGTCTTTCCAGTTGGCTTTGTGGCTGCAGATGAAGGGAGTCTTTTCTGCTTTTGCGTGGTTGTTAGGTTCCTCTTTGTTTTTTGTGGCTGCTTTCTTGTTTTGCTGTTCGCTGGAGCTCTGTTAGCCATTTTCTTATTTGCTAATTTGCCTTTTTATTTCAGTCTGTCCTTTTTAATCTCTTAATCCTTAATTAATAAATTTGAACCTGTTCATAAAATGAGAAACATAGATAGCGCAATGACATGGTCTTTAAACTTGTTATCTTTTTGTATTATTCAAGCCTCTTGCTCCTAAGTCATAACATGCAACTGCCCTTGTACCATGAAGAAATGCATGATTTCATGAACATGACTTTCACGGTTCACCCATTTTACTCGCCAATTTTTAGAACTAAAGAAACAATATTAGATACTTAGTGTCTCAACCTTTGGTTCTAGAACAGTTATTATATTTCGTGTCTCCACCTTTGGTTCAGGCTAATTCTTTCTAGAATAGTTATTATATTCTATGTAGGCACCATTTTTAGTTGGCACAACATGATTTTCTTTAACATATTCTTGCCTTCTATTTTTAAGTGTGTTTCAAAGATGTGATGTGCATCTGCTTGTTTTGATTTGTACATTGCTTGTTTGGAAGTGCGGTAGATATATTTTTTTTTAAAGTGTTTTTCGCTTGCAAATGCATCAATTTTTTTTAAAAAAATTTATTTTTGATTTCAACACATCAAAACGATATAAAAATAAAAAAAAAATTAATTTAAAGCTAAAACAAATTCAAGAATTTTCAAAATTACATTTGGACCGCAATGCCAAATACCAAATAATAGTTTGGAAAATAGTCTGTTTGAGATTCGTTGTTATTGTAATTTGTAACCTGCACGTTTGTTTCACTGTGATTGGTACTGTTAATTTATGCTTCATCGTATTAATTACTTTATATTCCCGAGGTTAACTTGCTGCAACATTCAACTCTTTTGACTTTTTTTTTTTGCTATGTTGTCCATGTCAAGTGAACAGGCAATGACAATGACTTTCTATTTATATGTCTATCAGCTACGTTCAGACTGTAAAAAGTTTCCACACAAGATGAACTCTCTCTCTCTCTCTCTTATTAGCATAAGTTGTGCTTGTAATTTTGGAGTTTAACTAGGAGCTGAGCTACCATCCGAGCATTTTAAATTGGAATATAAACTATCTAGCATTGTAATTGCTATGTTAGCTCTTGTAGATAAACTTCTTTTATGCATACCATGCTAAACTACAGAATTCTTTACAGGCTGGCTATCATGGCTTCAGAAAGATCGTTGATTCTGCAACCACATAATTGGGCTTTGAGGAGAGACCATGGCATGATGTTGTACTATAATAGGTATAAAATTGTGAACTTTACGCCTTAACAAAAATTGTAACGCAGATCATTATGATGGTGTGATTGAAGGTATTGATTGCAATTGCAGGAAATATGGTCAGGCGGTGCAAGAGCTTAGCATTTGCATGGCGTTTGCTCCAGAAGAAGAGGCCAAGGTCCTAGAAGCATTTGTAGAGAAATTGCACCTGTTGCGGCTTGAATCGTCGTGGAAGTCTTTGGGACACACAGGTCAACTAACAGTTCCTTGAGGTGTTTGTACATAACCCTCCCTCCCCCATTTCTCTATGTAACTTACATGGATAATCATACATGGGAATTGCTTGAATGCTCTTCATCAAGAATATTCAAGTTGCATGGTATCGAGCATAGTATTAAAATACAAATGTAAACATTTTTCATGCTATTGAATACAGAATGATCATTTAGCAAGGGTGCTTAATTCTCTTCGTCCTTTACTTTTGTTCTCTCATTTTCCGTTCCCCTGTACTGTACTGCTCGTGACAGACACGCCAAAATAATGATCCATTAATCGAGTGCTGCCAGTCAACATATTATGCCATGGCTTCTGTTTGTTACTTGGTGTTACTAGACTAGCTGGAAGAATCACTCTTTGGTGTGTTTCAGGAACGTTCTCGTCGGTAGTCATGTTAAAACTCATAAGGACTTTGATTGTTATAGCTTCATACCAAGATTATAAGAATTGACAAATGAATGTCAAAATTGTTGTTCAATGATTAAGATAACTATAACATCCAAGGGAATGGTGAATTAGGTATATCACTAATATTAATAAATAATACAAATTACTTCAAATAAATACAATAATCAACAATATAATTAAAGTGTTTAAAGTAAAGAGATAAGAGAGAGAATTTGCAAACTCGTTTCTAACATGATTCGGCAAGCCTTCATCTACACCTCAAGTACTAAACCATAGTTGAATATTGTATTTCTTCACTAATCCAAGTAGGTGGCGGGCACTCTATCCACAAAAAAAGACTGATGTTTTTTACAATTGATAATGGAGAGGACTCTAAGGGTGGGAGGCAATGGGCCATCAACTGCCAATGACCTGAGTCGGTCACACTTCTCATTCCGCATTAAGCGGTTGTTTATCAAATTTCATACCAGAAAAAAAAAGTACTCGCATTCTTAACTGCCTTTCTTGGTGCTTCATTCACTAGAAGTACTCCCTCGAATGAATGAGCTATAAGTGATAGCGTGCTTTCTTGTTAATTAACTATAAGGCCGTGGTTAGGTCTTTTTTTTCTATACTGGATGACTATTTAAAAAAGCTCTTTCCATTATCAGGTACTAAAGGCTTTCTTCTTCCAGTGGTAGTAGCCCTCCGCCGTGATTCTCATCCTCTTCTTTCTTTTAGAAGCTTGCTTACAGTCATCCAGTGCTATCGCTTGCTTACTTGCTTACAGAATCACTCACTCCCTGTCTTTTAGTGCTTGAATCCCGGATCAGAGGAACTACGTGCTGGTTTGTACACGAATGCGTGCATGAAAGAGCATACTAGTCTCCGAGCTCCTTTTCTTATGCTGCTAGGCTAGATCTGGTCTCCCTGGTTGCTTTGGTAAAGAGTTCGCTTGGGTTGGGTGGTGGCTGTGAAGTTATAGCTAGGTGCTTTCTTTACGAGTACAATAGTCGCTTGATGAATCCACACCAAGATTTTTACATCACTTGATGAATTCATACTAAGATTTTTCACCAATTGAAGATATTCTCTCTTCAAGATTTTTTCACTACTTGATGAATCCATACCAAAATTTCTAGGTCTTCAAAACACTGTTTACTATAAAGAGTGAAAGGTTTAAATAATTGTGAGATCTAATACATACAGATATATGTGAACCAATAACGATTTATGTCATAGGTGAATATATTTATTTCATTCATTTATTAATGATAACTTTAGATATGGTTATGTGTATTTAATGAAACGAAGTGTGAATCATTTGAAAGGTTCAAAGGATTTAGAAATGAAGTTGAAAAACAAATTGGAAAGAGTATCAAAATACTTTGATCTAATCGAGGTGGTGAATACTTGAGACAAGTATTTCAAGATTATCTAAAAGATAATAGAATTCTCTCACAATAGACACCTCCTGGAACACCACAACTTAATAGAGTTTTTGAAAGGAGAAATCGTATCATATTGGATATTGTATAATCCATGATGAGCTATGCAAACCTTTCACCTTCTTTCTAGGGCTATATCATGCAAACTATTGCTTACCTTTTAAATAGGGTTCTATCAAAATATATTGATAAGACTCCATATGAGATATGGAGTGGTGAGAGATTAAACCTATCATATTTAAAGATTTAGGAATATAACGCTTATGTGAAGCGTTAGGAGCTAAGTTAAATAACTATAATTTTGTAGGATATCCAAAAGAATCAATTGAATATTATTTCTACCCTCTCATTAAACAAAAGGTGTTTGTCTCAAAATATGTTACAATTCTAGAGAAAGAATTTGTTTTTGAAAGGAGTAGTGAAAGAAAAATAGAGTTTAATGAAGTCAAAGAATCATAAACCGACATCCAAATAGAACCAGTACTTGAGGCTATAACATTTGATGTTCAATATGAAATACAAGAACTCTACAGATCTAGTAATACACGTTATACGTCATTGAGATGTCAACTTCTCATGGAAGCTGATGGTGGCGAGTTTCTCATAACTGATGAGCCTGCCAACTACATGAAAGCAATATCTATAGTTATGTTAAAACCCATCAGGATTTTGATTGTTATAGCTTCATACCAAGATTATAAGAATTGACAAATGGATGTCAAAATTATTGTCCAATTATTAAGATAACTATAACATCCAAGGAGAGGGTGAATTAGGTATATCACTAATATTAACAAATAATACAAATTACTTCAAATAGACATAATAACCAATAATATAATTAAAGTGCTTAAAGTAAAGAGATAAAAGAAATAATTTGCAAACTTGTTTTTAACGTGGTTCGACAAGCCTTCATCCACACCTCAAGTACTAAACCATAGTTGAATATTGTATTTCTTCACTAATTCAAGTTTAAGAGTACAATAGCCGCTTGATGAATCCACACCAAGATTTTTACATCACTTGATGAATCCATACCAAGATTTTTCACCACTTGAAGATATTCTCTCTTCAAGATTTTTTCACCACTTGATGAATCCATATCAAAATTTCTACACCACTTGAAGATATTACATCTTCAAGATATTTTCCACATGAAGATATGCTCTCTTCAAGATTGGGAATAAAGATCTATGTAGATAGATCTAAAAGGTTGTTTGGATTGTTCCAACCCACGTATATAAACAAGATGCTAAAATGGTTTAATACGAAAGAATCCAAGAGAGGATACTTACCTATTTCATAATAAATACATCTCTCGAAAGATATGTGTTCTAAAACAAAAATTGATAGAGATAGGATGGAAAGGATTCCATATGCTTCGGCTATAGGATCCATTATATATGTGATGCTATGTACAAAACTAGATATATCTTATGCTTTGAGTATAACAAATAGATATCAATCTATTCCAGTGAGAATCACTAGAAGATAGTTAAAAATATTCTTAAATACTTAAGAATAACTAAGAATGTCTTTCTAATCTATGAAGAACATAACCGCCACTATTCCTCCAGCCCTAGAGTCTTCCAATGTGCTTCCATAGTTCCTAAGTCTCTCCAACCCGTTTTTAACCTTTGAAATGACCATTTTATAGATTTTAAATTTTTAGTGTGTGTTTGAATTTGCTTTTAAATTTTGGATTTTAAATGACGACACCACTAGGGACTTTTCGTGGACTAAGCTTTGTTTTTTTATCTGATTGTTATATTTTATTTTTAATTATTTGGTCTGTATGTTTATTTTTAACATGCATTTCTTTTTATCATTTGCTTATACGCTTTAATTTTTGTACATATTGCTCATTCATTGTATAATATTGCCTCATGCATTACATGTCTAAATTTTTCAAGCATGCACAAACTTTTAGGTTAGGTGGGGGATTAGCAATGTACCCTATGACTATCAGTCAGGATTCAGATGCGTGAAACACCTAATTCATAACTGAGTGTCTGCTTGGTAATTGTGATGCTACGTGCTTTAACCATTCCTCACAACACCTTTATATTGTTTTTATGAAGATAACCACTAGGCAGATCTGATACCCTTTTGAGACTAGTTAGAAAACCTATATATGCTCACTTAATGAATAGAACTTGTTCTTTGGTTGTATGTATCACATTCATTTTGCATCAAGGCAGACCTAATCAATAATCTTGAACTTCGTAAGATTTTCTAAGCTAAGACCATGACTTTTTCTGAATACGGGCAAGAATCTGAGATGATGTAAACAGTTGGAGGAATTGCTTAAGGACCATGATCGGGAAATTACCACACATAAAAAAATGTCTTGTCTTTTTTAAAAGGGGCTAAAACCCACCTTTTTGTTTTGTACTCTCTAATATGTATGGGATTAACCAAGATTAGGACTTGGAAAAGATCTTTTCAAATTAATTAGACTACAAACTTTTACCTTAACTTACTTGAAAATATGCTCAGGGAATACCTCCGGTGAAAGCCCGTCCAATCGAGCTATCATTTTTACTTAAACTCAAGCACTAGCTCAGCCCGAGGAAAGTATGGGCGAACAAGCTCAAGACCTATTGTGTAACTCAACCTTTGTACAATCCACAATACATGCACCGACCCTAGCAGCCACTGAAACATTTGCTAGTAAATCCCAAAAAACAAAATCTCCTAAGGACACATTGATTATGACAAGATAACAGCACTAGAAGCAATAGTGAAGGCTATCGAGGGAGCAGACTTGGATGACCCTGTACAAGCTGTAGAAATGTGTTTAATCCCGAATGTGATTGTCCTAAAGAATTTATGTATACCTGAGTTCATAAAGTACATCGGAACTCAGTGCCTTACCACTCACCTCAAGTCCTATTGCAATAAGATGGTAAAAGTTGTGCATGATAAAAAATTATTAATGCACTTCTTTCAGGATAGCCTGAGTGAGGTAGACTAAACTGGTACATGAAGTTAGATAACACCAAGATCTGAAGATGGAAAGACCATGTAGATTCCTTCATCAACTAGTATAAATACAACATAGATATGGCTTTAGACTGATCCAGTCTCTTAGAATTAGAGAAAAAAAAGCCATGAATCAGTGCATGAATATGCTTAATGGTGGAGAGAGAAGGTTGTTCAAGGTGATCCACCCCTATATGAGAATGAAATGGTCAATTTATTCTCTAATACTGTCAAAGACCCTTATTTTGACCATCTGATTAGTGTCCAAGCTCAATTCTTCACTGACATAGTGGTAATGGTTGAGAGAATCGAGCAAGCAATAAGAGTAGGTAGATTTTTTGTCAAAAAAAAGGAAGACAATAAGGTCTAACAATTGGGGTTCAACCAAAATCAACTAAGGAAGCAATGGAACAATAGGAGGATGTTAGGGCAGCTGCATGAGCATCCACAATAAAACAAGAAGCCCTACCACCTTTTCCCTTGCCTTTGAGAGAGTTGTTTGAGAAAATGGTCATTATGGGACAAATCACTCTAATTTCATAAAAACCATTTTGCCCACCATACCCGAAGTGGTTTAAGCCTGATCAAACATATGAGTATCATGATGGAGCAACAAAGCATAACATTGAAAATTATCATTCTTTCAAGGACTAGCTTCTTCAACTTATTAAGGTCGAACAGATTACATTTGAGGGTTAGAAAACCTACATGGGCCATGCAGAGGGATAAATGAGTTGACTGTGGAAGCTTCAAGTGTTGAACAAAAGAAGAGAAGCCAGATTATTGTAGTCAACATGATTTGTCATTTTTAGCTTTATAAACTCTTCAAGATCATGTTTTGTTTTTAGATATTTTGCAAAACTCAATCGTATCTTTTAATGGATTGCGCCTCTTTATAGTCTAATTTTTGCATTGAAATAAAAAAATATTTCTCTATGATAATGGTTTTTGGCGCATAATCAAACCCCAAGATGTGTCTTGCAAAACATTAGGAGCGAAACTTTTTGAGACTTATAAAATTGATTTTCATGACTAACTTCATGGCTCCATTCAAAATATTTTGGCCATATCAATTTTGAAAAAACCTTTCTACCAAATTAATCCTGAAAAATTTAATTTGCTTTATGGTTTCAGAAATAATTTGATGTTTGCTTTAAATAGTGTTTAGACACCTTTTTTATAAGGTGGCAAACGATTCATTCAAGCAATTCCCATTTTAAAGTGACCAAACAATTTTGAACCAAAACACGAAAATGAAAAATGCACGAAAAGCTCGCACCCTATGTCTTTTTAGCCATATTTAGTTGTATGCATAATTGTATGTAGTTTGATTTGCTAGTCATTGTGATACGATCCAAGCAACACCAAATGATCCATTGGAGGTTCCAGTTGGTCTAGTGATAGGCTTCTTCGAGATACATGTGCTAGGTGGACTTCAAAAGGGTAATAAATAATGAAGAGCAATCCTTGATTAATCTGATTCATGTTCATGAAGGGCTTGATAGTGGAACTAAGGCCATTACACAAGGATTGAGATAAGAAGACTCAAATCGGACAGTTTAACATTTCGCTACTGTTTTGATCATATCTAGAGCTAGAGGTTGACTTTTGATGCGATTTTAGTTGGGATGGAAACTAGACATCCATACCTTTCTAATTATATATGGCACACCATTTAATTTATTAAAACGAGAGATAACCATTCATTTGAAGTTGCATTTTGATATTGCCAGCAAATTACAAGAAAAACCGACCTTCTCTTATTTTAATTAGTTGGGCTATTGATCTATCTTTGTTTTATGTGGCAACACTTGTTTAAGTTTCAGACTTGTTTTTGTTATTTATTTTAATTAGTTTGGGTTAGTTTTAGCTTGGTTTGGGTATTATTTAAATTGGGTTTATGTGTGACCCATTAGGAAAACAAAGGTTACTTTGCTTTCTAATATAAGTACTCTTTGTGGGGAATATTTGAAAAAAAATGAATTTTGCAAAATACAAATATTGCCTCTCTTGGTTCTTGATTGAACTTTAACTCTTCAAAGAATTGACCAATTTTTTCTAGTGATTTTATACTTCTTTTGTTTGTCTCTAGGTGTAGACATTGTGATTGGGTGATTTATAGTCTTGTTGCATTAAAGCAAGTCTTTCATTGTGATAAGCTTAATTTTATACTTCAACTTAGATTAGATAAATCTTGGGTTCACGAATTCCATTAAATTCCGCTAGGGTTCGCATCAGATTGATTCATAAAAACATAAGTCTTTATGTAAAAGTTTCAAACAATTACACTGAATGAAGATAAAATTTATCGGTTCTAGCCGCTTATGCTTGAAATGATGAAATGTCATCTTTGCTATCCTTTCACATTCTAAAATATATCCCCCATGGTCCCCATTTAAGCTTGAATATGTTTTTTTTTGTAAAACCCCAACTAAGATCACACCCTACACTGGGTGGCAAACAAAATTTAAAGATCAAAGACTGAGGAGCTATTATGGAAAATCCAAAAAGCTTAAGAAATTCAGATGCCTGGAGGCATGCCTAAATGAAAAGCAAAAATAACCAATTCAAAGTAAAAACAAATGAGGATTCCCCACTAAAGAAAGCAAAAGGGGCAAATCAACTAAATATGAAAGAAAAGAAGATTGAAAGACATAATAGCAGTGATCCTAAGTCTTTAAAACGTTGAAATACTCTTTAAGATTACAAATCCTTTTCTTTCATAACTGAGAGTCATAGCAACATTACATGCTTGTAAAAGTCATTTCCAATCAAGCAAGCAAGTAAACTGAATCAATAAATGACATTCTTAAAATGTAATCATGTTAACAATTTATAATCCGATTGGAACCTCCTTTATGTGTGGTTTCCAGTTGAGTAATAAAAAGAGTTTATACTATACTTGTTTGAAATACCATTAGTGGATCCTCTAACCTTGACAATTATTTTATCCTTGTTTAATCATTATATCAATATCACATCTCAAAGCTCTCTTCAATTTCTTTTCTGTTATTATCTATTTCTTTATTTTTAGTTTATACAGTTAACCTCCCTGTGGTTCGATCCCGGTCTTGCCGGGTTATTTATTACTTCGACACTCCTACACTTGGGAGAAGACATCAACTTTTTGGTCATGTCAAGATTTTGGCGCCGTTGTCGGGGAGGTAAATTCTTGTATAAATTATAATATTTATTTTATTTTCTCTTTTCACTTTTCATTTTATCTAACTTTTGTTTCTTTTGTTTTGTTTTGTTTCTTTTTCTTTTCTTTTCTTCCTTTTATTCTCTTCCTACACGTGCATGAGAGTTTGGTCACGTACATTAAGTGGTAGACTTTGTAGGGTATCCTCATTATTTTTAGAAACTATGGCCGAAGAAGATAACCAGTCGTTTCATAATAAGAATAATGAGAATAACCGAGTTAGAATACTTAGAAACCACATGAATCCCACAAGAACAAGTGTACCCTCATGCATAGTTTTCCCCCTAATGCATCTCATTTTAATTTTAAGCCAGACATTATTCAACTTTTACCTTCTTTCCATGACTTAGATCTAGAAAATACATACTTGCATTTGAGAGAATTTGAGGAGGTCTGTAACACCTATAATGACTTAAATTGTAGCATGAACACCATCAGATTAAAGCTTTTTTCTTTTTCATTAAAAAATAAAGCAAAAACATGGCTACAAAATCTTAGGTCAGAATCCATTTGTGCTTGGAATGAAATGTAACAACAATTTTTAAAGAAGTTTTTTCCGTCTCACAGAACGAACTCTTTCAAAAGACAAATCACCACTTTC
>Ga0307518_10001225_pt1 | contig 19246 bp, 14 predicted proteins | sample 25_EM_MG_FD_203889 | JGI IMG/M metagenome (GOLD analysis project Ga0307518, IMG submission 203889) | Populus trichocarpa ectomycorrhiza microbial communities from riparian zone in the Pacific Northwest, United States - 25_EM | ecosystem: Host-associated > Plants > Roots > Unclassified | place...
ACCAAATCATGATTTTTTAAAACATGATCGGGTTCTATGTTATCCCACCGGGTTTGCCCATTTAAGAGAGAGAGAGAGGCGTGAAGGCATGCCCATTTGGAAGATGTTAAAACTTTATAAAAAAAAATTATTTAGAAGTGTAATATAAATTATTTTTTAAAATAATTTTTTGTAAAAAATATATTAAAATAATATTTTTATTATTTATTAAAATTTAATTTTAATATAAATATATTAAAATAATTCAAAATAAAAACGCACACATAGAAGTATGCCCATCTTAAAGATGTTAAAACATATTTAAAAGTGTAATAGAAATTATTTTTTAAAATATTTTAAAAAATACATCGAAATAATATAATTATTTATTTTTTAAAATTTATTTTTTATATCAATATATCAAATTATTAAAAAATATTAAAAAAACTAATTTAAAATTTAAAAAAAATCAAATTTTTTTTAAATTCAGTTTCACACAATACAAAACTGCGCTTAGAAAAACAAGAAAACGAGCACTTACTTCACTAGTCGAAAGCACTGTTCCGTTCTCCGTACTAAATAACTACAGCACAGAAGCAGGAAAAAAAAGTGACAAGAAGGGAAAGGTTGCATCCAAAAGGAACCAAAAATTTCACTTGAACAACACCCTCTTGGAATCCATCAAATTTGAAATGAAAGTAGAGTTAGCGTAACTCGTTTCTTTCTGCCATTTGCGAAAACTGTTTTCTGCTTTGTTGATCTTTTCTTGTGTGTTCTTCAACTCTTCCATTTTCTGGTTTTCCTTCTCAATATTCTTTGCAGCTGAGGCTTTCTGCGAAAGAACTGATTGTTTTTTTGCCATTAAGTTTTGGATTGCCGCTTCGATTCTAGCTTCTTCACCTGTGAGCTGAGATAGCTTTGACTCTTCCGCTTGTAACGCTAGTTTTGCTCTGTCAATTGTTGCTGATAAATCAGGATTCTCTCTGTAAAGATTCTTGCATTCAGCTTGAGCAGATTTTTTTGAAGACCTTAGATGAAAGACCTTGTTCTTGTGTCCAGTGATTAATTTCCTCACATCTTGAAGAGTGGTGTTTACATCATCCCCAAAATATTGACTGATCAGAACATCAACAGTTCTCTCCATATTGCTCAATTGCCTAATATTGTCTGAATTGGACGTCGTCAATTTGCCCATATCTCTTTTCAGCTTCTTCCAATGCTGTCCAACATTTCCAGCCAGGTCAGGGCTGTTTTGACAAGTGGTGCCCCTTTCATCAATGGCATCCTGCAAAAGAACTGCTTGAGATTCTAAAGAAAAAGGAAGACCCCAAAAGTTGACAGGCAGATTAGCTCCAACTCAGACTTTTTCTATATATATATATATATATGCATTATTTACTTCAGACTTCTTCTATCTTCTCATTATGGTACTAGTAAAGATTAGAAAAATAATGAAGGGATCGAATATAAAAGAGCTTTGAAATTTCAATACAGATGCACTCTTTCCTGTTCATTTTGAAAACATTCATGGGGCAATTGCCCACTTCAATGTGATATACTTTCATCCTAAATATATATTTTTTTAATTATATTTTTCCCAAATTCCTGTATCCTTATCAACAAGGTTAAAATAAAATCTTGTTTGTTGTTCTCTGCCAAGGTCCTACTTGGCTGCTTCCATTGGACAATAATGTCTACTCGAGGGTATTAAGTTAATTGAACTAGTCAAACTCCTAATATTTCCCTAAGAACATGGGACAGACAGAATAAAAGTATAAGGTCCTGAAAAAGAGCATGGAAGCATGGAGAGTTAATCTTCAAAGGGCAACATTCAACAGAATTCAAGAATTTAGCAAATATTGCTATGAAATATGCTGTGTGAAGTGAAATGGGAGACGTGTTACTGCGAAAGATATTCAATCAAAGGCCTCACAAAAAAGTCCTAAAGGCATTTGTAGGATCTGGCCATGTAAGAGAAAGATTGGATTCCTTTTCAATCCATTAGTCTTTGGCTTTCTGGTCTCAATTACTTAAGTTTTTAATCATTAGTTTCAGTCTCCTCGTAACACTTGGAGTTGCTTTTATTAGTCCCGTCTACCTTCATTCTCTCTTTCATTAATGAAAAATCATTTACTCTGCAAAAAGAAGAAAAAAAGAAGAAAGAGAAGAACCTGCTGGTTAAAGGAAGATTCAAAGGATGGTTGCTCTTCCATTATTGCATCATTTATTGAAGGTGAATCATACTGTCAAGGCAAATGAGATTTCAAGTTCAGTTTTTTTATCAAAATGCAATGACATTTAAAGTCCAAGTTGAAAGCAGTCATCACCTCATCACCACTTGAGTCTAGAGGTTGCTCCAAGGCAACAGGTACAGCTCCTTCTTCCTCCTCCTCTTCCCTTTCTTCTTCATCCTCAATACCCAACCTATCATTTGACACCAGGGGATCCCGCAATTGAGGAGGAATAGATCTATGTCGCCGCCGAAGGAATGGTCTTACATTCGGATCAATCTCATGAGAGTGTTCCAAATTTATTTTGTTGATCCTCCACCGACCACCCTTCTGCAAGGTAGAATTTACAGCAACAGGACACCCCTTTTTCATTGATGGTCCCAAAGAACCTCGTTTTCCCTCTTTATTGCATACCATGCGAACACCACATATTTCACCACTGTTCTCGTTCTTTCTTGAAGTTCTCTTCCTCCATTCAAATCCGACAGCCTTTGCATAAGAGCACAAATACTGAATCAGTTCTTGTAAACTACCAAAAGTCTGTCCATTATACAGTGGATCAATAGAAGGACGATCAATATCATTGGACAAAGACGAGTTCCCAGCTTCTTCTTGTTCTGTCTCCCCCTCCCCCTCCCCCTCCTCCATTTCTTCTCCCTCCTCCTTTGCTTCCTCTTCCTCGATACCCAACCTACCATTCAATGCTAGTAGATACCATCGCCGAAGAATGGGAGTTGCATTTGGATCCATCTCATGACAGTGTCGCAAATGAATTTTGTTGATCTTCCACTGACCATCCTTTTGCAAGGTAGAACATAGTGAAACATCACACCCCTCCCCCTCAGAATTTGGCTGTTTTCTCCGCTTGCTTTTACTACATACCATGCAGATACCACAAGTTTTACCGCTGTTCTTATCCTTTCTTGAAGTCCTGATGCTCCATTGAAATCCAACTTTCTTGGCATAAGAAAACAAGAACTGAATCAGTTCTGCATAACTACCAAAAGTCTGTCCATCATATGGTTTCCCCTCCTCTTCTTCTTCATTTTCCTCTTCTTCTTCTTCCTCAATGCCCGACCTATCATTCAACTCTAATAGATGCTGTCGCATATGTAACGGTACAGCATTCAAATCAATCTCATGACAATGCTGCAAATGAATTTTGCTAATCTTCCACCGACCATCACTTTGCAAGGAAGAAGACATTGCAACATTACACCCTTCCCTCCCTGAAAGCCTAAAATACTTGGGACTCTTTCCTCGAGGCTTGTTCGTTCCTTCTTTAGTGCACACCATACGAACACCACATCTTTCCCCATTGCTCTTGTTCTTTCTTGAAGTTCTATATCTCCATTGAAACCCAATAGCCTTCGCATACGACTGCAAATACTGTACCATTTCTTCTAAACTACCAAAAGTCTGCCCATCATACGGTGGCTGTAACAAATTTCGATCAACACCATCCGCGGGCAAGGATGTGGGACCAGCAGCTTCTCCACCCGAGATATTTACATCCGAATTTGCGGCACCCCCAATACTCAGACGAAGTAACTCATCCATGCCTAATCAACCACTAATACACTGCAAGGCATAATTTTTTTTCCTTTAAAAAAAACTGCACTGTATACTCAGCAAAATCCAGTTTTTTTTTTATCAATGCTATGTGAATAAAACTGGAAACAAAAAAAAAAAACTGAAATAAATTCCTTTCTTCTTTCCGTATCTTTAAGCAAAATACAATCTTGAAGCCGAAACTTTTTTACAAAATCACCACACGAAAAATCTTTAACAGGTTGTTTGGAACACCATGATTTGGTCAGAAATGAATTCAATTCTTAAAATTTTTCCAACTTTCGGTAAAATCAGCATTAGCATTAGCAAACGAGGAAGAATTCTGGGAAAGAAAAAGAGAGAAGAGAAGCTACCTGAGATTGAAGAGGTTTAAGAAGAGTCTTCTGTTACTTTCCTTGATTGTTTCTTTGCATGAAAGCTAACAGCTTTTAGCTTTGAGCCATGTGGGTTTTCGTTCTTCAATCCAAATATGACTTCCAAATTAATTGATTTTCTTTTGCTATGCCATAATTGCCTGAATTTTTGTCTCTGGTTTTCAAGCTTTCCTGTTTCTCAAGAAGAAACCCAGATAGATGCTTTGTGTTTTCCACACCCGCCTTCTCATCACTGATTTTCTAGCTGACGTGTCGTCTAGTTATTGAAGCGGACGACCTGCCTTCATGGTTGTCAAAGTCGGCGCGATTGAGAGGTCAACTGTGATAGTCTGGTCACGTAACGGTGCAGAATAATTTTTTAAAATGTTTTTTGTTTAAAAAAATACATTAAAACAATTTTTTAATTTTTTTAAATTCTTGAATTTTATTTATTTTTTTGTTAAAATAAAATCGTTTTATTTTTATAAAAAATAAAAATATTTCCCCATATTAATTTTTTAAAGTTTAACTAAATCAACCAAGTTTTATTAAGTTAATAATTTTTTTTATACAAATTTAAAATTAGATAAGGTTAGATTTAGAGTCATATATGTATTCCATTGATAAATCTGTTCCTAGTCATTAGTCGATAATCATTTCATGCCCAAATTTAACAACTCAAGAACATAATAACAGAATCCGGAAGGCAACTCAGTAATCATTTCTGATCACCATATTACTTTCAGGTCTTGACACCATTTTCAGTTTCTGGTCCTGCATGGAACTACTGTATTGTCAAGACTGATGTGGTCACAACAGCACACCAATTGATATTCCCAAAAATGATAAGAAGGCAAGAAGAACTACAAGGTTCACAATTTACTACATGTATTAGCTCTAAAAGGGGAACAAATCACTTGAACAAAACCCTTTTGGCATCCATCAAAGTCACGTTAATGGTTGCATTTACTTTACTCATTTCGTTCCGCTTTTGGAAACAACTGTACTCTGCCTTCTTGATGATTGCCTCGATATCCTTCAGCTCTTCCATTTTCTGCTTTCTCCTCTCAACACTCTCTGCAGCTGATGCTTTCTGAGAAAGAACTGATTCTTTCTTCTCGATTAGTTTTCGGATTTCAACTTCAAGTCTAGCTTCTTCACTTGTCAGCTCTGAAAGTTTTGATTCGTCAGCTTGTAATGCCAGTTTCACTTGGCTCAGCTTTGTTGGCAGATCAGGGTTTTGTTTGCGAAGAGACTCTCGTTCAGCTTCGGCAGAGTTAATTGAAGACAAAAGAGACGGGATCTTATCCTTGAGACCAGTCAGTTGTTTCTTCAGATCTCCCAGAATGGGGGTCTCTAATGCATCACCTGAATGATGATAGATAGTGTCAACAGTTCTCTCCATGCTGTTCAATTGATTAGTCCCGAAAATGGACTCTATTGACATGTCCATATATTGTTTAAGCTTCTTTCTTTGCTGTTCAACGTTCACAGATTCGCCATGGTTCTGTTGAGGAGTGGTGTCGCTTTCTCCACCCTCATCCTGCAAAAGGACTGTATAAGATTCTAAGAGTAAAGCAACGAGTTTCAGATCAGGGCTGCAGGGGACTATGAGTTCTGGATCATCTTGGACTCCAAATGAATCAGGACATAAAAAATTCCCATCTGTTCGTCTTAGATCGCCATGGTGCTCTTACATTTATCAGGCAAGGATTGAAAGAAATAACAGATAGAATTCAATTTCAATGGTGTTCAGGAGCCAGATAATCTTGTTGAACAAATACAAAACATAGTGAAATGTTGCCTAAGACGGAAATCTAAGGCTTTCTCAGCTAATACTCAAGATATTTATATCTCAAATTGTTATCAAAAGCTTTTGCTGTTTCTTTTATTCATTTTTTCAGGAAGAAGAAGAAGAAGAAGAAGGTACCTGATGATGCTCGGTGTTTACAAGATCTTCAGAGGATGGATGCTCTTCTAGTGTCCTGTCGTTCTGTCAAGGCAAAGAAATTTCAAATTCAGCTTCCAAGTCACTAAATCATAAACTTAAATGACCAGTTTGAAAGAAAAGTTCACTTCATCAGCAGAGGGCTTCTGATGTCGCAACTTTGTCAAAGGCAGATCAACATCTTCTTCGTCTTCTTTTGATGATGATTCTTCTTCATCATCTTCTACTTGTTTTCCTTGTCCTTCTGTATTCGAAGGCAGATCATCAGATGATGATGACAATGATTCTTCCTCTTCCTCTTCCATCCCTACTTTTCCTACTCCTTGTGATGATTCTAAAATAGCTGAAACCATTTTTTCTCTACGTTTTGGAACTGTTCCACATAAATTATCAAATCAACACTGACAGCCAAGAAATAGAACTCTAAGATGTACTTTGAAAGAGGGGGAGCTGCAAGATACCTCTTTGCAACTTCTGAGTACGTGCACGTCGTTTCTTACGTGTCTTCCCGGGACCATTTCCAAACTTCAAAACAAAATGTTTCCGAGCCTCAGAGAGATATGACGCAACATTTTCCCAGCACCATAACCACCAAGAATTGAAGGCCTGGTCTGAAGATGGGAACCAATGAATCTGATGAACATGCGACATTGCGGATTTTCTGGTGAAATAGTCCTTCTCTGCATGCTTAAGAACATTAGGAGCCACAGTGTTCCTAGAATGCCAGGGTTGGTTGATAGTTTGGTAGAATGGGACAGGAACTGATTGAAGGTGTCCAAGTTGCCTGGCAAACTGGTTTGGGGAGTAAGGTTCAAGAAAAAATGAAGGAGGGCTAAAATATGCTGGTAGATCCTGAGCAACAAGAACAGCTTTCCACGCATCCTTTTCATCTCTAGTGTGTTTCTGATGAAGTGTGAAAGTACGAAACCAGTCAGCACCAAATTCCCTATTAAGAAATGGGTTCCACTCTTCTCCTTGGCGTTTCCTTCTGCTGTCAGTCAAATAGATGAAACATTCCTCAAAAGTTTTCTCGCATTGCACCTGGCTGAAAATTATGTAATCCCCATATGAGTATATGCTATTAAAGTGCTGTTGCCTTGGGCTTGGAAGTTGTGCAGCAATGCTCCTAGCTGCAATAGATTTAAAATAAGCCTGCGCCCATAGCACCACTAGCCATAGAGGCCCACTCACATGTTCGCTGAAATCTGATCTGAGAATGTTGCCTAGGCAATTATAGGCAAGGCCAAGTAAGAAGGGGGCAAGCGCTAATGGACTCTTTGCATGAAAGATGGTTTCAGCCACGCATTGAAAGCCCTTCAAAACCATGACTGAGCGGTTGCAAACAAGAAACTTGCATATCCAGTACAAGTAGAAAGCCATTTCCTCTTGTTCTTTATCTCTAAGAGCCATAGATCTAGTCACAAAATTGCCATAACTTGATACACCAATCCCTTGATAAGTGTTCTTCGCATCTGGCAGGTCAGTCCCTAATGTAGATAACTCAATGCCAACTGGGGAACAACTGGTGATTGCAACCACATCCTCCATTGTTATGCCCATCAGACCTTCAGGAAGGACGAAAGCGTTGCAACTTTTGTCCCAAAAACACATGAGAGCAGACATGAGAGGACCATCAAAGGAAATGAGACGTGTTGACAGCATAATGGTTTCATAGATTCTGAGGTCTCGCCATTTCTGTCCAAGTCTCTTTTCCAACTTCTTTACCCAATTACAGTAACTTTCATCTGGAATATGCCATCCAACAATCGGGCTGGAATTTTTGCACCAACTATGCCACGAAACCAAACTTGAGTGATTCTGCACCAAAATTTTAGATTTCTCAGAAGGGTAATATTTAGACAACCTTGCAGCCACAGGTTTGTTATCTTCTTCTACAGACGGTGAATTAAAACATGGACCGAGCTTGTAACGCTGGCCCCAACCCGAATCCGAATCCAACCCCAATGAGGTTGCTGTATTATGTGATTCATAAGCTTGCTGAACCTCAAAATTCACAGCACCTGAAACCTCTGCCAGCTCCTTGATTTCTTGGCAATCACCTACAAAGCTAGGTACTATACAAATCTTCGAAGTCTTTGTATTATTAACCATAATTCACTTTGCACCTTTCTTCTTCCTACTGCAAGAAACAATCCGTAAACTCCATCAAAATATGCTTCACTTAGGGTCATTAACACCATTCTCTTTCCGATTCAATCCAAATAAGCATTCAATTTACATGAAATCAAATCTACTACGATAACAACATAATGTTGCCCGAACAGAAAATAGCCCACCCCATTTCTTGTATGATTCCAATTCTTGTTTTTTTATAAAGAAAAAGAAATTCCCATTTCATTTCCAATTCTTAACTGAACAAAATTTACAGAAAATTAACATGGGAAATCAGTAATCTTTCTAACAATGCTGATTATTATTAAAGAAAAGAGAAGGAAGAGAGAAGGTTCTTGACCTGGAACAACGCAGGAAGGAAATCAGCTAGATGAAGAAGACAGACATAGATGCAGGCAAATGCAGTGCAGCGTTAAAAGGCGCCTCTTTGCAAAAGTAAAGTGGAGAAGTGAAGAAAGCAGAATTAGGGGAGAGTGAAGAGAGACGGAGGGAGGTTTTACAGACCCGTTTTAGGAGGTGAAAGAGTAACTTTGGAACTTGGAAGTAGATAAAGACTTGGACGCTTGGACCGAGCTGAGAATCTGAGATATCCTTGGACTAATAACCCGTTTGGCAATGGGGTGCATGTGCAAAATGTGTTTCGAATGAAAAAAACACAAAAAACAATGTTTCTAGGCGTGAAACACAGCTTACATCAAAGTGCACCACGCAGCAAATGTCTATTTATTTTTGTGTCGTAAAAGTTTAAAAAAAAATGAAATTTTTTTATTTTTTATTTTTTATTTTAAATTTTTAAAAAAATAGTATTTTTATATTATTTTTTAATATGTTAATATTAAAAATAATTTTTAAAAAATAAAAATATATTTTTAAATAAAAAATATTCAGAAATAGACGATAAACAAGATGTTGCAAAGCTTTCAGTGTAAAAGACATCACAGCAGGGAACAAACATCAATTTAAGTACCGTTTTCTTGGAACTTTCTACAGCTTTTTGCAGAACTGGGGGATCCTGCAATCTGTACTCGACAAACTGAATGAGGTTTTTTTTATTTTAGCATAGTAAAATAATAATAATAACAAAGTAAAAAAAAAAACATTTAGATTTACGCAATTGTTACATGTAACTCTTTTAAATTGTAAAATTATTCATCATAAAATTTAATAAAGAGAGAGGAAAAAAAAAACCTTAGATTTTTACCGAAACTCCAATAACAAATCCAATGATATATAATAAAATTATAAACGATGAACAAAATGAATCACATGAGTTGTTCAAAAATGTTAGGACTCATTTGTCTATAAATTATCCATGTGGTTTATTCTGATCACCGTTGATCAACTTATTTTGGTATCGTTAAATTCGTTTCATCAGTATCTTTAATAGTACTAGTGTTGTTGTTATTAGAATTTTAATTTGCCTTCATAATTTTTTTTTCTCTCTTCCTTCTCTCTCCTCTCCTCTCCTCTCACTAATTAAATCTCATGTCCAGAAAATTTGCAAACTCTCTAAAATGTGTTATTTTATAATTAAAAAAAATTACTATGCTAAAATACCAAAAAAAAATTGAATTACCCTATTTGTAATTTCAAACGAAGAGGACTGCCTAGTACAAGCTTTAATGTTTATTTGTTTGATATTGTGGTTGTAATTGTTTTTCAATGTACTTTTTATTTAGAAATGTATTAAAATAATTTTTTTATTTTTTAAAAAGTTATTTTTAAAATTAGCGTATCAAAATGATATAAAAATACCAAAAAATATTAATTTGAAATAAAAAAATATTTAAAAATATTTTTAAAATACAAAAACAAAGAGGATAATGAAATAACATAGAGATAAAAGCTTTTCTGCAAGCAAGCTTTGGCCCCTGAAATATTTCCTCGAGTCCCAGCTGCTAACGTTTCTATCAAGTACTCCACAAAGCAACAAAAACTTAATATAGACAAATTTATAGTAGAAAAAAAGATCAATGTCTCTGTTTTCTTCCCCGTAAAGCAAACAGATAACACCAACACTAGGCTAAGCATGGAGCCAGCACCAACCTTGACCCACAGTCACATCAGTTACTTCAGCCAAAGGCCAGTAAACCTACCAAGAATGAGAGTTCAGCCAAAGGACCACTGAAGAAACCCAATAGAAGCCTGACAAGTACGAGGGTTCCGGTGGCTCAGCCATTGCCTAATTAATGACCATGACATGAGCAATCTGCAGCATAGTTGTCAGATGATATGCGGAGGCTAATTTTTATTTTTAAAAAACAAAACGGTCTATGTTGATAGATTATCAAGTTAAAATCAATTTTTTTTAATCAAAATAGCATTATTTTCTTAAAAAAAATCTTTATTGTTAACTTAAAGGATGGACTAAATCAACGTAAGTAAAGAAAAAACCGAATCAACTAGATTTTACTATATTAATATTTTTTTAATTTAATTTAAAACTTAATTGGAATTAGGTTTGACTACTACTATTTCAAGGAATCAAGGCTCCAAGAACCACTGCTGATTTAGATTGGATAGAAAAAGACCTGACATCGAGAAAAGAAACCAGATAACTTCGCTGGGCAAACTCTGTTTCATCAACAAGTCAACAATAGAAACCAATCGGTCAAAACTTTGGCTTGTATGAACATATTTGTGCAGAATTTGGTGACAAAAAGCGATGCATTTGTAAGTTAATTTGCATCAAGCTCTATCGTCCAATGTATGAACCTTTAGAGCGACAAAAGTTTTATGAGCACAAATATTTTATTAAAATTTGGTTAATAATAATGTTGGTCTAAATTTATTATAAAGTGAATCCCTCGAACAACATTGTACGTTTATATTCTGATTTATAATCTCTCGATAATTTTTATATCGAAAAAACTGATTCATGAGGCTTATAAGTTGCATTGACCTTCAACTCCTAGCCAATGCGAGATGTTGATATCATCATAGCTCTCTTAGTCGAGAGGTTTGAGTTCACTGGCGATGTCAATGATAATGTTGGCCTAAATCCGTTACATCTAAAGAGGTATTATCTTCTTTTCGGGCTTATAATCTCCCGATGAATTTGTTCTTAAAACTTAAATAGATATCATGGGAGACTCAATTGAGATAATCGGTAGTTTTGGGGTCAATTCTATCCTTTCTTTTCTTTTCATTCAATGAAAATATCTCCACCTGATCAAGGTGATGTTTGATTATAGGCTAGGCTGACGGTGCTAGGAAAAAACAACAATGGCTGCACATAAGAGAATTTAACCTCTAATATCCGAGTATCTATTTAAATCACTCTCTGGGATTCATTTTATGCATGCAATACTTGGAGACTGTACTTCTCCATGGCTAACACAATTTTCATTGTTGGGGTACTAGGTAATGACCCCTGGATTTCTCTGCATAGAATGGTGAAAGGATCTTCTATCTATTTCTGGCATGTACAGGGATATCTTCTGGATTCATGCTAAGTACTTAAATTATGTGTTTGCAGGCAACATCATTTCAAGTCTGGCCTACCTTTCTCCCTTGTAAGTAAGCAAATCAAGATTGTTTTGTAAATTTGTGATGCCTGACAGTAAAATATTGAGATGTAATATTTCCCAGGAAAACTTTTTGGAGAATTGTAAAGAATAGATCGACAGAGGATTTTTCAAGCATACCTTATATCTGCACATTAATGAATGCTACCCTGTGGATTTACTATGGAATCACCAAGCCTGATAGCTTCCTCATCGCCACCATCAATGGTTTTGGTGCTGTAACTCAGATTGTTTACATTCTGATATTTCTGGTGTTCATATCTCCAAGAATGAGAGTGAGTTTTGTTTTGTTTCATTTTAACGAATGAACACACGCATGTTTTTGTCGTTCAAAAATCATCTTTTTATAGCGTTTGATTACGGTTTCGACTCAGAAAAAAACAGAGATAGTTGGGATAGATGAGAAGTGCCTCTCTGTGTTTTCTATTTAGAATAACAAAAATTCACTACAAAATTATCTCATAAACATTTATTTTTATATCTCCGTCTCAAACAAAATAAGTTTTCATCCTCTCTGTATTATGACAATAACTAAACACAATTTTTATGTTCTCTTGATCCTATGATGTATCTATATGATGTTCACAATTAGGCCAAGACCGCCTTGCTAGTTGGACTTTTGGATGTGGGATTTGCTGCAGCAGCAATCTCGTTCACTCATTTTATGTTTCAAGGAGATGTAAGAATCGATGTTGTTGGCTTCATCTGCGATTGCTCCGGTATGCTTGTTTATGCTTCGCCTCTTGCGGCTATGGTAAGAAAATTAGAAAAATTAACTATACCAAGTTCCATAAATTTGTACTCGGTGACTACAATATTCTAACTGCTACAGGTTAGAAATTTGTACGGTGCCCAAACTGTAACTGTTAGATACTTACAATATAGGAGAGAGATATATTCTCGTATCTATTTTTTTTTTTTATGTTGCAAGTATTTAGTAGTTACAACTTAAGCTGCGTCCGGGAACACAATTGTACTTGCGGTGGAACCTGCGTTTCCAATTAGAACACATCATTTTGATGTCTTTGGTTTAGAAATGCGGGTTGCACCTGCGTTCCCAGACAGGCACTTAACAACTAATGTGCTTTTGGTCCAGAACAAAAATTGTTTTCAGCTATTCAGTGTCTAAGAATGCTTGGTTTTCTTGGAATGTACTAAAGCAGAAAACAGTCATAACAACGAAGAGTGTAGAATTCATGCCATTCCTTCTCTCATTTGCCATTCTACTAAATGGAGGCTTCTGGACTCTCTATGCACTGCTTGCAAAAGACATTCTTGTTGGAGTAAGCTCAATTCTTCTCATCACTATTTGTTTACATTTCCAAGCATTGAACATCCATTGACTATTAGAAAAGGGACTGATTCTGTGTGTGTATAGATACCAAATGGGATTGGATTACTTCTTGGGATAGCCCAGTTGATTCTATATGGGATATATCACAGATACGAGCCATTGAAGAAAGCATCAGATAATTTGGAGGATGGATTGCAAAATGAGTCCCTTATCCCTGCTTGCGACTCTGTTTCATAAAAACAGCAGATCAGGGTTTTGAGACTTTTTGTGCCCACCACACTATTTATGCTATGAAATGCAGCATAATAGATTACTCTGTAATGAAATACTGTATATTGCTATATATAAGATTATTCTGTTAAAAATAGGATTTGGCTCGGGTAGCTTGGGCAAAGATCGGCCCTCGAGAGTTAAGGCAAAAGAGAGCTAGACTGCAAAACACATCTATTAAGCAAGGAAGGAAGTCAACCTTAATGATCCGATGGTGCTGGGTAGAAGGTTCATCGCCCAACGGATAAAAATTGCTCCAGAAGTATAGACTAATCTTCCCCGAGAGCTGTAATATATTCCAAGGGCTGATTTTATATGAATTCCACTGCAAATCTTCTAAAAGAGACATTACTTTTTCAAAAGTCACACTAAAAGACAATTGCCAGCTAAGCTATGCCTTTAACTGCCATTCATAGGTCTTCTTCCCATGAACAAACCCTCTTTTAAACAACACAAAACAAGCAACCAAGAAGAACTCCAAGGAAAGATGGCGTCATCATACACAACTCTTTGCCTCATTCTCATACTCTCACAGTCTTTACCATCATCATCTTCATCCCAAGAAACAAGTTTTCTTGATCAAAAACCAACAGCCTATGAAATCTTGGGAGACTACAACTTCCCTAAAGGACTGCTTCCTAAAGGAGTTGTCGGTTATTCTCTTGACACCACAACAGGTAGATTCTCTGCTTTCTTGAATGGTTCTTGCAGTTTTTCTCTTGAAGGATCATACCAGTTAAGGTACAAGTCAAGCGTCAATGGTTATATATCACAAGGGAGACTCTCAAGGTTGGAAGGTGTGAGTGTGAAGGTGTTTTTTATGTGGGTTGATATTGTTGAGGTTTTAAGAAACGGTGATGATCTTGAATTCTCTGTTGGGATTGCTGGTGCTGGTTTTCCTATTGATAATTTTGAAGAGTGTCCTCAATGCGGTTGTGGTTTGAATTGTAGTGGTGCTAAAAGGAAAGTAAGCAAGATTAGATCAAACCCTTTTGTATCTTCTTCTTAGAAAGATCTGTATATTTCAATCATTGAATTGTTCTATTGTGTTTTTTATACTCTCATTTAATTGGGATTTAATGAAATGGGTTGTAATTATTTTCTTAATTTGTCTCCAAATTCTCTCTTTTGTGTGCTCTATCGTAGGATTATGCCCTTTATTGCAGCTCACTTTGGTATTAAAGCCCATGTTTGTGTGATTAGAAACAGATCTGTGTAGAAACAATTGTGAGATTTTTATTTCGGTTAAGGAATTCATTGAATATGTGCCTTCATCTCAATGAAACTTCCTTATAGTTGTTTTGAAATGAGGCTGGTGTCATTGGATCTGCAAATGAGGATGTTTAACCCTGTACTCAACCCGGAACTAGCTGGGTTTTTTGGTGATAATATGGAATTTGATGATAACTGGAGTAAAAATTCACAGAATGTAGTCATTGATAGCAATGTACTTGTTTTATTTGTTATTTATTGGTCAAATCAGACCTAGTTGTTTCCATAAATCGTCCTCCGAGCTGTCATTTTTTAAGTTAGAAAACAGGTATTAACTGGCCGATTCAAGGAGCATGGAACAAAAAGGAGTGGCGTGCTTGAATTGGAATAATAACATTATTTGGCTGGCATTAACTGATAATACTTGTGCTTATGATGTTGTAACAATTCTAGTCCTAATTTGTATGATCAGATGATTGCCTTTACTGTTTTTCATTGCCAGTGTTGTTGATGGAATGGTTTTTCCTTCATTTTCTTTTTAAGTGATTGTGAAGAGATTGATTGGGAAATTATTGAAGTGTTTTAATGGTATTAATTTGAATCTGGTACTGAATTGTGAGTGTCAGTTTATGTGCGCATCTGTGCATGCATATCTATGCCATTGTGTGCTTAACATTACTTGTTAAGGCCGGGATAAATTATGTATGGGGTCGGTTCCGAATGAGGATTTGCCTTTTCTTTGCTTTCTGTTAAAAAATGTAGCTTTCCATTTCTTTTGTGCTAAACCATAAGAGACTTTGAGAAGTTCCTCTTTCTTCTGTCCGCCAATGGCTGTTTTGTGTGAGTATAGTTAGGCTCTCTTCCTGCCTTTCCCTGCTTGCTTTTGATGCAGTCTGATCCAGGAAACACTGCTTTTACAAAGATTCAGGGTTATAAAATATGGTATTAGCAATGTGTCATCGTCGCTCGTTCAACTGTCCCTCAGAGACATGATCAAAAAGTACCATGCATCCCCCGGTTAAGCCGGCAACTCCTCATGGTCGAAGTTGTGCGTTCTTGTTTGCTCTCTTTTTCTATAGCTTTTGGATATAGGTCTGTAATGGTCAATAGATCCTCTCTACTTTTATCATTGGAGTGTGTTCTTGCTTGACAGTAGCAGTAGGTATGCTGACAATGTAGCAAACTAGTTTATGCTGCAAGAACATTGTAATCCATGCAATTTCTTCATATCTGCATGTAGGCAAAATACATGTTGCTCTATGGCATTGAACATTCGGTTTGGATTGCTTGATTGGAAATTCTTATTTCGTTGTAAACCAAATCTCATATTCAGATCGTCTCGGAATAGAGTACTTCAAATTAACTGCAACTGGAAAGCCCTTGTCTAAATCTTCTTCGTGCACAGTGCCAAACCTCCTTGCTCTATAGATTTCAATCGTCTTCATGCACACCTGCCAATCCTCCTTTCTTTCTATAAAAAAGTTGAATGTCTACCATGGTGAATTGCAGTATATTGCCAGGTGAAGAAATGACATCTTATGATGTTCGATATCATCATTTGAAATCACAATCTGTGCTTCCTTTCATAATCCCAGAAATTTTACTTCAGTGAAGTGCAATCTTGCTGTCCATTGTAGAGAGAGACTGATAATATCGCTGTGCTAGTTGAGTCCGTTCACGGTAGACAGGGAAGTCTCACAATTAAGCTTAATTAATGGTCCTTACTGCATATTGCCTGATATAATCATCCATCTCTGTGGCTGTGCCTGACTGTATTTTGTTATCAGAAGAGTTTTGACGAGTTGAGTGATCATCAGAAGCTTCTATGTTCGTCACAGTTCATTTTAAAAGTTGATGAAATCTGAGGGTTATATTTCAGTCCTTGTGTTCATGTTTGCACAGTCACACACAACAGAAAAGACATTAATATTGGCAATTTGGCATTGATGGTTGTTGCTGAGGCTGGAAATCACTGGAAATTTCCCTGGTTTTCCATGGTAGAAAACACTCATTGTAAAGGAAATCACTTTGTTGATTACTTGTCTAAAAAGGGGTGTGCAGTCAACATCCACTCCCGATTTCAGACCATGCTTTTTGCTGAGTTCATAAATGTACAAATTCCAAGAGTTTCAGTTCACATGACCTTTTCCTTCTGACATGATGGCTTCTAAATCGTGCACTCCTCAGTCTCCATTTCTTTATTCTGATGCCATGATTTCACCCTTAGCTTTTAGACTACTGATATTGGACGTGAATAATTCAGGATTCCATTTGATTCCGTTTGGTTCTTGGAAAAGATCACAAGAAACGTGGTCTTCAAGTGTGTTTGTCTATATATGGCCAACCCTTTTTCTGGCCAACCGCAGTTTGAAACGCGGTTGGCCAATTATTAGAGATGCTTCATGCATGGCCAAACTGCATTGGCCCTCGAAAGCTAACCTAGAAATACCTAAAATCATAGAACAATAATTATAAAAAAAAAAATCTGATATTGGATAGTACTGTTAGACTTGTTATTTCATTGGTAGCAGGGAAATTTATAAGATCAGTAATCAATTCACCGCACCAAGAAGGGCGACCCTTCAATATTGTAGATCATAGATGTGTCCCAACCTTTTATCATCTAATGTTGGGCTATCAAATTCTGGGTACACAGTCATGTTTACACCATCCAACCAAGAATTTGATTTAAAAATATATTAAAATAGTATTTTTTTTATTATTTTTTTATATAAAGCATCAAAACAATCTGAAAATATAAAAAAATAATTTAAAATAAAAAAAATATTTAAACAAAACATTTTTAAAATAAAAAAAAATAACTGGAGTTATTCATGATTTTGATAGAAAGAATTAATAAAAAGAGGGGGGTGTTCTTACAGTGCGTAAAATAGTAACTTTTTGACATCAAACATCATCGAAAGAGCATAGAATTTGTCTTCGCATCTGGGTCTTGTGTTCACACAGAGTAAATGCTTTTGGTCTATTTTGTGTTCTTACAGTTTCATCGTTTTAATAATTGCTTCTGGGAGACTGGCTTCAATTTTGACTTCATAGCCTTTCAAGTAAAGGCTATAGTGCTTTCCTTTTTCTTCTGCTTTCGAGATTTGAGTTTGAAATACAAGATCTCATCGTAATTATGGAAAAGACTTCTTCCAATGCAAAATTTTGGAGCGCACACAGAATTTTATTTCCATTTAATTTTTTCTTTCAATGCAAAAATATTAAACTCAGCTCAAGGCATAAGTGGCTTGTTGATCAGGTTGATTATAATGAATTAAAATGACATAATTTTTAGTAATTATTTAAAAAAAAAAAGTAGATTTTGAGTTCACTCAAATCAATAAAGTCAAACAAAACCGGTCGATTTTGATTTGATTTTTTTTTATAAACCAACCCGGATCACGGGCACTTCAGCTAGTTCTCAGGGTGACTTGTCTAGCCAATGTAGTTTTAGTAACTGTGTTTGGAAAAATGATTTATTTGGAAATCTAACATTTTGTAAAAGAAAAAAAAATACCCCTTCCTCCTCTTCTTGGGAAAAAAAGAAAGAAATGAAATCCAAAATTCATCTCTCATGATTAATCACTGGAGAAGGGTTTGATCATGGCATTTTAATTTCTGGAATGGTGATGGAATTTGGAAAATTAATAAAGTCATGAGAGAAGATAAAAAACCGTTTAGTATATTACTTTTTAAAATATTTTTAACTTAAAAATATAATAAAAAAATATTTTAAAAAAAATAAAAAAAAAATATTTACATTATCACATCAAATCATATCGATATAGTAATACTAAAACCAAATTAATTTAAAAAAATCAAAATTTTATATAATAATGACATAATAAAAGTCAAAGTAATATGTTGGTGTATTAAAAAAAAATTGAAGCTAATTTTTTCTTGAATTATAACTTCAAAACATAGGGAGTTAAAGTTGATTTGTTTAGGAGAATATGTATCAATTAGTATATCTCACGCATTGTGTAACACAATTGCATCGTATCGTTTATATGATGTTTGGGAGTGTGGTAACGATTATTTTTTAAAGTAATTTTTATAGAATACGGTTTGCACCGTGTTTCCAAACAATACGGTGTATGGTGGCCACAATTCCCTAGTTCCCTCTCCTATAGCTTGTTTCGGTGTTTATATTTATATAAATTATTCAATTATGTATCTTAAAATTTTTAAATTTGTCCCCTTGGATAGGAGGTTTTTGACACTAATAAGTGATTTATCGTGTGATCTAATATATGGATTTGCCAGTTTTTTATGTGATATATATTGAAATCATTTATATAAGAGAAAATACATTATTTTTTTATTTAGATAATATGTATTAAAATTAAAAAATATACATATGAAAAATTGATACATGATAAACTTAAATCATTCTATAAATTGTTCACTTGTATTTTTCTTAACTCAAATAAAATTTTTTTATCCATAATTAGATCTAAAATAATTAATATTCTTTTAATAACTTGACATGTTGTCTTATTTAATATAAAAAATAACTCAAATAATATATATATATATATATATAATTTTCGATCCATTGTTTTTTCCTTTTTTAAGTCATAGATGTGATATACCACGTAACTTTTCAACATAAAAATCTGCCAATGAATTGTATCCTTAACCTTTGTTCTTGATCAACAAAAACATCTTTAACACATATTTTCCCATATGTTTATCTTTTATAAATTCAATAATTTAATCTT
>Ga0307518_10001226_pt1 | contig 19242 bp, 20 predicted proteins | sample 25_EM_MG_FD_203889 | JGI IMG/M metagenome (GOLD analysis project Ga0307518, IMG submission 203889) | Populus trichocarpa ectomycorrhiza microbial communities from riparian zone in the Pacific Northwest, United States - 25_EM | ecosystem: Host-associated > Plants > Roots > Unclassified | place...
CCCTCCGAAAGAGTGCCAAGTACTACTAAGACACCCTCGGTTATTCCATCTATGGTTTCGGAGTCGGATGTCGAGCCACCAGTGTTCCCCGTGGTTATTGCTCTCCCTCCGTCCAAATTCAGCCCAATGCTTTCTACCACCAGTCGTGAGGTCGAACTTGAGCTTCCTGCCGTGGCCGAAGTAACGCACACCAGGAGGGGGATCTGTCCATTGCTCTTTTCAAGATCCACCGTTTCACCAACATCTCTGGGACAATCACTGAAACTGAAGCCAAGTCAGTTGTCTAACATATCGCCTCGACACTCCCTTTATTCGCCTCACTCCGTTCCAGCCGCCCGTGTCCTTTTCTCCTGCTCCTTTGTGTGGACCTTAAGGGATAATCTAGAGTCTTCGAGGCTTTGGGCGTTCTTTAACCTATTCCCGCCGGCACAATGTATCGGCTCTTAGTAGCACCCCGTTCCGCCATCGCTCCAAACCGCCAAATGACCATTCTCGCCCTGCTTAACTTTACCTTCAAAAGTACCATGATCCCAGCCATCGTTTCTATACCACTTCTCTAAGTGAATCCTTCCTCTTTGTCTTTTTCTGCTCTGCGCGCCTCTCCTCGTTCTGTTCTATCACTCGCCGCACATGGTTTGACCTACCTCGATGTCTTTCCCTGTAGGGGCTCCACCACATCCTCTCGGGTTCGTCGGCAACCCTACAATATCAGCACTCAGTTTCCCAACCACACACTCCCCCGTCTCTTCTAACTCTCGCATCATCTGTTCCCTCGAATTCACCCACATTTATATGGGAACCATCCTCGACATGTCCTCTCTCTTTCCCGGCGCGAGTGTCAACTCTGCGAAGCACAGAGATCGAGATATGCGCTTAGTCTAGTTGGTGAGCCGCTTACATTCGTCGAATCAAACGCGGGCTTAGATTTCCACTACAAGACCAAACCGTTAAATTTCTATGCGAAATATGGCGCCCATATGGCGCCCCCAGGACATACCTCTTGTCTTCCTTACTTCATGTGGTCCGGCTATTTCCATGAGGCAGGTAATGCAATCCATCCCCTTACACACCGTCCTTTCCGATCCTCGACTGTACTCGACCCGGTCATCTTCATATCCATCTCCTCTTCCATCCCCAATGTCATCACGCCCTAAGGTTGTCATCTACGCACAAGCCAACCCTCAGCGTATGATCTTGCTTCCATGAGAAGCTTTGTCCAAGAGGTACTGCGCCGCTCATGGACCTCCGGAAGTGTCCTTCAAACCACTCTCTGCTATGTGGAGAAGACTGTGCCATTGGTACAATTCTCGATGGACTTAAGTTGTCTTCCGACAATGTGGCATTGTCTGGTGGTCCTCCGGAAACCTTTCGCAATCGCACAGAACACGAGGCAACTGATTTCTTCTCAGAACCACATCCGGGCGAAGACAGCATGTTGGCATGTAAAACTAGCACCACCTCGCCCCCCCTTCCACTTCTCCCTTTACCTCTTCTATGTCCTCATCGAAGCATCCAAGTTCATGCAAGATAAGTGCTACTCTAATTGCACGTCGGCCAAGTTACTATCGGGGCTTCGTCGCTGTGAACGGGTGCTCGGTGAAGCTCTCGAATGGCGCCTATGGGTCAGAACATTGCCTGCAGTCCACCTGAGTCTCGGCACTCCCTCGCTAAGTGTAAAAGTGAGAGTGACGTGATTACCAGCGTGACCCCCATGCCGCCTTTCCCGACCACGGCCTCACAGCTCAAGAGACACGTTACTTATCCTAGTACAGCTGGCTCCTGTCAAGAAGAACCCGCATTGGTAATATTCCCTACAGCATTTTCAAGTGCAGGACATGAATCTTCACCGACTTCCCCCCACTTCCAGCTGGAGGTCAGGAATTTACTTACATCCCTATGCCCCTTGTCCTGCGAGTATTTGGACAATGGATCTGACCTATTCATTGCACCTCCTCACAATATGTTTAGACTGTCATGCAATTTCCACTTTTTGATGCAGTAATGAATACATTGAGAGCGAATTTCTTTGATTGCCAATATCTAATATGTCTGCAGCAACACAGGCGAGCTCAATGGGTTACTCTAGATAGATGTGGCCATGAAAAATAGTTTTGCTAATATTACGCTATGGTTACGAATCCTTTACATTTACACAAGACAATTAGAGCAGATTTTACTTTCCCAAGAATTAGAAGATCAAATTGTGGTGTGTGGCAAACTCTTGTCAGGTGATTACAAATCCTTTACATCTACAAGAGACAATTGGAACAGAGTTTACTTTCCTAAGCATCAGAAAACAAAATGGTAAAGACATAGTATGTGGTGAACCTCTGCTAGGTGATTACAAATCCTTTACATCTGCACGAGACAATTGGAGCGGATTTTACTTTCCTAAGCATTAGAAAGCAAAATTATCAAGATGCTAACATGTGGTGATCTTTTCATCGAGCAGTTACAGGTCCTTTACATTTACACAAGATAGTTGGAGTGGTTTTGACTTCCCCAAGCATTAGACAACCAAATTGTAAAGACTTTATAGTGTACCCACCTTCTAAGAAAGCTTTGTCAACAGACATATTTATGCTAAGGATATCCCATTTGGTTACAACGCAGTCTAACCACACTGTAATAAAACACAATTTTTAGGCTTATTTGGCAGCAAAACAAAGCTATAGCACGATAATTTACTTTCAGTGATGGACTTCATCAGTCGAGCCAACGCCGTGTGTCGTCATCAACCATTAGCACCTACCCCTAGTTCAGCAGTTTATGACGGTCATTTCAACAGCTCGAGGTTGTGCCTTGAATCCATGGAACGACATCCATTAATGCACCATCTATAAACCTGATCTCCATGCGCCCTACTGCGGTCAAACCAACCTTAATTCTCGTCGATCACCTGCACCTCCGAGGTCAATTGAATTGCCACATATTATCGAGCACAACCACTGACATCCTTTTTGTTAGTGTGTCCACCACCACAACAATGTCCAGTGTTGACTCTGTATATTTGTTGCTTCAGCGGAATAGCTCGATCGATGAGCTGGAGGGGATTGGAAACCGTTTGATTTAGAAGCATGGTCTGACAGGCCAAATCGATGTGCAAGCACTTGTCTTTCTGCATAGCCTATTTCCTCACTGGGAGCGCATGGAATGGGTTTATGCCCATACATGTAGTCCAATTCTGTGAGCCATCCTCGTGCATGTCTTTTCTTTCACCACAAATACTTGTAGCTCAGAGCTCTTTCTCGTTGGCGTCAAACTCAGTGCTGTGGTTAGGCACAGCTGTGTGAGCGAGAGACCATACCAGCTGTCCCTGGACGCACTAGGAACAACGCCGGTTTCAAGGTGAGTCTCTGTGCCCACTTGCCCGTCCGCGTGGATTCTGAGGTGCTCCGCCTCGAGTTCGCGCCTCGCTTCTCCAGCACACATACGTGCCTACACCATCGCCGCAGCCTGTTGCGGCGCTATCCAACACCTTCGATACATGCCGCTAGGCTGCCAATTTGATGCAGATCCCATCAGTGCCTGCAATTCCGAAGAATACGAGTTTGGGAGTAAGGCATCTTCAGATACCGGACTATTATTTTACCATGAGGTAAGAAGGAGTCTTTGGGCGTTCTTGCGTTGAAAGGGCCTGATAGCGTCCTTGGGCGCAGCAATTGCCTCTTGAGCTTGGAGAGGGTCAACCTTTACAACATGCGCAATTGGTTTGTTTCTGTCAACTTCGTTCTGGTTCCAACGTCGAAGGTCTTTGGAACAAAACCAGTACCACAGCGTCAACTTCGGGGGTCACGGTTGCTGGTAGTGAAGAAGCTAGCATTTGGCAAATTCTGAACACTGACTCCTGACCCCCCTAACTGGTGTGCTCGATGCGGGTGGGTCCAGCTGCACTGGGACGCTGCAGACGCGGCGTCAGGTCGACGACTGCGTTTAACGTGACGGGCGCTGGCACTGGAATTGTCAGTAATATCTTTCGCATGAATTCGGGTGTGTTTTGCTCGTGCGCAACAGGAGATCACACGGCCGGCGCCCCGCAGTGCATTTTGAAACGCCAATCGGACGTTCACTTCAACCTGCCAATCTGTGACGACAGCGCATGCAAAGAGGGGTCGTCTCAGCAACTGAAAACTCGTTTGGGCTACTTTGCATATCGTTTATACTGTTTACATTTGATTTTTACAATCCAACTCGGTGAGCCAATTCTCGTGCATGTCTTTTCATTCACCACAAGTCCTCGTTTCGCTCTTGCACGTTGACGTCGAACTCAGTTGCTGTGTAAGGCACGGCTGTGTGGGCGAGAGATCATACTAGCTGTCCCTGGGCGCGCTAGGAACAACGCAGGTTTCTTTTGAAACAAGGTGACTGCGACAAGTGAGGGGCAACTCCATAAACATCAACCTCGACTGATCGACTTCGTTCAAGGAAACAACAAGGACTTTTATAGGTAGTTGTGTACGAATGCCATGAATGTGTGATTTATAGTACACTAACATGCATGGATGGATCGAGCAAGCGATGTATAGGAGCCTCAGAGTCATATTCTCATTGATTGAGCAGGAGCCATGTGCGTCCGATCTGCCGTCAGCACTTGATCGAATAGGTCCTCGTACATAGGTTAACCCATTCTCGGAGTGAGGAGCAGATAGCGAGCCAGCTGGTTGGGGAATTAAAGCTCCATTAGCGGGTCATGCCGGATATCTCGGAACCATTTTGCGAACAACGTGCGCATTCGTTGAATGCGTCCCAGACTGATAAAGCGAAGGGAGGTGGGGGTATTTTGACAAAGCGGTGGGGAGGAGGACCGCTCTGGTCCTCTTCCAGACATACTTAGCAGACTATGCCGGATCCAGACTCGTCAGTACTTAGGGGGAACTGCTTGGCCAGATTGAGGATGGACTGGGGCACAGCAAGTTGCCTTAGTGCAAAGCCAATCGCTGTTTAGCCCTTGCACAGTGACCCGTCGATCTGAGGACTCTAATTGTGTTAGTGTACAAAGCCAGATCCGAGGTCATTTGGACCGGAAGGCACAACGACGCCTCTCGGAGGTTGCTGTACAATTCTGCTCTGTGCGCCACTGCCAGTCAAGGAGAGAGTTTCGTGACTTGACAGATCTTGCAGGGGCGAGATAGGCTGGGTCGAGCCAAGTCAATTGTGCACGTTCGCCCCAACGTGCCAGATCTCCCAGGATTCGGCCACGTTCGTGCGCGCAGAATTCGCCTCGAAAACGCAGGTCGACATAACTGAGCCTATCGAATGTACTCGTACCGTATTTCACTTGAAGCCGTGTTGTCCAATTTGTACCGAAGAGTGGCTGACAGCTGCTGCTGTAATTTGTTCTTTAGGACTATCACATATGGTCGCTTATCGTTTTCTCTTTCTCCCTCGTCTTCCTCCTTCCTCCTTCCCCCTTCCCTTTTATACGGAAGGGCCCCTCGAGGCTGACCTCCTCCCGCCACAATCATGGTTGCACTCCCTTCCCTGCAATCACTCACCTTCACGCGGTCGACGCCGTTTTATGTCGCCCTCGCAGTGCTCGTCATTGCCTTCCACCTCTCCACTTCTCGTTGCACGACAGTCAAGCAGCGCTCATGGATACTCACCACCATTAGCAGTGCCGTCATGTCGATCGCATCTCTCCCACTCGCATGGGAATACCTCGCATCCGGCTTCGATCTCATGAGCGTACAGAGGTCGAATATGTGGACATACTGTGCTTCGCGGTTCTTCCAGGCATATCTCATCGCGTTCGTGTTCGTTTCCCCACATGGCATGGCTATCCCCCCTGACCTCTACACATCAGCGATATATCCATGGGTCTGCTGTACTACCGTAGCAAAGTCAACATTCTTACTGGATGGATCCATCATACTGTGTATGTCTTCATCGTGGAATATGCCATCCGTAAGAAATGGAGCTACATTTTTTGCCTTTGTGCCGTAATGGAGGTCAGTTCTTCTTCACATGTCACAGTTTCGTCCGCGTTGACCGCATACACATGCAGATCCCAACGTTCGTACTGGCCAGTGCAAGCATCAGCCCCCGTCTCCGCTCCAATGCTGTCTTTGCGACTTCGTTCTTCCTCACGCGCATCGTTCTCCACGCCGCATTTGGGGTGTCCCTCATCGCACGGCGTGCACAAGTCACAAATGGCTCGCTTGGTCCAGGGATCATTATGGCGTGCATATTCCCACTGCACGTGTTTTGGTTCTCAGGGAGCGTCAAGAACTTCTTCAAGCAGAGTGAGAGTAAACCGGAAACGAGAGTCGCCGTCGTCACTTCCGACTCCAACAAAGCACATGGTAAGTCAAACCACCCCCCCATTTTCGCGCACGTCCTCACCGTCTGACGGTCTCAGAGCACGTACCCTTGCCATCTGCAAGTCCACACGCCTCCATCCATATATCCATCCGCTCATCAGGCTTCTCTCGCCGACGTACCGCTATCCGAATTGCTGTTCGGCAGCGTTGGGATCAGTTCAGTTTATCCCGCGCAGGAAGGAGGATTGGCGAGATGCACCGCAGATTACGTGCCGCGTTGCCTCCAAGGGAGTTTGTGTATGACTATGTGGGATTGGAGAAGGCTGGGCCAGGGTCACCATCTGTCGGCCGGCCGAATGGTGTGAGTACGGAGGTAGTAGACATGCGTGCGTCGTCGCCGTCGCCATCCCTACCGTTGGTCAAGGTATCGGCATCGTGACATTGGTTGGGAGGGATACCCTGGTAAGATGGGTTCACGAACACGCGCTATTTCATGACCCGTGACGAGATACCTTCACGTCCACTTCCTTTCCCTCATGATGTATGCGTTACGTTAGACATGTATTGCCTCCTCCCCCTCTTCTCCGTGGAATGTTTTCCTCCCGCGTCTTTTTTCCGCTCCCCCCCTTTGGCTTTATCGGCGCACGTCACGGGGTTCGACCGGTGTCGGTGTTGTGGTGTGGCGCGTCGTGTGCTATACCACACATGTATCGTTGGCCTGGCATACAAGTCGCTGAACCATTGTAGTCGCAACCATCGTTGTCCATAACCTCTTTCTTTGGGATACCTACGACTATGTTACTTGACTGCAGATGTACTAGAGACGCTGGTTTTAGTAATTCTTCGTACAATGTTTTTTTAGTAGGGCGCGCGAATGATCGTTTAGGATGTGTACATGATGAGACCTGAGCCTGTCCCTGTGTCAATTTGTGGCCTTGGTTGCAGGGCCAAGGCAACAGGTTCATTGTAACTATACAGCACCGCCATTGTGCAATACCATCCTGCCTTTTCATGTTTCAAAAATATGCATTGCAACCAAATGTCGTGTCATGTATCAGCACAATTGAAAGCGACCTGGTCAACCGTCAGAGCCCTCTGAGAACTCAAACCTCTACAAACGACTGTAGCCTCTTGGCTATTTTCGGAGGAACTCTGAACGCGGACAACTTATCCCCGAACGTCCGTATGATGTCTGATATACCAGTCTTTAGGGCTGCGCGAATCAAAAAGAAAAAAAAAAAGTGTGCGCATCAGCATCTTCGGGGTGTATTGTATGAGGCCCATCGGAGAGACCTACCGTCTTCCAGCGTACCGATTATTTCTGTGGCTTTGACAACTTCTACTCGCGTGCGCTCTTTTTCTGGCGAGATGTCCTGCTGCACACCTTCCCCAGCCGCTTCTCCTGCACTTGACCCCGCACCAGCAGTGGTATCTTGCCCCGCCAGAGTCACATACATTCCACGCACCTCCTCCCTGTACTCCTCCACAGCTACCAAAAACGATACCAGCGCTTCGAGTATACGCGGAATGTCCCGCTGCACGGTGCCATATCTGTCTTCTGTGAGTGAGGCACACACAAGAGCGGAGAGTGCTAATTTGGTTGGGCGGTGGGATCAGATTGCCAGTCCCGTACATACAACAAACAACTGAAACCAGAACTTACATTCGATAATGAGCGCGTCGAGCTCGCGGTGCGCAAGTATCTTCTCAGCACGCTTGTGTACACGTTCCCTCATCGCCCAGTCATACAGCTCCCCGCCGAGCACCCGGATCTGCGGAGGAACATACTGCACCACGCTGTCCCCGCACGCGCATATAGCACGCTTGACAATGGCACGGGGATCTACACCAGGACCCGTCTGCCCTGCCGCACTCGATGCGGGCACAGCAGATGAAGGTACAGGGACCGCAGACGCAGCTGTTGCGACGACAGAGCGGAAGAGCTCAGGCACATGCACATCCTTTGCGGCCGATCCGACCTCTTCTGCAACTTCCTCGGCCGCTTTTGACAAGTCGGAATCAGACGCGAACGTACTGAGGATGCGCGAGAGCGGGGACTGCTGCGGGGGTTTATAGATTGGCTGACGGAGGATCGGCGTGGTGGGTGGATGTGGGAGGTTGGGTGCGGCGGTGGACGTGGTGGCCGTTGTTGTTGGTAGATGGGGAGGGGCAGATGCACCGCGGCGTAGGAGTGTTTGGTAGTCTTCGCCAAGGCGGACGAGAGATGCACGAGCGAGAGTGCTCCATAGGCTCGGGTTGTACTTTTGGTCAGAGAACAGCGCGGTACGGCGGGTGCTGCTAGAGGGACTGGTGTCCGTGGCAACACTGTGCAATTCGGCGTAGGCAAAGTGGAGAAAGACGAGGTCGGAAGAGGTTGTTCCTGAAACGAGTGTCGTGTTTGGCTCTGCGGTGGTGTGTGAGACGTAGATTGACTGGAAGGAAGATGGGTCAGTAAGCGAGAGACACGCTAAGAGAGAAAGTACGTACTTGGGGAATGTGGGCGTCGAAGAGCGCTTCGGCAAATTCCCAGTTGGCGAGCGTTGTCCATCCCAATATGAATGTGCGGAACTCGAGAGACAAGTGGCGTAGCGGTAGAGTGAGTGTCCAGGGCCCGCGCACAAAGTGTGCGGTCAGCGGACGCAAGATACTTGATACGATTGGAATTCGGAGGAGGATGGGTAACACGATCATTCTGGTAAGTCCAACGATAGCGTTGTATGCTGCAAACGAAAGCAGAGTATACAGTCCGATGGTTACGAGGAGGACGGGTAGATTTAGGTAAATGCTGGACTACAAAAGGGTCAAATTGCGTGTCTCTCCTGAACAAAGGACATACAGAGTTGGAGGATGTATTTCGCGACCATCGGAACACAAAGCGTTCCAGCATGGTATTTCGAGCTGCGAAGCAGAATGCGAACCAGGTTTGTGCCATGACAAGGAAGATCAAGCGCCCATTCAAATAGAATGGGTGTTTCCTGCGTGGCAAGCACCTCAACACAGGCACACAGCTGTACGCCCCAATGGACTCACCTGGATCTTACAAACATGCTCAGGGATCCGCTCTCTTTGAGCGCAGGCGCATCGTACGTGTGTAGCACGAGCAGAAGGAGAGCAGACACGGTATAGACCGCCACTGCGCGGCGGGTGCTCGATTTCGACATGGCGGCTGCCACAGTCCCGGCTGGAGACGTCGCACCTGTACCATCCGCTATCATAATCGTCAGAAACGACACGCAAACCCAACACGCGGGGACGTTACCGGCCAAATTGGCCTTTCTTAGCACGATCACGGGCAGGACGCCCAGTGTCCATGCAAGGGATGAAACGAGCCACACTCGCGGGCTAAGCAGACGAGATAGCAGACCAGCATCGCCTCCACCCGAGAAGAAGAAGAGGATGTAAAATGCGAGGGAGAATGCTGATGAGTGTGCAAGGATGGTATGTTTGAGTCTGTGTGCAAGTTCGCCCTTGAGGCGTGGTTCGTATGCTTGGGATGCTGGGGGGATGGAAGAAGAGGCTCTTGTGGAGAGAGTGGACGAAAAGGGCGAGCTGGTGCTCATTATTGCCAGTGTCGTCCGTGTCGCCACCGTGCCCGTACTTGAAGTTAGCATCACGTGACATTACAGTAATAACAGGGTAGACCAGGGGTAGACCATGCCATGACCCTCTAACACAATCCTCAACCTATACACTTCGTCATAGAAGAACATAGCAAAAAGACGCATTTTCGTCACAGAAAATGGGAAATCCACCACCGAGGTTCTTTCAGTTTAAGTAACGGTGTCCTCCAACTCGCCAGGGAGACCCCTGGAGAGTCGCGACATCTCTCATACAGAATGGCCGAGGGAGAGTCTTTTGAATACCTTGGATAGTAGGCGGGTGGTAGGCAAATCTATTATATCAGGCGTGCCTTGAGGGGCTATGATAGATCTCGAGCAGCGATGGGCTCCAGTTCTCTTGTAGCCCTTCAAGGAATACTCTCACTGAGCGGGCCGCAGAGCAAACCATTTTGGTAAGTACACCACCACGCTTGGTCATAGCACGGTCACCGGCCCAGTTTATTGCTCAATCCTGGTCTGCTTATTCGTTCCTTGTTCCTTGCACATCTGCAGTCGATGCTTTGTTCGCGCAAGCTCTGACGCACAAATTCAGGGCCATCGACGCCAATATCACGATCGAACTTGACAATGGTGTTGACAATACGGGTACGGTTCTATCACAGTTCCTGTTTCGGGAAACTCGGTACATATCTGCCACACCTTCATGACCTTCGAAGGACAAATGGTGCGCAATCGCCTACGCGATTGAGTATTCAGTGCTCAGCGTTGATGTCATTGATAGCGTTCCACCAAATCCTTGCTTTTGAAAATGCGAAGAACATCATCGCATTGCAGGGTTTAAACAAAATTCTCATCCGCCATGATGGTTACTTGCTTTCCTATTTTCTCGAGGTGCTTGCCAGGGGTAGCCCAATATCAGTCACCTGCAAGTGCCCTGGATGCATCCCTCGGAACCATTGTGGGTCAGCCTCATCAATTGTGAGGCTGGTACCGTAAAAGGGGCAAACTGACTATAGGTAAGTGCCCGACTACTGGCCGTCGCACAGATCATGGTGATGAAGCGCAACAGCAATGTATGCTGTCAAATCGTTAATTACTGTCCACACGCTCGAGGCTTGTCGGCCTGAGATGTGTATGGCATCCCCGCGCGCTTTGCGGTATCCCACAATGTCCTTCTGTCTTTATGGAGAGGCAGTGACTCGTGTTTGAGCTTTGCATGTTGGATTTACTGCTCGTTCACGGCTGCAGCCCGTTTACGTTCCAAGAAAACTCTACTCGCCGATGCCATTGACGAAGTCAATTGCTGTGTGTACTGGCCGTGTTACATCACGAAGTATGGTAAACCTTCCCCCTGACTCCGACTTCATCCGATGGGGGATCAGGGTAAGTTCCTTCTTACACCGCACACCGCATGTTCTTCTGTTTTCCTCCGAGTTCGTCGAAGTAAGGGATTCGCGGACTGGGAAACATGACCAAGTCATTGAGGGCATGGACATTCGACTGCTGTACACTCCGGCATGCCGTTCCTCTTGTTGCATGGCGTGGTGAGAAGAACGATGAGGTCGGGTTAAGTTGGAACTTACTGATACAACAGAACTTACGCTATGACACCAACTTCGGGGAGCTTTGCGCCTCCCGATATCTGGGATGAGTGGGAGTGATACATTTTCGATGCAACCTGGATTGTGCAGACTACTAAAACATTGAATTAATTGAAATCGCAGTGCTGTAGCCAAAGCACGCATCAGATTGTTGTAGACTTCTTCGTGACATCGGATGTTATAATTGCGCGCTGGTAACAGTGTTGATTCCTGAGCGAGACAGATCAGGAAAATTAATCACAACCTACTACTACTACTAAACATCATCATCCCCGCTTGCCTCGCTTGTTCGAGTTGGATGACACCAGGTTTCCGTCTTCGCGTTCAGGCTCCTTCCGTTTGCGGTGTTCAAGAGGAATATAAAGTTTGGTATCCCCAGCGAAATTCATAGCTCGTTCTAGTGCGTCGAGAAAAGAATCCGTGAGATCCGGAAGGAAATGTGTGTAATTGGGTGGGAGTGATGTTTCCATGTCGCGGTATGACTTGACCAACCGTCTACGAATTATTTCAGCGTAGCCGATTACACGCCGGAAAACCATGGGAGCATCCGCTTTCAGCGAGGTTTGAAGGTACCGCAGCCGCTCCGCGGGTATGTAATCGGGGAACAACGATCGAAAAGCTTTGGCTTGTTCGGGTGGGTGCATTTTGTGATCCTCGTCGACGTAGAAGTACATGACCCAGACCCAGATCCACCACAACGACTCAAGATCGTGAATAGGGTTAAAAGTGAATGGAAGTGTCGGAGATTCAGCCAAAATAGTTTCCACGACAACATCTAGATTGGGACCATCCCCTTCCTCGAATTGAAAGAGGTAGTCCTGCGATTCCACTTCGCAGGCCATGAAGTGGTGAGTGCCCTATAAAATTGTTACTGCCACTGCTATCAAGCAAGTAGTAAAACTCACCGTACGAAAGTCATGGGTCTTATCGGAATCCAGTCGTTTCGCATATTCTAGGTCAGCAAGCTTCACGGATTCCCCTATTCGCATGAGATTGCCGGGACTAATGTCGCGGTGAACCCAACCGCTCCTGTGTAATACCCGAAGTACTATAAACTGGTTAGATGGACAAGGCATCGTGACGAGCTCACGTTCACACCTTTGAGCACATCCAGTAACATTTGCACGACACCACGGAGATCTCGAACCGCATATAGTGTCTCGCAGACTTCTTTGAACACGATGCGTGTATGGACTCTATGGGTGACTTTGAAGTCGGCAACGGCGGGCACCGTCGTATGAGTCGGCGTAGTCTTTTTTGAAAGTTTGTCTGCGCTTGGAGGTTCTTCGGGAGGTACCTCATACATTCTGCAGTCGGATGGGGGATTTTCGCCACGCAAGAGACATAAGGTATCGTCCACCTTCCCTTTGATCATTACGTCGCCGGCATCAAGAACAGTGAGAAAATGCTTCTGAGCATCTTTCGCCGCGGCCTTATCCACCTTTACCATGTCAGCAAAGATTTCTTTAAGGATGACATCTTCCCTGTCGCGATCCCAGGCTCTCCACGTGTCCTTAATGACTACTGAAGTCTTGTCGGGATCTCTTTTAAGATATCCTTTGAAGACTCGAGTGGCTCTGCCCTCCATAGCTTCCGCTCCGAAATCCGCAAGGGTGTCGGTAGTTACATATATAGATGATCCATTATCAGAATCCAGAGTGATCTCGTACTGCGCACGGCTGTTAACAAGAATCCGACGGATAGACGGATCCCAACCGAGTTCGTGGTCGTCGGCAAATGCCACAGAGCAAAAAAAGTGAATCAGCTGAGAGGTATCCTATTCATGCACGCTGAGTATGTCTGCGATCAACAACGGCGGCAAACTGGCCTTTATAAAATCGAAGGGCTCGGACACCATTGTCACCGACCGACAAGTGAACCACAACCTCATGTTTGCGCCTTCGATCGTTACGCCAAGCGTAGAACGTCTGCAAGGGTCACTGCGCATAATGTGATGAAGGCTCCAGATTAGCTTCCGCTCATTCTTCCTCCACATCAGTCATATTGAGCACCTAGAGGTGGCGTCCAACTTACATCCTGTTTGTCCTTGTCTTTATCATACTTCTTGAATTCAAACGAAACCGCGACATCGTCCCAAAAATCTCGAGAGTCTGTTCCAGGAAGTCGGACACTCTTTTTCTCTTTCAATCGCATGTAACCATCTGGTCTGGAGGTGTTCGCCCGCTCAGACATGGGCGCTGAATTAGGCTTCTGGATGAAATCGACCGTTGGGCTTGTCACAGTGCCCTTCTTGGCCTGCTTCGTAACTGCTGTAAAGATACTGCAAAGGTGTTTGTAGTAGTCTTCTTCGTTCGCAGTGCCATCGTTGGGGTTCGACTGATATTCACGCCACTGTCCCGATTTTATCTGCCCAGATGCTTGCAGTGCATGCTCGATTTTCTGGACGTCGATGCCCTTGCGCAGCGGAGGCAGGACAGCCGAGTTGAAATATTCGAGTGGCACAATAGGGATTGGGCCAAGATCTCTGAGTATTGCTACTCTGCCGCGAAGCAGATCCCCTGCACGATAAGAGGATGTGCCTGTGTGGCGCGAACGAGGGACGGTGTCCGGTGCGGTGGGCGAGGGAGTAGCTGGAGGCGGCGTAGTATTAGTGCGCTCGTCGGCCATAGGATGTGGGTTGAAGAGAATCTAGAAAGAGATCCGGAGCAAAATTTGAAGTGCAGGCTGTAAAGATGGTGGAGGGCAGAAGTTCAAATGATCGCATTCAAGCTAGGCTTAACTACAACTGAGTGGCTGGCTTGTGGGGAGAGGCAGCGCCGGGTGTCAACTATTTCAGGGCGTGAATTATATAAGCAGGAAGATGCGGTCAATGGTGTAATGATCCTAGTGTATCAGCTTGGGAGTACTACATAGCGTCGTCAGCTAATCTACATACGTAGTCCACGGCGTCCGCCGCCGCCTCTCCCAATATAAACTCGCATCTGAGAGTGGCAACTCAACGTCAACGTTCAACGATGGCTTGCATTCAATCAGGCGTAAGATACGTCCTTTTCAATGTCAGGGCCCCAAGTTCTTGCCTCGACCTTTCTGGAACAGACAACTATTCCAGTACGTCTGATGTGGCATTTGTATATCGTTTTGCACAATTAACTCGGGCAGTTATCGGTTTTCCGTTCCACGGTGGTCTTAACCAACAAGTAATCGTCGTCTGTATCTTGCAGTGATGTATTGATCCAGCATTGCAGTGGCTGTTTGAAAGACAGCAAAACGACAACGTTCAAATCAAATCCGCCATTGGTCTATACCTCACGGTTGAGGGTCCTCCGGCAAATGGCGTCAGGGTTATCGCTGGGCCAGAGCCGTTCGAATGGCACGTTGAAGACGACCCATTGGTCCCTCAAGCAATCAGGTGAGCATTCCTGCAAGTTGCATCCCATTCATCCTAAGATTCACTTCATGTCCCCGACATAGGCTGCTTGTCCCAGGGACAGGGGTGAACATCAACCTATCCAATTTCGGGAACCCTGCGCCCTGCACGCCTGTTGAGCTGTGGGGCAGGTGGGAAGGCCGGAATCAGCTTTGGACTCTCCAGCAAATCGGGGGGTAAATCAAAGAGGTATGTATAGAGCAGCGTCAATATCAGTTTCCATATTCTGTACTTGCCTTGTCCAAACTTTTCCATATAAAAAGTGGGGCAGGCAACTCCTAGTATGTTTGACATTCAATCAAGCAGAAGGTACATCCTTGAGAACGTCAAAGCCCGAAATTCTTGCCTTGACCTCTCTAGAAGTGACTATCGCTCTAGTACATCTCCCACAGATCAAATGTCAATTTTCAAGGACCGGCTTCTCGCAGTTATCGGTTGGACAACGCATCCGCGGATCCTAACCAACCCGAGGCAATCGTTGTCTGCATCCAGACATTCTAATGAGCTCACGCATCAAGGGTTTGGCAACTTGGCAGGTGGTACATTCTGCAGTCCTCGCTAATGACATCCTCTGTGAGTTACATGTTCGCAGGTACAGTACCATATGCCCAATGTGGTCGCTGCGAAACCTCCAACAAATTGCAGATAGAACCAATGGGATAGTTCTAAAATGGACTACGATGCTCCATACCAACTCCATATCCATAGATCTATACGATGGTCAGTGTATTGACTTCGCCTTTCAACACACCAGCAGAGTCCGTGGGACGAGCGATAATATGACAAAAAGATGCAACCCTCCGATATTCGTTGTTAGGTAGTTCCATTAATAACAGTGCGCTGAAAGGCTGTTCCAGCCGTGTAAGCCATTGGTAAGTCGAGCCATCATTAGTATCGACGACGGGATGAAGTAAGCTGGGGTGCCATAGGCGTATCAGGACATATGGGACTCTTTTCGCCGTATTTTTGAGTCTCTCCGACAACGCAATATCAATGGGAGCCAGGCCCGCCGCCTGAATATTGTGAACGTGAGTCGCAGTACTGGTATCCACTCGAGTAAGAGTTATAGATTTGATGCGGTGGACGATACACGGAAGAATAAGCCTGAAGTTGATGAATTTAGCAAGTGGCAGGTTGGAAAGCGCGTGATGCATTTTGTGCGCAGATCTGAGAAAGAAAAGTTGGCGAAATCTATGTGTGGAGGGTGGTGTTGGGAGGGCTGGCAAAGGTAGAGGACAAGTTTGATATGGGGTGATGGTGGCAGGGAAGCAGCTGTGATATGCTGATGATTGCCCGACCCAATCCAGGATTGATGTGTCGCCAGATTTTGAGATCACCTCTGCGAGCAGACGCCCGAGAGCATTCTCTGCAGATTCCCCATATAAGACAGGGATGTGGAGACTAAAGATTCCCAGAAGCGAATAGGCTATGTCTTCTGGGCAAGTGGTACAACGTGTGGATGCCCACTGAAGCCTCGATAGTGCGTCATCCACGCTCGGATGGAAACCAGTGAGATGTCGTGAGGTGATACCCGTTGCCTGTTCCAATTCTTCGAGTATGGCTCTATCCTCCTTGTGATTCAAGGAACTGTCCCGGTAAAGCGACCAATCTCGAGTGAAGAACAACAAGGTATAGGGTGCCAACAGCTCTTGAAGGGTCCATCCGCGCTTAAACCACATACTACTGATCAGCCCGCCCGCATCTGAGACATCAGCAAGGTGAACCATAGTGAGAGCCGACAAGCGGTACCATGAAAACATGGACCCTATGGCCTCCTGGAGTTCCGCGCTGCTTTCCTTATCAATGCAGCACGTATCACTCCAAGCCCACGAGTATCCATGTCGACAGCATTGTTGACAGAAGGACTGCAACTTCGAGATACCATCGGTGGGATCCAAGTTATAGATGACTCGCCCGTCGATGTCACGCAACAGTGGTTCGAATTTTCCCCACCGATGGGACAATGTAACATACCGGAAATAGATAGACACTACTTCGCGGATATGAGTGGCTTGAGCGGAGGCATCCATCGCCGAGGCCGATGACAGTAGCTGGTTGTAATCTTCGCTCTTCTCAAAATGTGCAACCTGTGAGTCCCTGTTACGTAGCATTCCAGTATTGGTGTCCAGCAAGCGAGGGGGAAATCTCCTCAGGATGTCGAAAACAACGTCTCCAATCAAGTATTTGACCTGTGAACCAGAAGTTGTGCCAGTGGGACGTGCTGGCTGAGTTCTCGCACCTCGCCCTTGGATTTTCAACTGACGATAATGGAAAAGACTGTTGACAGATTCTGCACGGTCGGGGTGACCTTGGGAACGCAGTGTCAATGCCGCTTGTTCGAAATGGATGGCATCGTCAAGATCAGTTGACGTGGCGAGCTTGATGAACCTCTCCGATAGACACCATGCAAGTTCGTGTAACTGTGGTGCCCTGGCCACACTCCCTAATGGACAGACCTGTAACACCTCCTGACACAGCATAATGGCTTCATCTAAATCGGCAACAGCACCCTGTTGTTGGAACCTACGCCGAAGGAAAGCAGCGAGAGCGGTACTAAGAGACATCACATGATCAGGATGACCACTGGGGCAGAGCTTCAATGCAGCTCGTACAATGGCCCCAATCCTATCCACAACCGGAGCAACATCTCCATCATCAACCAGGTCTTTAACATAAATCAGATGGTTGTGGAGGGATACGGCGTGATTAGGGTGTGCCTCTTGAACGTCCGAAATGTCTTCAAGATTGCAGAACCTACTGTGAAGGTCGGTAACAAAGCCGTGAAGGTATGTAGCACGGCCAGGATTCCCAGGTTCGCAAGATGCCAATGCAGAGCGCCCGAGTGAGATACATTCATCCAAGTCAGCTGCCGTTTCATGCCTCTGGATTCGCTTTCGGACCAGAAGAAGCAGCTCGTCAATAGACCTAGCGCGATCACGATGGCCCTGTGGATGGAGGTCCAGTATAGCTCGGCGGAGGGAGATAAGCTCGTCCAAGTCTGCTGCAGCCTCCAGCCTCTCAAATCGGGAACTGAGACAGTTCGCCAACTGGATGAGCGATTTTAACCGATCGGGATGACCCACCGGACGAAGGTCTAACGCTGATCGGTGCAGCGATATTGCCTCGTCGAGATCGCCATTCGCACCAATTTTCAGGGACGCGTTCCTCGTGTGATTTGCAAGGTTGTCGAGGGTAGTGGCACGATCAGAGTGGTCTGAGGAACGGGGATCCAATGCACCTCTACCGGGTGTGATGGCCTCCTGAAAGTCTGCTATGGTACCCTGTTTGTTGTACCGGCGGCTGAAGCAAACTGCGAGATCATAGAGTGAGTCCGACCGATCGGAATGGCCCGCCGGACGGAGGTCCAACGCTGATTGATGCAGCGCAATGGCCTCCTCTAAATCCGCAATATTATTCATCTCCACGAATCTATCATCCAGGGAATCTGCGAGGTTGTAGAGGGCCATAGCCCGACCAGTATCACCTGGGGGATGATGTTCCAATTTTTTCCGATTTCTGGCAATTTCGTTATCCAGCTCCATCATCGTTCGTTCGGCTGTTGCACACAAGGTGGAGGATCACCGAAATTCACGGACGTCTGGTCTTTTTCTAGGGCACGAAGGTGAAATGTTTGAAAGAGAAGCTTAAAACGAACTCACCAAAGGTTCCCTTCGCAAAACAATAGGACAATAGTTGGTTGGACGATGAGGGCTGAGGTGAGCCTTCATTCAGGTCAGCTAGAACTTTAACAGAAGGGAATTGGCCATACAGATGGGCCAAAGACCTGAGATGCGAAAAATTCGTGATATGGAATTGGATGCAAGCCTAAAAGTACGGTGTGGGAAGAAAGGGGACGAGACGGACTTCGCACCTGTTAAACAAGCAATTCGAGGTAGCGTCTCGAGAAGAGAGCAATGAGGACGATGGGGAGAAGGATGAGTGTGATCAGTGAAATCACCACGTATGTACTATGATCATGGTTGGCGCTGTTCGACACAGGCCCGGGCCTGAAGAAACCTGTTTCCCTTACATAATCGTAGCGGCGCCAAGGGCGCCATTCCCCGACTCCCAAAATATTAACACAAACACAAAGGTAACATGGCATTGATTTCACAAGAAATGCTCGTCACAACCACCAATATAATATATAGCGGAAAACAGGACAAGATCGTGCAAATAAACTCCAGCTCTTTTCACACCTCCATTGCATTGTCATGTCGCAAATTTTTTTTTTGCATTGAAACGTCACGCTTTGTCACGCTTTTACTTAAAATAGACTTATAAGTTTCTTGTAATGACATTTTGATGCAGGATTTCGAGGTCACTGGGAGAGACTATCCAGATACTATCCGAAATTAAAACGAGAGATTTTGGATTTGTTTTTGGAGAATTAGATTTGTTTTCAGAGAAAGTTGTAATTTGTTTTCGGATAA
>Ga0307518_10001227_pt1 | contig 19230 bp, 23 predicted proteins | sample 25_EM_MG_FD_203889 | JGI IMG/M metagenome (GOLD analysis project Ga0307518, IMG submission 203889) | Populus trichocarpa ectomycorrhiza microbial communities from riparian zone in the Pacific Northwest, United States - 25_EM | ecosystem: Host-associated > Plants > Roots > Unclassified | place...
CAAGTAATGGGACTCACTAATTGATTGGCAAGTAAAAGAACAGTTTTGAGGCTGAACTTCCTGTTGCAGAAGTTGAAAAGATCTTCAAGAGACGGACCCAACAGATCGAGGACCATTGCATTGTAGTCGCACTCAGTGCCGAATCATCGGACGAAGGGTACGCCGACGCCGCTGGCCAGCGTCTTGTAGACCTTGGACTCATACTCCAGCTGGGGATGCTTGGCCTTGACCGACTCAAGTTTGATGGCGACCTCCTCCCCTGAGATGATGTTGATCCCAAGATAAATGTCGCCTGGATGGGGGGTGAGCGAGCGGAAATGTTGTGAGATAGCGATCGCACGTACCGAAAGAACCAGAGCCGATCTTCTTTCCGAGCCTATACTTGCCACCGACACGGAGATCGAGTCTGTGAGCGGGACTTTCTGCCATGGCTGAAGTGCGGGAGGGTGAGGGGACTGGACAAGGAAGAGAGAGGACGAGTACCGACATGCAAACACAGAGCAAAAGGCTGGAGGGGGTGTGGAGAGCAACATGGACGTTGCGCCTTGATTTCTTTGGTCGCCTCCACCTGATTTGCTGTGCAGAGCTGGTCCGTCTGTGAGATTGACCACGAGGGGAAGTCGCAAGGCGTGTTGCCCTGTGACACACTGTTATGCATGGTGTCAATAGAGAATAATGGAGAATGGGGGGAGAGGACTTACCAAATCAAAAAATCAAAATGTATGGTCAAAGTCACTGGATCATTCTTTAACTCTTGGAAAATAAGAGCAAATGGTGGGGGGGTGGGACTCACCAAATGAAAAAAAAAATAGAAATGTTTGGTGGAACTCCTTCAACACCGCTGGATCGACGTTTAACTCCCACTCCAAATACTGGTACATCTTTCTCTCTCCATCTGATTTATCTCCCTCATCTGGAGTATCCCCTGCGCGACGATCGACCACGATTTGTTCGAGTACGTGTCATCACATCAACACAAACGCGGAGATGAAAGGGCGATGGCCCGACAATCCCTGTGCAGTGGGAAAATGCGCCTTCAGTTGTTGAAGGAGACCGAGGGCTGCAAAGGTGGCTAAGGGATGTAGTTTAGTGCGGTGGAGGGCATATGCCCCAGAAGAGGACAGCGGAGGGAGGAGCGCAAGTGCGCCCACACACCAGCATCAAGAAAACCAATCCCCCAGAACCCAACAAGACGAGCGGGAGGAGTGCAAGTGCACCCACACACCGGCGTCGAGCAAAAAAATCCCCCAGAACCCAATAAGACGAGCGGGAGGGGTGCAAGTGCACCCACACACCGGCCCATCTCGAATTCCTTCAACGTCGCCGGATCCACGTTCAATTCCCACTCTAGATACTGGCACATCTCTCTCTCCATCTGATTTATCTCCCTGAGTTGGAACATCCCCTGGGCGACGATCGACCACGATTTGTTCGAATAGGTAAGTCGCAGATGACCTTGCTGGCCAACATGAATGTGGATACGAAGAGACGATGGCCTGATGATCCCCGTGCGGTGGGGAAACGAGCCTTGAGTCGTTGAAGAAGGACAAGGGCCGCAAACGTGACCGAGGGGTGTAGTTTCGTCCGATGGAGAACGTACGTGATAAAATAGGAAGAGGACGGGGGCAACTCGGGGCAGGCGAAGAGGTGGGTGACGAATTTGGCGCATAGGCGCGATATGGGCTCGTGGCCGTAGAAGGGGTCAGGCTGCCGGGAAACAGACGCTGCCGATTGGGGTTTCTGATGCTGCGTTGGAAGGTGTATGGAAGATGGAAGGGAGTGAGTGCTTACCGGGTGAGGATAAGGTATCCGGGGGTGAGAGGCGTTGTGTACGAGTTGACCGGAGAGGGGAAGTACAGTGTGGGCCACACTGCTTGGTATGTCAGTGCAACTCTGAAAGGAGGCTGCCACTGTCACGGGGGCTCACCGATTGACCAAGATCGCTGCCATCGACGACGCTGAGCGCTGAGAGCTGAGAAATAACGAGCGGGTAAGGAGGGACCTGTCAAGGGAAGCTGGATGGGGAGAACGCGTGGGCAGCGCATGCCCGATAAATCGATAACCGACCACGCACCTGAGCATTACGTCGTACCCTGACGCCTTGAGGTGAGGCTGGTTCAAGTTGTAAAGTGCTGGAAATCAGCTGTAAAGTCCTGTAAAGTCGCTTTACAACGGAAACTTTGCAACGTAGCTTTGCAAAGTCGAACCAGTAGCTTTGCAGTTCGCTCGACGGGACCAGGCGAAGTGTTGGATAAGTACATCGTCGGGCGCGGCGGGTGTGAGGTCAGTTGTGACGGTACCCAGGGTTCGTCGACACTTGACAGCGGCCTAAAAAGGAAATTTGGCTGTGAGAGCGGCTGTGTCCCTGACCTACCTATGCAGTCCCCTTTCCTGCTATTACTCTGTAAAACGCCAGTCTTTAGCTTAGTGAGCGGACGGAACTGATAGCTTGGAGGGCCTGCCGCTGGGCGCCAGCAAAAATTGGGTACTAAGGTTAGTTCTGCGGGTGCTCGAAGACATCAAAGGCTCAAACCGCCGACAGAAGGCCTCACCGACTCTAAGCGAGCGCCCTGATGCCAACGTCACCAGCGCGCGCAGTCTCGGTTCCTTGCCCGACAGCTGAGATCGTCACCAGGACGAAGCAATCGCGTCCCCGCCGCTGTAGATACTGATGACCTTCCTACGCGCGAAACCTGGGGCTCTGACCATTCCGTCCTGCAGGCGTTCAAAGCCATCCATCAAGCCCCGGACTCTCTACAATATGTACCAGTAGTCGTAGTACTGTAAGCCCTGAGCCGTAACCACTAAGCGACGTTCTGCCCGCACCCTGACCCGCCGTAAACATTTGGTTCCGTGTCACGCTGCGTCCACTTCTGGGCACGATCGACGATGCCGCGATGCCCTCACCCAGCGGGCACGGACGTTTCCGCTGCCGCAGCTCGGCCAGTGTGACCAGATGCCGACGCTCGGCTTCGCAGCCCCCAGCACCGCCACCTGCTGACTTGTCAGGATAAATGTACATATTCAACACCGTCGAACGCGAGAAGTCCACTAAAAATGCATCAACGTATCTCAATAATGCACTATTCGATGACTCGGGATTACCCAGAGGCAACGGGGACGGCCAAGGGTGACTCTCACTCGGACTCAAAGAAGGGAGGATCAAATTTCAAATTTGCACATTGAGCTCTCCACCCAAGAATACGATCGAACTGAGCACGGCGACAAGGGCATTTGCAAGTCCGATGCACAAGTCTGAGATCTCCTCGGCTCCGTCGGAGCAGTACTGGCGTGTGCTTTGGGAGAGGACACAAGGGCGTCTAGTGGAGGACTTGATAATGGAGTGCGCGAGTGCATACTTTTGTCACGATTGCCTTGTCTCCCCGCTGACATGCACGCGCGACGGTGCTAGACTCGATCTCGAGACGGAGAGAATGATATATCTGAAGAACCCTTCCAATACGGTATCTGTGATGAACTTTGCAAGGGGACAAAGTATGCCCATCCCTCTACCCTGGTCTTCTCTGATTCATACGGGCCATCGATCCCTAGACATGCTCATCATCAGCTCATAGAATCTCTCGCTCAAATTCTAGGACCGCCGTGCTTCCACTGGTACTTCGAACGCCAGCGCCGGGACCGCCATATCAACACACGTCCTTTCTGAGCGCGTCTAACACCTAGACCTCAAAAACACACTCGTCGTGGGCATGGCGAGTCGCCTATTTCATATATACGGTATTAGGACAATGGGGGAGCCTGTGTAGACGAGGGAGAGTATGAAGTTTATGGGCGGAACGAAAAGGTGCTCTCTTTTCCTATTCTTCACTTTATCATTGAAGGCAAGTGAGACGACTGACACTGACGCACATGGGATACAGGCTATGTGATTGGCTCGGTCGAAGGCCGGCTCGGTGTAGAATACTTTGACCCAAGTCCAGGGGTCCAAGACCAGAAATATGCGTTCAAGTGGCACAGACAGACAGACTATCGATGACGTAGACCATGTTGGCCGGTTAACACGCTTGCTTTCCCTCCTGTGTACCTCCTTTCCCCTTTTCTCCATTTCTTATTCCATACGTCTTCCCAATTTCATGTCTGCTGATTTGCATTCACCCACTAGATACAACACATTCACATCAGCAGGCTCAGACGGCACTGTCTCAATCTGGAACCACAAAGTCAAAAAGGGACTGTGACAATATCCACCTGCTTGGCTAGGTGAGCCGTGTCCCAAGATATATGGCTCCGTCCATTGCTTATGGGGCTCTAGTTGCCGCGGATGGAGGCAACTGACAGTGTTGGGAGACAAAGTCTGTCTGAGCATAACAAATTGACATCTACCCGTTGGCGCGTTCAGCTCACCATGCCTTCCAATCCCACTAGGTATGGTGAGGATATATGCGACACTCGGACCCAAGTGTGTATGGTAGGGCCGTAATAAACTAAGCTCGCCAAGTAGCGACATAGCGCAGCAGTGCGTGGGGCTGGCCCCCACTGCCCGAGGTTCAATGTTCACGAAATAGACACAATCATATGGGCCGCCATCTGCCTTCCACTCGTCTTCCATAACTTTCAAGCCTCGGGGTATGGCATACCGCCGGTGCCTTCTGGGCTGGTCTACAAGGCACCCAAAGTACTAGACTCGATCGTGTGTAAAGTCGACGAGTGAGTGGAGACAGTTACAGGTAAGTGCCACGAAAGTACTAGTGAGAGTTCAAGGGAACGTGGACGCACACCCGTTGAAATGTGTAACCTATTATGCAGAATACCACATTTGCTACCTTCATTCGCGCATACATATAGCAGCGCCGTGAGAGTCTGATGGAGTCATTGATCCGCAAGATGCCAAACTACGTGGCATGTGATGGCCAGGTGATGCTCGTAGATATTGATTATGGCGGGCATCCTGACATGACGCTCACTTTCCAAACCACCTTTCAAGGCATCTTGGCAGAGTCTATTCCATATTTCTAAAAACATCAGAAGAACAGTGTGACCCCTTCATGCCAGCACGGGCCGATACCGCTCAAGTGGATGACCATACAACTCGACCACCTTGAAGCAATGTGTCGCTGCATCTGCCCATATCCACTCAACGCTCTGGTCTCGGGCAAGCCACTGCTGGTGACCCAAGAAAACAGGGTAATACTGTCGCCGAGGATGAACAGAGGCGGAAGCTTGGAGAGCAGAACGAGTGGGTGTGACAACGACAGATGATTTCGCCGGGGAGCCTACATTCATGGTGGATGTTGAGGGGCACAGGGTGCGTGGACGCCTTGGTGTTGATGGATCGGCATCATCAGGGGTAGTAGTATGTGTATTGAGTAAACGAAGCAAGGAAGGAACAGGTTGAGCTCGCCTAGCTGGACTAGAAACATGTGAGGCTTGGCCGGTTATTGCTGTGTGGAACGCCGCCATAGCTGTATCTTCGTCTGTAGCCCTCGTTGTGCGCTTCCTAGGGGAAGTGGCTACACCCGCCCGACCAGTAACATTGGCAGGAGAGTCTATGCTGCGCTTCTTGGTAGGCGTTACAGGGAAGGACACATCGTCGTCCACGTCGCTGCGGCCACAGATTGACTGGGAGAAAACGACAGCTCGTGTCTGAGAAGGGGTCTTAGATCGCGTTCACTCTTGCTCGCGTGATTTTCCCTTCATTGCAGACTTGGTCGGTGACCTTGTAGGGGAAGCTTGTAATTGAAGACGGGTGTTCGGATAAGACTCTGAAGGAGTAGCCGATGAGCTGGTCGACTGTCGAGGGAGGGCGGGTTGGATGCGGTCTGCAATGTCACCGCAGTGTAGGTTGAGTGTTCGTAATGTTCTTGAGGGTTCGCAAGGGTACATTGTAGTCTGCATTGAATGCACGCATACAGACAGAAGGACAGGAAAACGCACTTGTATTAGGTCGCACACCCAGGAAAACACTGGACACTTCACCGAAGTAGTGCCATGGCGGTCCATCAGCATCACCACACCTGGCAGCGCCTCCTCCGCCTCCTCCATCTATTCTACCGCGTCTAACGCGTCCTGTGAGACATGAGACGCGACAAGCCTCTGGTATGTCACGTTTTCAGATCGGCGGCGTATTGCTCCTGGTCGTCATCATCGAACTGAATAGCTTGGCGCATCACCTACCATCAGAGGGACAGTATCGGCGGGTGAGCTAATGGTCGCTCACCGGATGATATGAAGCGTCTCACATAGGCGTCTAAACTGCGAATTTTATGTTCCCGGGAAATAAGGGTTTGAAAGGGGGCTTTTCGGTTAAATATCAGTGAGCATAAGCGTGGCGATGATTCAAACATGTATTGAAGGGGAGTTATCACCACTCTTGTTGGCACTCGTGCACTCCATTAACACCCTTACATCCTCCCTGAAAGCACACGCCAGTACTGCTGCTCGATGGTCGAATTTCGCTTGTTGCTGGTTTGCAACGACATCGTAGAACTGCACGGTCTAGTACTGGTAAGTGTCATTCCTTCCTTCCAAGAAGCGCTGAGCCAAGACATGACGTACCGTGTCCCATGTCGAAACGAAATACGGTCAGGATGAGAAGCTGAAAAGTGCACTTGAGAGGTACTGTCGAATGGTGGAGGTTCGTAGCTTGGTCTTTTATGATTAATAGCATTTTGTCAACGGATTCGGTGTTCGATACATGGACTCACCTGGGGCTCCAATCTGACTCTGCAGTGTGGTTGTGGAAGGTGTCACTTGATGCAGGTCAGATGGGATGTGTAAATCCACCGGGGAACTGAATTGCGATTCTACAAGTGTACGGTACAACAAAGCGCGTCGATGGAGAGTCCATGAGCATGGGCAGAGGTGTAGGGAGAGTCCTGTGTGGTGGGGGAGACGGAGGGGGACGAGATTATACGGCTATCGATATCAGAAACGACACCTGCGCCTTGGAGAAGAGAAGAAAAGCACGAGCGGCGATAAATGCCCCTGCGTGTTGGTGAATGCGAGCCGAGGAGATCTCAGCTAGGCATCGGACTTTCAAACACCCTTGTGGATGACCAGTTTGATGGGCACGACTGTGAGGGTTATGGCCAGTGCCGCCCCTCACACTTCCAAACGGACTCTTTCGTACTTACAGTCTGACCTCTTTGTCTTTATTCACGAACTTTTTACTACGAAACTACGAATTCATTTCTACTATGTACAGGCTAGGTACTGCAGACTCGATACTTACAGCTAGAACTGTATAGTTCTTACATAAGCGCGCATGCATATCGCCTGGCCCGGGCTTTGTTCTGAACCCACCCCCACATTTCGACTCTCTTCGGCACCCGGTCTCATCCGTCACTCCGTTGCCTTGCCCGTGACAACGACGCCCGCTTCGCGTCGTCCAGTTCACACTTGTAAGTCGGCCAAGGTCTGAGTATTCAATTTAAATCCCCTTTGTTTGACTCTCGCAGGGTCCAGTCATAATGACTGAGCGACGTACCAGACAAGCACCCTTGAGGCTCCTATATGCCCAAGATCCTGAGTTGAACCAGGGGAGGCTTTTGGGTAACGAAGGCTCTGGATTGGAGGCGTCGCGGGGATCGGGCGACACTCGTGCCATACTTTTCCACACAAGTTCTGGTCCCATCCCCCACCTTTGTCCGCTGAAGAGGGCGCCCTTCCCGTGGAGCACATTGTGTGGGCCAGTGGCCTGACTCAGTACTCAGCCCCCACTGATCATGGCGGAGTCGAAGGTACCCATGAACATCCTGGACTCTTGCAGACGGCATGCCGCCACACGTCGACAATCCCAATCCACCGATGACATACACGTTCTTCACCGACATGACTCTCATCACCAGTCTAAGCGCCGACCCCACCATCGCATTCTGGGAATGCCCCATTTCCTTCGAACCGGCCATCGCCGACATCGTATGCGAGTCTGATCCTCTCGACATTCAGACTCCATTCTATGGTGGCCCAGAACGCACGAGCCACAGCAAGAAACGCGACGCATCGTACATTCCTCGTCCGCCCAATGCGTTTATCCTTTTCAGATCATCATTCATCCGGAGCCAGCAGGTTCCAGAAAAGGTCGAGGGGAACCACAGCACACTCTCAAAGATAATTGGTGCGTCTCATTCACGTCTAGACAGGGTAAAAACACGAGTTCACGCGATGACGATGTGCAGGCAAATACTGGAAGATGCTTACCCGCGAAGAACGTGAAATATGGGAGGCAAAAGCTTTGGTGGCACAGGCAGAACACAGGAAGAGGTACCCTGACTGGCGGTTCCATCCCGGAGCCAATGCGCTAGCCAAATTCAAAGTGAAAGATGGCCCCTCCCCGAATCGGAGACGACATTCCCAGTCAGGGAGAAAGGCGCGACCACGAGGAGAGTCGAATGCAAATAAGAAAAGTAAAGACGAGCGGTGTACGATTATCGCGGATTTATTGGTGGAGGGCAAGACAGGTGTGGATCTGGAGGATGCCGTGAAGAAATGGGAGAATCAGAATAAGGGAGAGGTGGGTGGGGGTCAGAGTGAGGGCGATCCGGGTAAAGGCGAGCATAAGAATGAGGATACCGTCGAAGATGGTCGTACGCATGCGCGATCGCAGACGCCTGATGCCGTCGACACCTGGTTCAAGATCCCGCTCACGGCCATGTTCAAACGGTCCCTATCTGCGCCCGCATCCCAGTCTTCGCCTGAGGACCTCCAGCAACACTCGCTGCCTTCACATGCACAAACCCGCCAAGCCTTGCTTGGAAGCGCATTCGCCAACATCTCATACGATATGTACGACACCCCACCCGCGTCGTACAAAGATATCACTAGCAGCGGTGGCGATGGCGCTGGCCACCAACACGCAGGGGCGACCCTCGACTCAATCGGCGACCTTTCGCCGCTCGTGCTTCCCTCTCTTCTCGAAGGCTCACCTGCACGGTGGAATAACGTAAGTCCTCGTTCATCTTCTGATATCGACTACTGACGTAAATGGTATAGCCGTATAATCTCCTCGGCCCTCCGCCTCCGTCTCCCCCACCACTGGGGGCACAAGACTCTCCATACGCCCCTGCCCATCCTCATGGACACCCCGTTGCGATAGAGCCTCCATTCGCCAACTATGACTCCCCTGGACTCGACGACATGCATTGTTTCGGGCCGTGGTCGTACACACCCGTAAAACATTGGACGGAAACATGTCAGCCATATACTCAGATGCCGATATTCGTCAATGAATTTGGAGGGCCGGATGTATATGGATGGGGCGATGGTGTTGGCGATGCGTGTGGTGCTAATGAGCGGCTATGTATGGAGGCACCAACACGCCAGAACCGTGTTCGCCGGTGGACTACGCACATACCCACCCGGATAAGCTTTATGGCGGCACGGTCGCTGAGCTTGACCTCGTGCATGTGTCCTGGGTATGGGCCTGCGACGGCCAAGTACTGATGATGCAATGTCCGCTTTGTGGAACGGAACGGAATGTGATGCCCTCCCAAGTATGTAATACCATTTTTCATTTCAGCGTGATATCTCTCTTCTCCAATGTTACTGGTTCTCGCTTGTCGTGCATGCCAGCCATGCTCTACTCGTTTCACTCTTCATATGCCTGTTTACTGTACCTGGCTACCATTATGTCTACCTTTCAATTGGTGTGTTTTGTTGTATGTACCTTGTACTTGTAGGATTGCAAGTGTGGTGGATTTACACAGCCCACATGACCTGCATCACGTGGTACCTTCCAGCCTATCTGCAAGTCAGTTTGGAGCCGCAAGCTTCAAAGCTTCAAGTATCATATACAGTAGACTACCTCATAACACATCTCAATGGGACTGCCAGAAGTTTATGCATCAGGTCGTTTATGCACAAGGCTTTTGTCACACCTATGTGACATCCGTGTGACACGTTGTGACTAGTGTTGACAAAGACACGGCACTGTGCTATATTGTTGCAACAAGGACAATGACGAGAACAAGTGCCGCCAATGCCAGTGTTGACAACCACGACAACCACAACTAGCAATAACAACAGTGATGACCGTCATCGGCGTCGATGATGACAATGCCACCACCAATGTTGACTGTCACAACCACGATGGCAACCAATGTTGGACTACCACAAACAACAACCAAGCTGATAGATCACCACGACCACAATGACGCCATACCACTGCCTGTAATGAGAATAACATTGAGACTATGACCATGACGACACCAACACCAACATTGACCATCACTGCCACATTGGTGCTACCCACCCAATGATGACAACGAAGTGCCACCAGCCATCAATCGTATCCACTTAGTTCCACTTGTATGACTTGATGCAGACACATCCGCCAGCAATTGCTCCTTATATATTCTAGATGTAGTAATTGACCTTGGTCAGATGTGTGTTAACTTTGAATATGTCTGTAATACAGGTAGTGGTAGGGCATACACTGTGAGAACCAAACCATGTTATTTTCACCGTGTGAGTGGTGATAAACCCTTTTCACCCACCTACCAGGGATTTCGAGAGTGGGTGAGAAAAAGGGTGATTTGGGATCACATGGAAACTGAGTGATCGAAATCGCGCGGGAGACATGGGGTGATCGAGCTAGTCAAATTCACCCTGTAATCATCAGGGTGAAAATCACTTCAGCTGTTCTCTGGGTGATAAGGCAATGGTTAAATTCACAGGACAAATTCATGCTCAAAATCACCCTGACTCCCAATGGATAGTTTAGCCAGTAGCATCACCCACTTTGTAAATAGGATAATACCAAGTACAATATAACCATTTAGCTAGTATAGCATGATGAGTGATCAGATGAAAACTGCTGCAACTCCAAGAGTTCCAGCTTGCGCTGCACTTCACACCTCTTTTCCTCGGCATCCCATTTGGCGTTCACAAGGGATTGAAGAAATCTGGGATCAACCCAAACGAGTCGCCGCTTGAGCTTTCTGATGTGCCAGTCAAGCACATCAGCCACTGGTACTTTGAGCACCACAACTCCGAGACACTGCTCACCTGCGGCCAGTGGAAGAGCTGTTCGAAGAGGATGCATCTTCATTCGTAGGGTTATCAGTGGCAGTCGTGGCAACGTCATGATCTTCCATGAGCGATGTTTGCGAGATTGACCTGTCGTGGCTATGTATTTAGTCATTCCCATGACAATACGAATAGAACGTACCATTTGAGCATAGGCTTATCACCGTTGTGTTTAGCTCCTTCTGTGGCCCTTGGCATGGGGTGCAGCGGTTTATTGAAAGACCAACTGACTTGTCACTGGCCACTTTATAGACATCGTACCTATGAATTAGTCAGCACCTGGTCAACAAAACGCAATCAGACATGAGTGCATGACGCGTCAAGCGGGTGAAAATCACCTGCTGGAAGAATGTGTTAGCACGTGGCAGGCCCAGTAGACCCCAAACCACCAGACTTGCCTGCCAGAGGTGCAAGCACGTGCAGAGTGTGTGAATTGATGCTCATGCAGGATGTCCGGTACGGCTTGGGCAGTCAAGACCTAGCCAATGGCGTCAGGGCAGGTTAGCAAATATAAGTGGCATACAAAACACACTGCGCTGAGAATGACCACCGTCTCCATGTTCCTTACGACAAGGGTGGCGAGGGCTAGAAGTGGTTGAATGCGCAATATGAGATAAAGACAATTTAAGATAGGTGAGATTAGGTGGATTAGTTGCTAGATCAGAACGCGTGTGCATGGGGCCCGAAAGGGTGATATCAGCAGGAGATAGGGCGGGTGAGGGGCAGGCGAGGACCCAAGCACGTATGGCAGGGTTGCCTATAAGCAATGGAAATGTGTTAGCAATGATGGCAACGCCAACAGACAGCTAGCAAAGAGACATACAGTTACCAACATTGTGAGTTGATTTATTATTCATCGCCCGTCTCTGGAACATAGAATGCGCGTGCAAGGTCCCCACTTCGGTCAATGACGGCCCAACTGTTGTTAACACATGAGATACGACCGACAACGCACTGTATACACGTTATATCAAGAATGTCTAACCCTCCGAGCTTTGAGTAGTAATGAATATCGAGGGCTGCATTGGAGCGCTCCACCTTGCAGGTCTTGATCGAAGCAAGTATATGGACGGTTGGTTCAGGGATACGGAGGCCAGCATCTGAGGGTAGTGAGACCACAAATATGTGCTGAAGCTGGCCATAGAATGTCTTCATCTCGTATTCTGGCTGTCGTCTCTTCTGGCGTGCATACTTGTCCACTAGAGTCTCATACTGCACCACCATGCATAGTAAGCTTAGTACAGAGAAAAAGTAAACATTGACATACCCGAACAAACGATGCATCGCGGGAGTCTTGCGCAGGCTTGATAACACCAGCTGCATGCATGGTATCCCCACCATCCAATCAGCGCACTTTGCCCCAGGTTTTGACACATTCAGCTGAGCATATGCATTGAATGCAAGTTGCTGATGTGTCGTATCTGGTTGCCAGGGCTGCTATAACCCTTTTGAAAAGCGAACCCTTGGGAGTGGTTGCCGTTCGGGGTGGGAGGAGTATGCAGGTCAGGTCTGTAATGTAATTAACCCAAAATGTCAGCATACCAAATTGCAAATGGACTGATGCATTGAACATGGTACGTACAGTTGGAATGAATGAAACACTGTTGGGGGTGTGGGTTGGCTCGGAATGAAAGTTTATCCTGCAAGTCGTATAGAAGTTGTACTTGTGTGAGATGGGCCTCATCCATCACATGTTTGGTGATAGATGCATATGGATGGCGTCGATTCTTGATGGCAGGCTGGATAGAGCCACAGAAGCGCTCCATGGGGAATGCCCAAGATGTCCAGACAGGGCCTGTCGCATCGATTGAATCCGCGATATGAAGAAGGGCGTGTATCGTGATTGGGCAGGTGGCAATTCGTGAAGGATCGTGCTGGTAATAAAATCTACAAAGTATTCTCGGTGAAGGGGTGAAGGACTATTGATTTCATAGTACTTACTGTTCATATCTCTCTACCCATTGCTCGAATCCTCGTCGCACGAATTCAACATCATTTTTCTGCATCTCAAACTGAAGGCATGTGCGAACAAGCTTGACTAGGTCAATGAAATGGCGGTAATACTTGTCTTCGGTGAACCTATTTTCCAGGACGACAGGGGCGATGTATTGAAGCCAGAACGACCATGCGTCGGCCGTGCACTGCGACTTGTCGGTAGCGATGTTTTGGGGTCGGCTGCAAAAGGAATATGGGATGGTCGGGCCACAGGATGCTGTGGCTGCGCCAACTGCCTGCCATACAGTAGGTCTGATCACGAATGGATCATCTGCGCTGCCCAAATCCTTGAAATCATTGGTCCACAGTTGGATCAGATTCGGAACAAGGTTCTCGAAGATGAGGTGCATGAAGTCAAATGGAAAAGACCATGGCAGCTGCACAGAGCGGATGAAGCTAAGGACGGGCACACCTTTCACTCCGTATTCCTTGGCGAGGCGTTCGGCTTCTGCGTTGGTAGAAGCTTGCTGTACTTGTCTCCCCATCTCGATAATTTCATCATGCCGACGAAGAGGCAAGTCCGCTGGATCATACTTTGTGACTGTGGTTTCTGCGGGAGTGTCAACTACATCCGGGTGTCATCGTCAGTCAAGAGGAACGTAATGAGTGGTAGCGCGTGAGTTAGGAATGCGGAGGCCTTTAATCTTGCACATCCGACAAGGACTTAGACCATTGTGACCCTTCATGCGCATCAGCATAGAAATGGCTGGTATGTCTCCACCAATAACTATTAGATGCGCTCGCAGAAGAAATAACTCATGTTGAAGTGCATCATATGCACGAGTGCCCAGAACAAGTGCCAAGAACTCCTCAACAGCGGGCCACAGAAACGAGTCGAAGTCTTTAGGTTTTTTGGGTCCAGGGACCACACCAAGGCAGAGGATATATTGGCGATGAAAGCGAATGTCAGGGGGGAGATTATAGTTATAAACGATGATGGGCCACGTAGTAGTTTTGCGTCGTCGAAAAGGCGCAAAGCCATCCGTGGAGAGTCCGAGTGCAATGTCACGGGGGTCTGAAAAATAGTTACAGGGCAATTTCTGGCCATCAACCTCGATTTCTGTGCGGCACAAGTCACGGTAAACGTGTCCATCGAAGACGTCGCTCACCCGATCCAGTGTGTATTCACAAGACGCACGATAACGCATCTGCTCCGCCATTCTTGGATTACGGTAGAGAGCGACCAGTCGTGGCAACAGTGGGATGTACGTGAATTGTGAGCGTGCTCTGTCCTGCGAGTCAAACCTTGGCTCATTGCAGAAAGTGCAGTTTTGATCATTGATATACGGGCCAATGTAACAACAGCATGAATTAATGCAGCAATCAAATTTTGTGGGCTCTACACCAGATAAAGCCGAGACACGTGCACGGGCATGGGCCAGACTAGGAGGTGGTTCCTTGGGGAAGGCATGCGCCAGCATTGAGTATGTCCGAGTAGGCATACATGACTTAATCTTGAGTGCGAAGGCACGGAGAATAGAGAGGTCTTCGTTGCCGATCTCTGTAGATATGGGTGAAAACATAAATGAAAGGTCAGGATGGTCAAGAATGTCTTGGATGCACCCATATCAGCGAGGTCTTGCTCAAAATGCTCACCCAATGTGTCCCAAGCAGAAAGTCCATCTTGGGGCATAACCTCGCCCTCATCTTCGGAACTAGTTGAAGGCCCGCTGGAGTCTGATTCTAATGTGGGTGATGGGATTCTTCTCGGGCTATCTTCATCGTCCGACTCTATGAGCGGCACTCGCAATGAGTTTGCTAAGTGAAAAAATTGCCCAGAACAGCGACTAGTCACCCGTGTGGGAGAGACCTGCTCGTGTGACATTGGTCCGACCGGTGGGTCTGCTGCACTCCAGTCCATGGCCATGGGCTCAGAGAAATCACAGGCATCTTGAGGAACCAGGTTGGGATCAGCAGCGACGCAAGTCTGTAAAACAGTTTTCTTGGAACGGAGTGGGGGTACAACCGACACTGCGTCCCAACGGCCAGTACTTGCTTTGATATGGGGCCTTGCCTTACCATCTAGGTGGCGCCTTGCTGTTTGAATGGAGACGCTGAGGCCACAACCACATTCACAGAGAACTTTTGGCATGATGCATAGCCCTGGCGCACTGGGCTCAGGATAAGTTGTATGTATCAAGCTCAGGATGAGTCGTACGTACCAAGTTGATGTATGCAACTGGCCTCGATATCTCGCGCGAGGATCTGGAGAGCAAGCTTAGTGAGATTAGCGCTAGCTGGTCCGTGCATGCATGTAAATTAGACAGGTACCGGAACACAAAGTGGAACTTCTGAATATCATATGCCTATCACCACGTAGACGGGGTGGAAGGCAACAGCCTGCCGATGTCAAACACCAGAAGTTAAAAGGAAGTCAATCAACCAAAAAAAAGCCCTCGCCTTTGTTCTGCCATCTGTGATTCATCAATCGTCAATGCCCCCTTCGAATTCTCCATCAACCACTCACGGCTCACGTGCAGGATCAACTCATCCTGGATCGAACCAAGAGAATCAGCCCACACAAGGTCGACCACCACGTGGACAGACAGCCACAGCTGTACGACAGGCTCTCCAGAATAGAGTTAACGAGCAAGAGGCTGAACTACAACGGCTTAAGGGTGCGCACAAAGTCACTGAAACACTACATCCACTTACCTGATTATCTGCTTGTAGCTGATCTTGACAAGGCCCTCGCGGCCAAACGTGACATGGAGCGTCGTGTTGTGATCAGCAATGTTGGTAAAAAAGAGCAAGAAACAATTGACAAACCCAAGGGTTCTGCAGGAAACGGGTTTACTTTGATTGACGAGATGGAACTGCAAGATAAAAGGCAAACATACCTCAACATTCAGGTAAGTCTCTACATTTGCCTAATTTAGTGAAGACCGCGCATGACACCAATTGCTTGCCCAGCGCACTGTTTGTGCCCTTTGCCATGCAGGAGGCCTTGACTTGCAAAGAACATACCGTCAACAGAGTACACGCGACCTGGCTAACATATTTGAAGTGGTGAGTTTTTTTTGCGTTGGACGACACTGGTACAGACTCAAGTACTTGCTATATATGCTATAGGCCAAAAAACGCCACCCATATCTCAATCGCTTTAGGAACAACTGGGCAACCGTGGAGCTTGTCAAGCAGTATCTGGCTAACCACAGGAAGCACACGAAGATGCTTGAACAGCTCATCGCATCGGAGGTGGATGACCCAACTGGATCCGGTGGTGAAGGTCCTGCAGGTGACACATCTGGTGAGGTTCCAATCGATCCAGACTTGCAATGATGGTAGGCACATTTTAATTCAATCATGCACAACACTTCAACTGATTGGCATGCAAGTTCAGGCGCCAACAATTACCACTTCCAGTTTACCTTTGACTTCGCGATTTGATATTCAACATTTATTGCACAACATTCATCTTTGGATCGCATGGCCCTGGGCCCGCCTAGCTACATGCCACTGGTACTCACTTTAGTTATTTTGATGTCGTCCCATGTACATTTTTTATTCCCATAATCAAGTGTGTTTTTGTGACCTATCTGGACCGAGCTCAGATCAACTGGAATTCTTAAGTGGATTGTCAACAAATGCATTCAGGTGTATTTCAGCTGAGGAAGGTGAGCGATGATGACCTGGTAGGCTGATACATTTGCACCAAAGAGCGTGTGATTTTTGACCGGAGAAGGTGTGACTTTCCTGCCGATTTTCGGCCAGACATCAAGTGAATTTGTCCATTGTGTAGCGGTCAGAGCCTGGAGATAAAGGCCTACTAAAGTGGTGAGGAGCACCAGGTAAACTGTGGGGTTATCACGAGTTCCCGCATTGTATTTTCACCCAGAATACAGTATGTTTTCACCCTCTGTCTCAAAAATTGTACCAAGTGATTGCACCAAAAAACGGCTCAAAATCTCCAACTAACACATGAGTGATAATAATCTAGCACGGGTTTATTTCACCCACCCCATGGGTGATAGTATCCCGGAGTTTAGGAGAAACGTCAGAGGATTTTCACCTGGTCTACTTCCCACAGTGATATTTTAGTTGATTTGAATGCACCTCGCCTTGCTCAGCCCAGGCCATTCAATTGGTAGTGCTCAATGCTCATAATGCATAAATTTCGCCACAATAGCTTGCACTTTGCATTATGCACAGATGAGCAATTTTGAGTGGGTCCCAACTCGGTTCCAGGGAAATCTGATGCACTACCTATTTTATGCATGCATACCTAATGCATTTTGATGTAGTCTACTGTATCATGTCTGGTGAGTGCATGCATCGAATAACGAATCTGTTGACAAAAATGCTATCAATAAAAAAGATCAAATAGAGCTCGTATCACCACCATTCGACAGTATCTCCCAAGTGCGCTTCTCAGCTTCTCATCCAGACCACCTCCTTGTTTCAGCATGGGACTCCGTACGTCTTTTCCTGGCACAGCGCTTCTTGGAAAGAAGGAAAGAGACTCATGCACATATATTACCTCTGACACACAACTATACTAGACCGTGCGCTTCTATGATGTCGCTGCAAACGAGCAAAAAGCGAAATTCGACCATCGAGCAGCAGTATTGGCGTGTGCTTTTAGAGAGGGTGCAAGGGCATTCAGTGGAGGGCTCAATAATGGAGTACGCGAGTGCACATTTATACCTCGATTTACCTTTGTCTCCCTGCTGACGCGTGTACGTACGATGGGGTGCTAGACTCGATCTCGAGACGGAGAGAATGGTGTATCTGGGGAACCATTCTAATGCGGTGTCTGCGATGAACTTTGCAAGGGAACAAAGTATGCCCATATCTCTTCCCCTGTTTGTCTCTTTGATTCACACAGGACCCACTCACTCACTCGTGACTCGTTGACCCTTAGACATGCTCATCACCGGCTCATGGGATCTCTCGCTCAAATTCTGGGATCCCCGCGCTGCTGCCAGTACTTCAAACGCCAACGCCGATACCGCCATATCAACACACGCCCTTCTGGAGCGTGTCTACCACCTCGACCTCGTCAATACCACACTCGTCGTAGGCATGGCGAGTCGCCTATTTCATATATATGATATCAGGAAAATGGGGGAGCCTGTGCAGACGAGGGAGAGTAGTTTGAAGTTTATGACGCGGAGTCTGGCCTGTATGGCCGATGGAAAAGGTGGTTTCCCCCTATTCTTCACTTTACCATTTTCAAGCGAGTGGGATGACTGACCCTCATGGGATATAGGCTATGCAATCAGCTCGGTCGAAGGCCGGATCGGTGTGGAATACTTTGACCCAAGTCCAGAGGTCCAAGACCAGAAATATGCGTTCAAGTGCCACAGACAGATGATTGATGATGTGGACCATGTGTGGCCGGTTAACGCGCTTGCTTTCCATCCTGTGTACGTCCCCCTACCTTGTCCGCCATGCCCTATCCATGTCCTTCACGTCTTCATGTCTGCTTATTCGCATCCACTTGCCAGATACAACACCTTTGCATCAGCAGGCTCAGATGGCACTGTCTCAATCTGGGACCATAAAGTCAAAAAGCGACTACGCCAATATCCGAAATACTCTGGTCCAATCCCCTCCGTCGCTTTCAACTGCGACAGGACAAGGCTTGCAGTGGGTGTCAGCTATACCTGGGATGAAGGGGAGGAGGGCACGAAGAATGTGGAGAAGCCAGCGGTGTGGGTGTGTAGGATGGGTGATGAGGTTAAGGTGAGTGAATGTGCTGTGTGGTGGGTCATGCATGGAACTCAGGTTCGGTGCTTTGAAGCCTCGACAGGGTTAGAGAGTCGATAGGATGTCACTTCAATTGAGTCATTGTGGGAGATATGCAATTGAATCTCATGTGCCTTTCAAAAACAAACACAGTGCACTACCTACACATGTCCAACTCCATTCTCGCACTTTGTCAAGATGAGAAGCCACATGCATACACAAGGAAGAAGCTGATGACTAGCAGAACATCTCAGTGGTGCGGGACAATCACTAATATCAAAACAAACACAGAGTACAAGTAGCAAACACATGAACATTGACCACCAACTTCAGAAGCAACAATGGAATAATAGTAGTGTTGTCAAGGCTCAAAGCATTCTTGCCACTTGGACCCATATGCCATTTGACTGAGGTCCAGCTCTATACCTCCGCTTGGCATAACTAACCTGGTAAATGGGCTATAGAATGGATGTCTGTTGCCAGCAGGCACCCACAGAAGCAACTGGCCATGTGGACCTCTAATCCATCCATCTTCATGAAGTCTAACACATTGGTGGA
>Ga0307518_10001228_pt1 | contig 19221 bp, 8 predicted proteins | sample 25_EM_MG_FD_203889 | JGI IMG/M metagenome (GOLD analysis project Ga0307518, IMG submission 203889) | Populus trichocarpa ectomycorrhiza microbial communities from riparian zone in the Pacific Northwest, United States - 25_EM | ecosystem: Host-associated > Plants > Roots > Unclassified | place...
AAAAAAAAATATTGAGACGACGACATATTAAATCGATCCAAGTCAACCTGAGTTAACTTTTCAAATTCATGACTCGAGTTATGAGACTATAACAACCTCAAATAAAGTAAATCAAAACAAATTATAAAATTCAATTAACAATAATCTCATTGTTAAATGATGAAATTAAAAAAAAATCAATTAAAAAAAAACACAATAAAATAAAATTTCTGAACAAAATTGTGAATTTGAATAAAATTACAAAAATAACATTGGCAATCTCTTAAGATCTTTCTAAACTCCAATTACCCTAAAATTTTAACTTGAGATATAACAATATGTAAGGAGACTCCTCATAAAATTTTAACCCGATCCAACGGTCGAATTGAGAAATATAATTGATACCGTAAAACTAGATGATATTTAAAAAAAAAAACAAAAAAAAAACACTAATTAACCAAAACAGAACAGAATGGAACCAAAACAATCAAGCTAGAATTTGGGTGGAGTTTTCAGAATAGGACAAGATTTTAAACGAGATGCCTATTATTGATTGTTATGTTTTTTGAACTGCAATGAGATATACCAGTAACATAACATAACAAAATTAACAATCTTGATCAGAAATGATGGAAATGTACGAGGAAGACAACTTCAAAAAATTTTCAAGTGTGTACAGAATGATAAATTTGAATAAAATGAATTTGTAATTTAATATATATATATACCATAAAAATTTACTTCATATCGATGAATTCCTCACCAGATTTTTATGGTGAACGATGCGGTCCCAGCGAGTTAAATTTCAAATAAATAGCTGAAACTCAACATCACAACAGCGACAGAGCCTGTACATCCCAGCTGTTAAGAACCCCAAATAATGCTCTGGAACATGATTAGAGTTTTGGTTCTGAGCTTATCTCGTAACTGGTGTTCTCAGATATAGACGAAGAGCTAAACATTTGAACAGGGTTTGGCCTTTGTGTTTGGCTCCCACGGAAACTATGTCTTTGCTCATGCTGACGGAGTTCTCTCATGGCTTTGAACCTCAAATCATCGGTAGATGAAAGTACTGGAACTGTGTCAGGAACAGCCATTCGTCCTTCAAGCATGCCCACTGCCTCCGACATTGTAGGCCTAAGTGTTGGGGATGCATTTGTACACAAGAGAGCTACCTTAACCATAATTTCTGCTTCTTTCATGTTAACTTCAGATTTTAACGTCTCATCAACAAGCTCCATAAAACTCCCACTTTGTTGCAAATGGCAGGCCTGCAACACGCGTAAGTTAAAACTTCCGCATTGAGTCTTGCAAGCTACAACATAAGTGCGCAATGTATTAAGCACAGGAAGAAGATTACCCAATCTAAGAGACAAACACAATTGTTGTCGCTTGGCATATAGTTATTGTTGTTCTTCCCACTAACAATTTCCAAAGCCACAACCCCAAAACTGTAAACATCTGCCTTGTAGGTCAAGTAACCCCACAGTGCATATTCTGGTGCCATATATCCTCTGCATATCAAGATAAAGAACTCCTGTAATTTAACATTGAAAAGGAACAAGATACCAGAAATTTCAGGTTTTCATTTATTAAAGCAAGCGGTGACTAACATGGTTCCAGCTACTCGGGTGCTGATGTGGCTCTTCTCTTCTTCATCAAGCCTAGCCAATCCAAAATCGGATATTTTAGCATTCAGATCCCCATCAAGTAGCACATTTGTAGCTTTAATGTCTCTGTGAACAATCTTAAATCTTGATTCTTCATGGAGAAAAGCTAGACCTCTAGCTATCCCAATACAGATCTTAAGCCTTGAAGGCCAGTCCAGGTTAGGCTGGTTGATTTCATGACCTACAAATCATCCGAGAAGAAAACAAGGCTTTCTCAATTAAAACGTTATCCATATGAGCCTTTCGATTACAGCATAATAATAGTTTAGATGAAATCGCTCATTTCATATGATGAACACTCACCGAATAGAGCTCGTGCAAGGCTATTATTTTCCATGTACTCGTAAACCAATAATAGCTGGTCACTTTCAATACAACATCCATGCAGCTTCACAAGATTCGGATGCTGCAAGCAAGAAATGATGCCCATCTCATTTAAGAATTCGCGATTTCCTTGCCTTGATTTTGATGAAAGTTGCTTCACCGCTATTACAGTACCATCTGGTAATTGACCCTGCACGCTGGCCTCTATCAAAAACTTCATATGGTTGTGACATAAAAAAGAGAGACGCAGAAGATACTCCAAACGGGAAAGCTGATAACTTTTGCCTAGTACCTTGTATACAGGACCAAAACCACCTTCTCCAATCTTGTTAGAAGGATCAAAGTCATCAGTAGCAGCTCTAATTTGTTTCAGAGAAAATGTTCCATTTGGAAAATTAAGTCCTTCAGCATCTGTTCAAGTAGGAGACAGGGCGTAAAGTGACAAGGAATTGTCAGTCTTTTGATGTAATACTGAGGAGACCATGAAACCCTGTTGAAAAGGCATCTGTCGTCCTCTAACATGAGCATGTCTATAGTAAGCTTCCTTTCTTCCCTCAGAAAAGCATCTTTATGAGCTATCATGCAAGTCAAACTTGAAGATGTTTACGTTGTGTGGGAAGGATTAAAAGTTATTTTTATGAGCTATCATGCTATTATATAAAAAAAATATTATTGCATGGTATTTAATTGAATAAAATTAAAAAATAGAATTTTATTAGAATTTTAATCATTTTATTATAATTAATTTTAATCATTTTTTTAAAAAAATAAAACAAAGCTATTCCAATGCTTGGGCCTTGGTAGGCTGGCGCTACGAGGCCACAAAAATAAAGTTAGGTGAGCATGAGCTGTAACCGAGGCATGAGCATCTAGCATTTTTATTTTTCTTTGTTTGACAGCATAATCAACCTTATTTAAAAAAAAAAATAGATAACTGACGCATAGCTTGTAATGGTAGATAACATGTTATCAATTTCTGTAAATCAAGTGGCTGAAAAGTCTAGATTTGACTTAAAAATCTATTTGAAAGTGTAGTTCAGAATATTTTTTAAAGTATTTTTTTTATTTGAAATATATTAAAATATATTTTTTAATATTAGCACATCAAAACAATTAAAAAATATTAAAAAAACTATTAATTAGAAACTAAAAAAATTCAATTTGTTTTTAAAAGCAGTACTACTACACAAATAAACACGTTCTAATTTATCCTAGAAAACTCATTTTAAACCCTTTATTCATCTAAAAACACCCGGATAACACCATATATACATTAATAAACTCATTTTTAGTCTTAAATCAACATTTAATTGGTAAAAACAACTAAATGAAGAAAAAAATGAAGAAAAAATTATGAGACCCAATCTACTTTTCCTACAAGATGTGAGATAAAAAACACCTAATTGAAATTTCTCTTGCTAAACGGAATGTATTGACACCATAATTAGCCTTTTTAGTTGTCGAAACGTGAATAACTGATAACTTCTTTTTTCTTTGTTATTTTTCAATGACTCTCTTCTCTCATATACAAATAAACAAAATGGAGTTCTGGATGAAAAACAAAAGTTTTAAACTAAAGGAGTCAAAAAGAAAAACCTTGGAGACTAAACCGTGTAAAAAGGGGTTCTCATGAACAATGGTTAAAAAAAAAACCCTAAATTCTTTCCTTACAATTAAATTTAATCCCTGTAGTTTCAAATTTTTTAAGCAATAAAACATTCATTTTTATTGCAAAATCAAGCATGAATCAAATGTCATGGTGTTTTTTTGACAACGTAGAAACCTCATAAAATTCAAATTAAAACAAAATATCAAGCCCAAACCTTAAAAAACAGCAAGGTTGACAAAAAAATAAGAACAAACAATTTTGAAACCCACAATGATTTCACTTACGTTGCACAATACAATGCACAGTGAAACTATCACATAAACTCGTTTTTTTTCTCAATTAATTGTGCATAATCATCTTGAGGTGAACTATTGAAGCCACTCGTATCAGAAAAGACGATAAACCCATGAAACTTTGATGCCTTTTTGGCTAACCTTTTCCCTAAATGTGCATGCATGATGATAGTAAAGAAATCTCAATTTGTTTGTAGCTAGTTCATACTCTCACCCCAGAATAAGGACTCCATTTGAGGCTGTGGTTGTTAGACAGCTATGTAAGTTATACCCACATACAATTCTTCCAACATCTGCCAAACATGGATGCAAAATGGAATTTTATTAAACTATTAACACAAATCCGAGGAGGCATTACCTTTTTTCCGGCACCATTTTCCTGGCAAGTAGTCTTTCCACCAAAGGATTCCTAGTATAATGGCAATAAGACATGATGCTACAACAGCTCCAGCAACCGCATAAACAGTTCCCTTCTTTTTCCCACTTGAACAAGGTTTCAAATCTGCCAATTAAACAGAAAAATGAATCACACACAGAGATCGGAGATTTAAATCACAATATAAAATTTCCTTCCCGAGACATGTCAAAAATGTGTGATGCAGCTCCAAAATCTTCTGCTTTTGTTCAGTGGTGCTGGTTTTAAAGCAATCGTATATACAGGACTGTTGGAAATTATATGATCGAGAATAAATCTCAAGCAAATGACATACCAGAAAACACAGAGATGCCTGATATGATGGGACCATAGACTCCCCTATCAGGAGTCCTTGTCGTCCCTTTCCCGGCAAAATAGAATCTGATCTCCAACATATTATTAGTCACACTGACATTCAATACTTGTTTCACTAAAGGCTTTTCAGCACTGCCAACCTGATCTTCAATATTGAATTTCTCCCAAACCAATATTTCCTGAGATAAAGTAGTCCAGTTAAGTCTTCCTTCCAACAACAGCAAAAAAAATGCATGGTTTCACATTAGTGTAACTACATACCTGAACATAAATGTCAAAGATACGCCTGCCTAAGCTCTTATACGTCAGGTCATTAGTAAATTGTATCTCAGCAAAGTGAAGGTTTACTGTGTAGTTCCCATTTTCTAAGCAATAATGGAAATAGGTAAGAGAAATTGGGGATATGCGAGCTGTCGAGTATAATTCAGGGAGGGTTGATGATTGCATAGATACAGTATAGCGAGTATTTTGGTAATCATTATCATCCATGAAGTCTCCAGAGCTACTAAACCCCCAGAAACTTTGCTCATTTACAAAATATTTAGCTGCGCCACCTTCTTCTTGTCCATCTCCTTCATATGAAAAGGTTGTTTTATTTTCCTTGATAATTACATCCTTTCCACCACTGTTAACATGTAAACAATTTGAATCTGCCCACAAAGAAATAGAATGAGAGAAGATAAAGGACATTTGAGCATTTTATTTATTTCAATATGTTCCAGTCATATAGTTGATTACACATGCTTGAATGCAATTTAAGTACATTGTTTACTCATTACAGCGCATGTGTTGTTACACCTGTGCAGGCTGAAATGATAATTATTATAGCCCAATTTATTAATGCACGAGGATTTTGGATGATTGTTTGCTAAAACAAGGGACCATTTTTCCAGTTGCGGTTAAGACACAGATAAAACTCTGTCACTGTCAGCTTTTCTACATGAGATATGCCTTTCATGCCTCAAACCTGTAAGCTCTTGGTTACAGGCCTCAACTCTTTCCACTGCGCTTAATAATGGCCCTTCCTGCAATGAACAGTCATGTTTTGTGCTTCCATTGGAGGGCCGTTCCTTATATACAAGTTCCAAGAAAATGTGTCACGAACTCAACAATATTTAGTGTTGCAGAGAAATGATACAAACATTTTGCTATGGATGCTAGCCGATCAGTATCCTTGCAGATCTCTCTAATGACTGTTTTTCCAATACCTTATTTCCTTTACTCCAAAGCTGGCTTGAGAAGGTTTGAAGGAGATTTAGGGGGTACTACGAGGAGCAATATAATACCATGTACAGTTAGTTGAAGGAAAGGGTGGGGTGGGGTTTAAGTTTCCTTCAAAATAGTAGGTTTGAGTAAACACTTGACAACAGTCACTGCAAGTGGTTTTTGATGTCCATGATGGATAGTAATTAAAATGGAGATTGGTTATTGTTGCTAAATAGGGTATAGAATCTATAAATCACTTTGATTATGAACGAAGGGAAGATTTTACGTTGATTAGGCGTGATACTGGTGTGGTAAGAGCCCAATTCTTAAAACTTTTTGAGTGTGCTAGTGAGGGAGATGCTTTGATGAGTTCTATCCAAGTAAATGGTAAACCTCTGTTTACATATAGTTCAGGAGTGCACAAGATTGGGCAATTGATTCTGAACATTTCTTTTAGTTGTTCTCTAGTTTTAAAGATAATGTGAGCCTAAGATGACATGCAGATGTAATCTTACTCAATGCAAATTTTGATGGAAGACCTGTCTTCCCTTGGAAGGCTGTCTAGACAATTATAGATTTATCCGAAGTGTCTTCCTTTCATGGAAAGTAGCATGGCAGAAGGATATTCATGGTAGAACATCTTCAGAGGAGAGAAAAATCCTATCAAACAAAGATTTTATGTAACAAGAAGCCATTGAATTTGTAGATCATTTACTTTTGGATTGTGCTCGGGCAAGAAGTGTTTGTGCATTATGTACAATGCTACTGCAGAATATATTCCTTTTTATTTAAATACTTGCCATTCAACTAGTTGTACAGAAGAAGTAATAAGAGGCAGCCTCAGGTTGCTACGAGACAGGCCAAAGAAACATATGTAAATAGCATGTTCTTCTGAACTAAGTGAAAAACCAGAAATCTAATCAAAATGCTTCCCCTCTGAACTAAAGGGGCAAATTTGGTATACAATCTATATTATTTATATTCAGTTTTTCTGGAATCAGCTGAGATTTGCACGAAGCACTGGAAGGTGATTCAAAATTTCATGCATGAGTTAAAACTACTTTCATGCCTAAGTAGTTTATAAAGTTCAGTAGGAAATTTAGAGCAATGGACATCACTTGTTTGCAAACTTCATAATAACATGTACTTACATTTAGGGCAGCTGAAAGTCCCCTTGCATGGAAGAATTCTCCTTCTATTAAAGTGTAGGAACAAAAATAACTTAGCATAACATATGCTTAGGGGATTCTGAATAAAACTATATCAAAGAGCGGGGATGAAAATAATTTAGCATAACATGCACAGTGGATTCAGAAAAATCTATGCTAGCTTCTATAATTTCTCCATCATTTTTCAATTGGTTCACAAACAAACAACAAAACCAAAAACATCTGGAGAAAGCATCTTACGATCTGTTTCCCATTGAAGAGCTACGGAACAAGTTCAGGTTTAAATTCCTAGTAAGATCAAAAGAACATGTAAAATAAAAATCAATTCCCAGAATATATCAAACAGGAAATATATAGGAAAACTTTTAATAGTATTCTCACATGTTTTCTTGACAAGCAGGTTGCTCAGGGCCTTGCAATTCAAAGTTATTATATGACAAATCACTGCACACAAGTATTACACAAGAAAGTCAACTGAGATATTATAAGAGCTTAGAGCAATAAAATGCTAAGCACCTTGAAGAAAAAGTAAACAAATGATAAAGAATAAAGAATAATCTGTAACAAGCATCAGACAAGATACATACACATTGCTCCCGTCCTTCAAGATTGAATCTGGTACATCTCCACTTAACAAGTTGCCAGTTAAAAAGCTAAAAAAGTAACAGCCAATATTAGTAAGCTATATCTGAAGTAATTAGAAAAGATCCAATATAAAAGTCTAATTGTTGCATTTTCTGGATTTTTATGATATATTACTATTATTTTGTGTAATGCTAACATTTTTGAGTTTGCAACCACAAGGGTGGAGATTTCAGACACGAGTATCTATTTCATGGGAAAAGTCCTGAAAAGAAAGAAAAGACTCCAAGTCTCCCTTGACAAGAGCCCTTGTTCATTGGGACATAGTTAGGCAAGGGGCTCCTTTATTAAATTAAAAAAAAAAAAAAAGGGGGTCTAGACTCTAGAACCAGGAGCAAATACGATCATGAAACTTCGATAAATATGTTTACTTGTGTGGGTAATTTTAAGAGTATGTATGTACTTCAGCTTTGTCCTTCAAGAGACAAGTTCGGATTACTCTTTCATTTATGGAAATCATGTTTCACGAAACAAAAATTATCATTTTTGATTTTGTTTGGAATGAGTTTCTTTAAAATTTCAGTAAATGTAACCTAAAATTTGAACCAGACTTACACGAATCGCAGGCGATCTGCAGTTATGGTGTCTGGAATTTTTCCAACCAACTTGTTGAAACTGACATCCCTATAATGATCATAATATGAATAGGTCATAAATTTTCATTATGAAAAAGATAAACCAGAAGTAATCCAAAAACAAAACCAAAGTTTTTATCTGTATATTTCTTAGCATTATGTTAGCTGTTTTCCTGTTCCTAACAACAAACATCAACTCTTCAACCATGTAAAATATTAAACAAACAAAAAAAAGAAGCAAATGTTACTGCATTTTCATGTTCGATGTCTTATACCAATTCTTGACCTTATGCAAATAGAAACAAACAACAGGAGAGCAGCGACATGCTATCTGGCCCACTGAATTTAATGGGAAAAAAAACACACACACAGAGATACAATGGGTTTCCAAATTATACCAGGTTCTTACAAACAAATTTTGCACTTGACAAGAACAATAATTTAGACCTTCAGCTCCTCATAATTCTAAGTTCTGAATGTCAAACTGTAAGCCACCGGTTGTTTTAAAGTTAAAAATGCGAATAACTTTACATCAAACAGATACATAGGACATACATGACTGCTAGTATGCACCGTTTTCGTGATCATATTAAAAGCTTATGGCACCACTTGCTCGTTTTGTCTTATAATTAAGTTTGCAAGCCCCTCTCTACACTGTCTATTTTCCTTCCACCAAAACATTTAGAACAATTTTCCCATTATAATTCCAATCATTCTCCCTTCTTTCTTATTATTAAGTTCCTATATTGATAAACACATGGAAAAGATTTACAGACTGTTTCAGAGTTCATGAAACAATAGTTGAAATAGTCAATGCTGCTCAAAGTTGAGAATTAAAAGGACAATATAGGTGGCAGTTTTTCTTTGTCAAGCATACTGATAGATTCCAAAAGTGAAGCTATTCTGGACAGTCAGAGAAACATTGCACGCATACATAGTTGACAGCATAGAAGAAGATGATGCAAATACTGCAAGTTTAAGAAGCTACACATTTCTTACTTACAATGCTTCCAAACTCTTCATTGTCCAAAGGTATGCAGGGAGCTTCCCAGAAATGTTACAGTTCCTCAGAGTCCTGGTATACATAATGAAATCATGTTAAATTGGCCAACATCAATGAAAAAGGCATTCACTCTTTCAATTTGTATGATGATATGACAAGTCAACATACAATTTGATCATGCCTGTCATGTTGCTGAGCATAGGGAAACCCTGAGTTGGTCCATTTAGATCACTAATTCTCCTGCATAATAGCGTGTGCCAGGTTGAGCCTAACTGTTAATCTAATCAATAAACAGAAAAGTATTCACATAAGACAAATAGATGAAAACAAATAAAATTTATACTTACAACTCAGCTAAATTATTCAAAAGAGAAATGTTCGATGGAATGGGTCCCTCCAGGCCAGTTGCATGCATTTCTCTTCACTCATTCAAATTTAAAAGAATGGAAATTAGAAATGAGCATGTATTTACGGTTCTCCTTTTTGAAACTCAAAATTGGAGCTTATAATAAATTAGGCATCTTACAATCTTTTAAGCTTTTTCCAATTCTGTATGAAGATAGGAATGGTTCCACTGAAGTTGTTATCGTTTATCCTACTGCATTATACAATCAAAAGCTGTTAATATGGCACAAATAACACAGGAACATTTAGGTCTAAACTAAAGAGAAAAGAATTACAAAAGTTTACAAATCTGTTAGATTTATTAGTCCAGCAAAAGACACTGGCAAGTTTCCAGACAAATGATTGGAAGACAGCCCCCTGAAAGCACAATATCAGAGAAACAAACCATCAGAATACATGCTCTTCCATCCTTGAACAAAGTTTTAGAATGTAAATAAAAAAGAAGAAAAAACTAAAATAACAAGGGAAGAAATGAGATGTACAATGCCTGCAAGTTGATCAGTTTTCCGAGGTCAGGGGGAATTGTGCCATAAAATTGGTTTGCTTCGAGGGACCTGATGAAAAATAAAGATTAAAAGGCAAACAAAACAGAAGCTCTTAAGATTTCTAAGACGATGCAACAGAAATACAGTATTACATATCTCTATAGCAACATATGAAAACACCAAAGCTGTTGGATTGTATGGAAATGCATATAAATCAAGTCTCCATAATAATGTCCAGATAAAGAAAACTAAAAAGATGAGCATAAGCTTGCAACTTACAAGGTGGTGAGAGTGGTGATATTTCCCAGTTCCTTTGGAATCTCCCCTGACAAACGGTTTACGAGAACACTTCTGCATGAAATATGTTGATTATGGAGGAGAATATAATTGATAATGAAGGAAAGAGATTGTGCAAGTGGACAAGAGCTTACATTGAAGTTAACTGCATTGAAGCCCATTCACGTGGCAGAGTACCATTGAGGTAGTTGTAAGCAAAATCACTGCGCTTGAAAGGAAAATTACTTGAAATAAAACTGTGCGGGAATGAATATTAACATTAAAGAGGATAGGGAAAGATTTTAAGAGGCCCTTACACTACTTGGAGACGAGGAAGCTTAACAAGTTGAGTTGGAAGCACTCCGGGAAGGTTATAACGTTTTAGCTCCCTGAAATATGAGTATACATTCAAATATACAATACCGTGTAATAAATAATACTTCTCAGATGCAGCACTTCCCATAAAGAAAGTGTGAACTTGACAAACAACATATAATCAACAATGGATATATGCATCTATACCCATAGCAAGAACAGCACAAAATATGTATTGAATAAGACCAAGCCTCCTATCAGAAGACAAGTGGAGCATTCAAAATAATGGTTCTTAGTAGCAAGAGAGGGAATTATACATTCTGGTGACGTGACAATCAGTATTGTTCCCATTGTTGCATTCACAATCTATCCTTTGCTCAGCGTTCTTTGGTGGGACTTGAGTTACTCCAGCCATTTCAATTTCGCAAGTATCAGCATTGAACTTCCAGTATTTAGAACCCAATGTTCGTGCAATTTCTTCAAGAGCATCAACTAAATATCATCCATGGACAGATAAGCATCATATCAGCAGTCGATGTTGTAAGATACAAGGTAGCTAAAAGTAAGTGCTATGTATATATAAATTCCTACATTTGCAAAGCTCTATGATGCAAAAGCATTTTTATTTATTCACTTTAAAAGAAATTGGGCTCAGTTTTTGCTTGAAGATATGTGCACATACATGAATGTAAGCTCATGTGAGCAACAAAAAAATCGGTTTTAAAAAAAAAAGAAACAGAAAACTTTACTATAAATGACAAAAGGACAAAACCCGAACATCGAAATTCCAAGTTCCTTCATTTTTCCATCAGAAAGCAGCCTATAAATCACAAACAACCCAATGCTCAAGATTCTTTTTTTTTTTTTTTTACCATTTCCACACATTTTCACCCGAATACCAAGCAAGTGGGTCCATCAATAAATCCCAGAGAACAAAAAAACCAGAATCCAGGAAGTCCCATTTCAACTAAAAAAACAGTATCTGCGACAAACATAATGAAAGAAATGTAGACATACCTTCTTCTTGGACCAGCTTTGCCTCAGGAAACGTCGGCAACCAAAAGCAGCTAGCAAGACTAACAATCAAGAAAACGAAGAACGTCCCAGCAAGCATGATCAAGAAGAGAGATATTTTGGCTTTCTAATTCTAAAGAAAATACAAAAAGAAGGCAAGAAATTCAGTTGGGTTTTAGTACCAAGCAGCTAATAACGGTGTTGCAGTAGGGGTTTCCGAGAAAATTCGGGTTCCGTAGACAAATCAAAACAAGGGAAGAGAAATGCAAAGAAGATGTGGACTATTTTGCCTGTGACGGGAGAGGACAACATGACATGAGCAGATCATTTACTTTAAGGTAAGCATGACATGGACACAGACTGACCGTGTCCGTCTGCCAGTCTTATGTATTGACTATTAAAAGCTACTGTTTTTATTCTCTGATACAGCGGAAATAAAAGCAAATCCATAGAATCAGCTAAGAGCAGATCAGCCCTTCCTGTTGGTGGAAACTCCCAAATCTTCAAAACAGATGCCTTTTTTTTTCTTTTTCTTTTTTGAGCTTTGACTATTATTAATGTAACAATTAGATTCACGTTTATCACTTAAATTTCTTTAACTCACAATCTTGTCTAAGATCAAACCAGGTAAATATATTGACTTTTGACTGCTGCATTATATTATATTTTATGATGATTCATACTCTAATATAAACTCGATGCCGAACAAATATCATGATGGTGTCTGGGATTTTATTAAAAGAAGCTTCTGATATATTAATATTATCATGTTTTGTGGATCTCTTATTATAGAGATAAATCTTCCATTACGATGCTCATGTTAAAGACCATATAGTAATTGCAAAACAACTGGCTTTCCAGTTTTGGTTTCGAAACAACTTAAATTGCCATAATTCTTTTAGTAATTAACTGTTTATATATAAGTATAAACACTATTTAATATCACCTCAACTTTCTTTTTTATTTTTTCATTCAGATCGTTTTTTAATTATTAATTATATTTTTTTACTCAATTACTTTTGTTTTAATTAAATCCTTTTACTTCTCATTTAACAAACCAACTTATGTCCTTTTCTTATTTCATCCTTTTACTTTCTATTTAACAATTGCACTGTGATTTCATAAAATTAATACTCGATAAATCATAAAATAATATTTAAAATCATGAACACATAAAGTAATGCAAGATAGAATATATATTAGCCAAGTCAAACTTCTAAACTTCAACAAGGAGTGATCATACTTTAATTAATGTGATTCGGGCAAGAAGTGGACAAGTTTAACTCAGTTTTGAACGGTATTTTTTATAATGCATAATTTAACGTTAATAAGCATATTTGTTTATCTAGTCATTGGATTGAGATGAGATTTTTTTCAAAAGTTTCTAAACGCCTTGTTTTTATATAGAATTAAAGTATTATAGTGATCAGATATCGGCTGTTGTACAAGATTTACATTATTTTTCTAAATGATTAGGATTCTTTTTCCTATTTGGATTAGTACTCTTTTATTGTTTAGGATTGTTTACCTATTATAAATAGGGTTATTTAGTTTGTATTTCGGTTTTTTTTTTTACAGACTTTGATTTCATAATAATATTTTATATGCTTGTATGAGAATTGCTCATATCTATTGATTATTCATTGAATTGTCTTAAACTTATCACAAATCAACAATCTTGTAGTGCTCTTCCTTATACTTATAGTTCGTGATTTTTTATAGTCGTTGGGTTGGGGTTTTCATTCTAATAACTTTGGTACCTTAGTTCAAATAATCATTGTGTTGAGTTTTTACTACTCTTAAATTGATTTTAGCTTTCTTGAGTTGTTTCTTTCTTGTACGTGGGTTCAAGGGTTATTATCATTTGGGCTCGTATCAATTTTATTAGAGCAAGACTCTAAAATTAGATTATATCTCTTTATCTTTAAGTTTTCACGTTGTTTTAGTGTTTTTTCTTCAATTCTAAAATTGCAATATAGTTTTAAAAAAAAAGTCTTTGGATTTCATTACTATCAAATAAAGCCACTAGCACACATATATATATATAAAGAAGTTAAATAAAAAAAAATAATATCGCAGATTTTAAATTATAAAAGATTGAATTCGGAAAGTAAGAGATATACACTTATAATATGATATTCTTTAGGTTTTTGGTTTCTCGATTTCAAATCTTGATTTCAGGGATATTTGGACATACTAAGGTTTGAATAATTCTAAAATTACAAAACAAATCATATTGGGTCAATTTACATCAACACAATTTTTCTTTATTTGCTACTGTCATATTAGTACTCTGAATATAGTTTTGGGTTAAATGAGTCATATTACATTAGTTTTCATGTTTATGCTTTTGTTTTTACATCTTCGTATCATTTTCATATCTGATTTGTAATCTTTAGTGTTTTCATTTTCTTTGTAGTTTGTAGTTATTTTGTTGCTTTTTGAGTCTAAAATACTAAGGATTTTATTACTAAGCTCTAAAATACTAAGGATTTTATTACTAAGTTGTTTTTATTTAGTTGTATAAGATTAATTCTTTAAATAGCTGAAAGGGTGAGAACAAGAGGTAAAAGGAGAAAAGATGAGCATATTATCATGAAAAAGATATATTTGAGTGAAACACAAGAGAATTGACATCTATTAGAGCATAAACACATGAGGGAGTGTGTGGGGACAATTTTTTTCTTATTACTAACTTGTTTTTTAAATTTTAACTTTTTGTTATAAGCCATGCAATAATAGTTTGAAAGGATGAATGTAATGTTTGGTGAAGTGCAAGACCAAATGGAGTGATAAGAGGTTGCAATTACTAGTTTACAAGAGGTGTAAATTCAAAGAAGTCAAGATGTTAGAAGGCCAAAAAGGCGAGCTGCACCATCTATATATGAGTTTGTTGATGAAAATGAATGGGAAAAAGTCGAAGATTATGACTATGCTTCATTCAGCCAAGGGGATAGATTTTAGTGGCCTAGAAACTAAAACGTTGATGGATTTTGTCGAGGTGATCAATCCAGTCATAGGGGTGAAATTCAAGATTTTAGGTATCATGATTGTTTAGATAGAAACTTGGAGAGTATTAAGATGAAAATTCCAGTGTTGCAAGATAGAAACGATCCTGAAGCTTATTTAGAGTGGGAGAAGAAGATAAAATTCACCACTGAGTTTATTGATTATGCTATAATTTGATGAGATCAGATTGTTTTATGTAGAAGGAGAAACCATAAAAGACCCATAGTTGGGAGGGGATGAAAATAATTACGAGGAAGAGTTTTGTTACAAAACACTATTACCAAGAGTTATATTAGAGGTTGCAAAGTCTAACTTAGGGTTCTAAGAGTGTAGAAGATTATCGTAAAAATATGGAGATTGCCACGATTAGGGCTAATGTAGTGGAAGATAGAGAAACGATAATTGCGAAAGTTTTTACTAGATTGAATTGTTATATTGCCAATATTATTAAATTACAATAATATATTAAATTAAAGGATATGGTTCACATGCCTACGAAGGTGGAAAGGCAACTGAAATGTTAGGGAAGTATATGATGAGTAGGTAATTCAAGTTATTTTTCATCATGGAGGTTGAATTATAAAAGAGATGTGGTTGCTTAAGCTAAGCCAATTATGAATGCTAAGGCCAAATCATCTAAGACAAAGAAAGAGATTGATATTGATTTTAAAGGTAAATCTAATACTCAACCTCCTTATAATCATGATATTAATTGTTTTAGGTGTTTAGGGGTTGAACATATAGTTTATCAATGTCTAAACAAGAGAGTTATGATTTTAAAGGATCACGGTGAGATTGAATCTGAAAGTGACAATAATGATGATGAGATGTCATCACTTAAGGATGTTAGTGATGAGATATGGAGTATTTGGTTGAGGGGGAATTGTTTGTTATTTAGCGTGCACTAAATATTAAGATTAAGAAAAATGATTTGAAGTAGCAAAGAGATAATATCTTTCATACAAGATGTCATATTAATAACATGTATGTAGTATGCTTATTGATAGTTAGAGTTGTACTAATGTCGCTAGTACTATAATTGTTAGAAGATTGAATTTGAATACTATTAAACATCTTAAACCTTATAGGCTTTAATGATTAAATGAATATGGTGAAATAAAGGTTACAAAATAGGTCTTGGTGTCATTTTTAATTGGGAAGTATTTTGATGAGGTTTTGTATGATGTGATTCATATGCATATGATTCATTTATTATGGAAAGGTATGACAATTTGATAGAAAAGTGGTTGTTAATGATGCTCTTAGAAATAGGTATTCTTTTATATAAGATAAAAAAAAATCTATCATTCTTGTATAATTATCTTCAAAATAGGTCTACAAAGACCAATTGAAATTAAAAAAAAAAAAGTAAGGCTAAAGAGACTGAAAATCGAGGAAAGGACAAAAGGGAGTGAAAATGTTGGTGAGTCTGTGAGTTTTAAGGGAGAGAAAATAAGGTGGGTCATAAGAGAAAAATAAAGAAACATACAAGTTTTTATACAAAAAGGAGTAAGATCATGAGTGTTTTTTTTTTATTCTAACAAGCTAATTATTGTACTTTTATACAAAAAGCTTATTTTAACACTAACAAACTTGATTATTAACTTCCTAGTGTGTCTGTTTCTTTATTACAAGAATTTAAAGATGTATCCCTCAAAGATATTTCTAGTGGTTTGCTACCGATAAGGAGAATTGAACATCAAAATGATCTCATACCTGGAGCTATTATTCTTATTTAACCAACTTATCAAAATAATCTTGATGAGATAAAGAGACTTCAAAAGCAAGTAGAGGAGCTAATGTCAAAAGGATACACAAGAGAAAGCATAAGTTTATATGTTGTTCAGGTGTTGCTTGTGTCTAAAAATGATGGAACTTGGAGGATGTGTGTTGATTGTCGTGCTATCAACAATATTATGGTAAAATGTTGGTAAAGCCATTTCTAGGCTTGATGATATGTTAGATGAATAGCACGGTTCTTGTGTTTTTACAAAAATTAATTTTAAAAGTGGATACTATTTGGAATTTAAAACCAAGTATAGACGTTATGAATAGTTAGTAAGTCCATTTAGACATAGTAATATACCTGGCATCATTTTCTCAAATTTGCATGTGACTCGATCCAAATTTCAAGTTATAGGTTCGAGTTGTTAGCTTGAATCAATCCATGTAATTCAAAAACTAATTTTCCAATCAAGACCAAGAACTTAATGCTTGAAATATTGCAGTTGGGTTTTAGAAACAAAAAATAAAGATGGTACTTAGGTAGTTTAAAGAGTAGGTTAGCTTTTAACATCAATTTTTTTTTGTGATGTGCTTGAAAATAATAGTCATAAAATTTCGGTAGATGAAAAATCAGGGTTCTTGGTTTGTTTGCTTAGAAATCCAATTTTGAACATGTTTTTTTAACTCAAAACACCTAGAAAAGACCCTAAATACCTTAATAAACCCATAAATATCCATAAAAAAAAAACATAAGAAAAAAGCTGAAATAGACCCAAAATAAAAACTCTTCCTCAGTTTAGAATTGTTTTTTTAGGCAATTCTAAGGCTTAAAAACACCTAAATAAAATCCCTCTCATTGAAAGCAACTCGTTGATACTAAGATAGACAATTTTGATGACTAAAAACATTGTAAACGTCAATTTTCTCTCTCTAATGTTGGAATTTAGCAAGTTCTTCTCTTTTCTCTCTCTAACTACGAACTAAAATATAAGGAAAATGAAGTTTAGGATCAAAATTAAATCTTAGACGTTCAAAAAGACCTAAATTATATTATTTGTAAAGCTTAAGGACCAAAGAGTACTTTTTTAAAAACATTGGACACATCACCCATTTTGGCTGCCTTTGTCATTTAGATCCTCTATCTCTCTATGCTTCCTTCACCTAATAAATCATAATCAATTAATGTTCAATTTAGGGTTAAATTGCTAAAAATAAATGTTTGAGGACCAAAACGGAAAGATTAAAATATAAAGTAAGTGAACAGTAATCTATGAGTGCGTGTACAAAGCTTTGTCTACAATAAAAAGACCGCATGTTTTAGTATTAGCGATAACTAAAAATAAAACTAAAAAAATCAAGAGATATACATAAATCAAGATATTTAATCTTGCAAGACGAGAAATTTATCCAATTATGTTTGTTGAATTTATTTATTTATTAAAATTATTTTTTTTCAATCAAACGATAATACTTATAGATATACATATTAAATTAATTGAATAAAATAAAAGGAAAAAAAATATTTTTCAAGGCTGAACATATTAGAAATATTATCTGAAAATAAATATTTTTTATTTTAAAAAATAAATTTCATCTACACGAAAAATAAAAAAAATATAGATGAATCAGATAATCTTTTCAAAAATTAAATACACATAACACTATTAACAATATATATATATATATATCAAAAAAAGGTTAAATAAGTGGGGGAACAAATCACAGATAAGGATATTAATTGAAATATAAATTTAAAAATTATTTAAAAAAACATTTAAAAAAATATATCAATTAAAAAAATAAATATTAGAAAAAAATAATAGCTTAGGTGTTATGCCTTAACTCGTCAAACTTGTGATCCAGTTCATTGACTTAACCAGGTTCAATGTTTTTTTCTCTTAAATTTATAATTCAATTTTTTTTATAAAAAAAGCTAAAAAAGAACTTAGACTTGCGAGCCTATGGCCTAACACGTCTAGGCCACTGTAATGAAAAGCTCAGATGTGTAAGTGGGATTTCAAGCCTATACCTGCAAGCTTGGGCTTGGTTTTATTTAAAAAAAAAACAAATTAAAAACAAAAAAGTTAGCTACACATCATCTGCTAAGGTAGATGACGTGTCATCCACAAAACAAAATTCTGATCACCACTATAATGGTTAGAAAATAGGGTTAGTGTTTCTATTTCCTAAAAAATATATAATTTTTAAGTCATTTCAACTCAAAAACACCTTATTAACACCCTTAAAACATCTACAAACCAACCCAAAATACCCAAAAAAAGTACAAAAATCCAAAATCATGGACTAAAAATAGGGTTAGTGATTTTGGCTTCTTCAGCTTAGAATTGTACTCTCATCTCTAAAATCTGGTGACTAATCTGTCTCTCTTTTCTTTTTCTAACCAATGACTAAAAAATAATACAAATGAACTTGTATACTGAAAGTAGATTTTGAAAATTTAAAGGAACCTAAATTGTATAAATTGTGTTATTTTTAAAAATTGAGAATCTAAGTGTATTTTTTTATGAAATTTATTGTATGTCATATCCATGTTTAGTGTCTTTTTTTTATTTCGATCCCTCTTATTATAATTACAACATTATCTAAAAAATCAAAAGCAATTAGAATTTAATTATGATGAAATCGCCTAAAAAAAACTTAAGATCCAAAATGAGTTGTTAGAAAATAAACAATAAGTTCGCAGTGTTTCATGAGTGGATAAAGAGTGCAAATCTAAGTCCACAGTGTTTTACGAGTGCACGAAGAGTGCAAATCTACCGTAATTCATCCAC
>Ga0307518_10001230_pt1 | contig 19208 bp, 4 predicted proteins | sample 25_EM_MG_FD_203889 | JGI IMG/M metagenome (GOLD analysis project Ga0307518, IMG submission 203889) | Populus trichocarpa ectomycorrhiza microbial communities from riparian zone in the Pacific Northwest, United States - 25_EM | ecosystem: Host-associated > Plants > Roots > Unclassified | place...
GGAAGGCGCCGGTCGCCCGGCCGACGACCACGCCGGCTTCGAATCGGGATTCCTGCCTCGCGATCTGCAGGGCGATCACGACACCGCGCCGGGTGATCGCCATGCCCTTCGCGGTGGCGACGATGGCCTTGGCGACTTCGAGCTGTGGCAGTGCGAGGTCCGGAGTGGCGGTTCCGCCCGGCGCGGGCGCCGCCGTCGGAGGAGCCGCACCGGTGCAGGTCAACGCCTCCGCCTCTTCGGGGCGCGGCAGCACCAGCAGCAGGCCGCCCACGGCGAGCACCACGACGGCGAACAAGGCCCTGATCCGCATCAGCCCGCCTCCACCCTGGTGTCGACCAGCCAGCGCCCGTCGGTCTGCCGGAGCACCCGGCGCGCCGAACGGACCTGCTCGGCCTCGAAGGCCACGCCCGCCGCGGAATTGACGCGGCGGGCGGAAAGCACCAGATAGGCCACGTCGGCGCTTTGTGGTGCTTCCGGGCTCGGCATAGCGGTCACTTCGTCACAACCGCTGCTCAGCTGTTGTTCCCGCATGCTCCGGTAGGTGTCGTCGGTGTCGCCTTCGCGGCGGTCGTCCTTGGCCGAGGACGAAGTCTGGTAACGCGCCGCGCGATCGAGGTTCGCGTTCATCGGCTCACGCCAGTCGAGCGTGCACCACTGCCGCAGCCATTCGGCGCTCACCGTCGCGGGATCCGCGAAGATCCCCGCGCCGTCCGGGCGGGGGCTTTCGACAGTAGACAGCGGAACCACCGTGGTGGGAACGGTCTGGAGCGGCGGCCGAGGAGCGACGGAACTGACCGGAATCCGCGGAGTCTCTGCGGAGGACCGGGGTTCGGACGGGCGGACGTCGGAGGGAGCCGCGGTCCCGCAGGCCGTACAGCCAAGGGCGACCAGCAAGGACACAGACAACGGGGCACGCTTCACGTTCACCTCCGGAGTCCACTTGAGCGAGTAATCGCAGTCTGTGGAGCCGGGCCGGACGAAGACCAGCGAAGTCCGCTATTTATGTCCGAACTGCGTACAGCAGGGGTGTGCTCGGGCAGTGACGGGCGTATTCAGCCGTTCCAGACGCTCTTCAGCCGCGACCCGGGATGCCAGAAGTTTCCGAGCGCGCCGGTGATCCGCAGCTCTTCCTTGCCGCCGAGTTTCGCGGGCCAGAGCTGAATCAACGCTTCCGCCACCGCACCTCGTCCGCTTCCGAGATCTGCGGCTCCGTGAGACGAGTCCCGCACGTGATAGCGAAGGCGGTAGTCGCCCGCTCCGCCCGGCTGCAGGTTCAGCGGACTGGCCAGTGTCCACGACCAGTCCAGCACCGCGGCGAGTCCGGTCGCGGACCAGTAGCCGAACTCGATGACATCGTCGTAGAGTCCGATCACGTCTTCCGGTCTGCCGGGGTGAACCTCGGTGACGACCCGCACCCGCTTCGCGGTCCACGGCACCTGCAGCTTCAGCTTTCCACTCGACGCGGTGACCATGCCGGTCCAGGTGGAGACCCCGGGGTTGATCAGCGCGGTGTTCTCGCTGACATAGAAGTACGGGTGCTGCGCATCGAGAACGCAGTCGACCCGATCGGGATGCGCTGCTGTGACGTCGCCGGCTGACATGGTTCCCTGTCTAGTGTGTGCCGCTATTTCACACAGCGCACCCGAAACGATTCGGGACTTCCGTCGGCGAATGCTGCCCGAGTGAGCGGGCACTGACAGTACGTGAAGGCCCCTCACCTCTCGACTGTCCATAAGGGACTCTACTCTGCGGCCAGACATCCGGTTGGTGCCTATATGTCCGTTTTCACAGGAGGGTCGTGAGTGGCGATTCGGAAGGGGCCCTTCACGCCTTCCCCAGTACATGAAGGACCCCATCCTTGCGCCTAGGTACAGGAAGGGGGCCTTCATGTACTTCAAACCTGGCATCACGCAAGAAGCGCCGCAGGTACTAAGAGAAGGCCTACCCGGGCTCTAGTGGGCGAAAAGCGCAAATCGATCCAAGTCGATCCCCCGCATGAGTTCGAGCGCCGAACGCAGCTCGTGCTCGGCGGATTCGGGATCACACCGCGCCGAAGCACGGAGGGCCTCCGCGGCTTTCGCGAGGCCGACCATGAGGTCCACCCGTTGCTCACTGGCGAGCGCGTCGTCGGCCTTGGTGTCGGCCCGTACGATCCGGTCCACGTAGCGGTCCAGCCAGCTCGCCAGTTCCAGGCTCGGCATCAGCACACCCAGCGGCATGGGCGGGGCGCCCCCTTCGCCGTTTCCGGCCGCCAGTTCCGGCCACACGCTTTCCGCGGTTCGATGGCCATGCCCCTCTGATCGCACGATGCCCCGCCTTTTGTTGTCGTTACGTACTGGTCAGCCTGAGGAAACCCTCGTTTTCGACGCCCGTTGCATGCTTTCGCAACGGGCGCGCATGAGCCACCGCCATTCAGACGTATTTCCACACCCGATCAGTTATCCGGGGAATACTCAGTGCGACCGCCAACCCAGGACAGGTGCCGTTTCAAGCAGGGAAGCATTTAGTCCTCTGGTTGCGACACTTGCGCGTGCATGTACCGCAACCAGAGGACTAAATGCCACAGCAACTTATCAAGAAAGACGAATATGTCGTCGAGTGTCCTATTCGGCCTTGGGCGCGTCCGGACGCGGCTCGGGCGCCTTCGGGACATCCGCTCCTTCCGCTGTGGGCTCCCACATGACGACGCGCAGCCCCGAAGCGTCCTGGTTGCTCTTCGCGTAGAGCGCGGCGACCTGGTCGTCATCCAGCTCCAGCGTCTCGCGGATGAATTCACCGCTCAAGCGCACCGCGGCCGGGCCTGCCGGGTTGAACAGCACGTCGATTTCGTCAGCCAGCAGTTCGACCAGCTCGCCGAGGTCGATCCGGCGCCAGTCCGGCGACGCGAGCCGCTGGCGGTGCGGTTCACCGGTGGCCACGATGACGCAGAGGAGGTCGTCCGGGGACTTGGTGATCAGCGGGTTGCCATCGCCGTTCATCGCGATGTCGAACAACGTGTCACGCAGCATCAGCTGGATGTGCTCGGCCTCGGCCCGGCCCTGCAGGACCAGGCGCAGCACCGCGTCCAGCGGATCCGACGGCGAATTCTCGTCGGTCGGCGTGTAGTCCGGGTTGGCGCGGAACTTGCCGAGTTTCCCTTCCTCCTCCACCGGCCACAGGCCGACGACGGCCTCGATCGGCGGCGGGTCGTTCTCCGAGGCCGGGCGCCAGGCGGGATCCATCAGCAGGAACCAGTTCTCCAGCGGACCTTCCGCCTGTGTGCTGTCCGTGGTCTCAGTCATGGCGACCATGATCCTCCTTCGTTGTCGGGTGTGCTTTCCGGCTGATAGGCAACCACGCCGGGCGGGTCAATTCCGCCCGATAGGTGAATTCGCCGGGGGTCGGCGAGACGGGCGGTTCCTCGGCGAGGTGGAGAAGCTCGGCCGCCAGAGGCGGGAGAACGACGCGACGAGGCACTCCTGACTCGTCGACCGACTGCAGGGTCACGGTGCGCACCTGCGTGGCCAGTCCCGGATCCGCCGCGAGGAAGGCGAGCACCGTGGTCCATACCTCGCCGGCTTCCGGGGAGCCCTCCACCAGTGCGGCCACGGCGGCCAGGTCCAGATGACCCGGGTGGTCGCGGAGCCCGTCGAGGAGCGCCCGCAGCACCTGCTCGCTCAGGTCCGCCGGCAAATCCGAGCCGGGGGTGGCCGGTGTCTCCACGCCCGGAGGGCCGGTCTCCGGGACAGGGCCGGCCGGTGTCGACGGCACGACGGGCGTGAAGCCGCGTAACGGAGGCACTTCCATTCCCGGCAGAGGCCGCCGGTAGAGCTGGGCAGCCGGGTGCCTCTGGGGTATCGCCAGGACCTGGCCGTCCCCCGCCCATCCGGTGGGCGTGCGCACCACGTTCTCGGCGGGCTCCAGGTCGTCGACGCGGTAGTCCGGAGGCAGGTACACGCCACCGAAGCGGGACAGGATCTCGCCGGCGGTGTCCTCGTCCGACACGGATGGGGTCGACCGCGAGGTGTCGCGGGCGAGCTCCGCCGCTTCGAGCCCCTGCTGGATGTTCACCAACGCGATGCCCGCGCGCCGTGCCCAGCCGTAGAGGTCGGCGATCTCGGCCAGTTCGTCCGCCTCTTCGACGTCGTGGCGGACGGAGGTCAGCGGCCGCAGCGCGCGAACAAGCTTCTCGCGGGTGACATCGGTCCAAAGCACGACACGCCACCGATCGGCGGCCACCCGTACGGCGTGTTCGAGGTTGTTCCGGAACCTCGCCGTCGCCTCGGCCGTGCGCAGGCCGCCGCGCAACCACGCAGAGTGCACCAGCCGAGGCAGCGCCAGCAGTTCGGGCAACGGCGGAACCGCAGGCAGCCGATCACGCCCGGCCCAGTTGTGGCGGCGCTCCGCGGACGGTTCGTCACGTTCTATACCGACGTCGCGCATGGACCCTGTCAGGTCGAGACGGCGCACCAGTTCGACCGCCCGCTCCGCCGACGGTCCCATGGTGATGACCGGCGTCGGCGCGGTCTTCACCGAGATCGGGTCGCCCTGTCGGTGGCCCGGGACCAGCGCGGCGAACGCCGCGGAGATCGCCTCGTGGCCGCCGGTGGCCAACGCCTGTTCACCCAGTTCGTGAGCAGGCAGCTCGACCTTGATCACCCCCTCGGAGTCCGGCAGGTCGTTCATCAGATCCGTGTACGCGGCACCTGCGAGCCGGACCTCGACGTCCGGGGCGGGCAACCCCAGCCCCGCCAGCCGCGTCTGCTCGAGGCGGTACTCGTCGCGGAACACCGGCAGGATGTCGTCCGCCCGCTCCCGCCCCTCCTCGATGTCATAGCCGTAACCGACGATCTCGACGATGGGCAGTGCGGCGACGTTGCGCGCCCGCCACGCGGCCGCCCTCGCTACCTGGCGAGCCACCCGCCGCAGGTCCGGATTGTCCCCGTCGCCGAACACGGCCGCCTCCGTGATCCGGCCGGCTGCCAGATCGCTCAACGGGATCGGCTCGGCCCGAACTCCGACTTCACGGAAATGCCCGCCCTTCGCGACAATTCGCCTCCCTCTCAAATCGAGCCGGACGACGTTGTCCGCGGCCATCAGCGACGTCAGCGACTGTCCCTGACCCCAAGCCTTCTTGAGCTGGACCGCCGAGCTGTCCCCGCTCTCCCCCGGGGTCACGTCAGCCCAGCAACTGAGCATCACCTGCTGGGTGCCCACGCCCGGCTGTGCCCGGCGGAACACAGCGCTGCCGTGGATCGCGGCGGCGCTCGGCTCCCCGACGAGCCGGACCCGGTCGCCGGAGCCGTCACGGCGCCCTGTGTGCATCGAGAAGGTCAAACCGGTGCCAGGATGGCCGTGCACCGCATTGGTCCACGTCCGACCGGTGTCCGGCCTGAGTGGTGCCAGGTACGGGACATAGTTCTGCCGGTGGACGCCTTGACTGTCCGATGTCTCGGCGGCGGAGTAGTAGAAGTGCTGGTGAACCGCATCCTCGTAGGCGGCGTTCGCCGACAGCTTGGCGCGGTCGAACTTTTGCGACGGGAAGAATTGGCCATGCGTGCCCAGCTTCGCGTTCGCTCGTTCGTAGCTGACCAAGTACTGCGGGCCGGGCACGATCGGCGCGATCCGCTGGAATCCGGTACCGGCCAGCTTGAGCACACCGTCCTGCCCGAACTTGAGCTGACCCTCCGGACCGTAGAAGGAGCGTGAGTAACCGCCTGGAACGAAACCTGCGGCAAACTCCGCCAAGCCGACCGCCGGGCCACCCAGGCTCGCCAGCATGACCGGGATTGCCTCTCCTGCCTGGTACTGATCCCCGCTCTGGGTGCCCAGTAGCTCGCGCAGGCCCTGTCCGTCACGCAGCGACTGGGCCAACACACTCGAGGTGAGCTCCAGTTCCGCGCCATCCCTGCGGAGCGCCCGATAACCGGTCTCGCCGCGCTGCGCGAACAGCAGCACGGGACGCTTCTGCCACGGCACATACTTCATTTCGTCGTAATGGAAAACGGTGAAAGGACCAGAGTTCTTCTTCGCCCAGCGACGCACCCGGGCGAGGGTCTCCCGGTCGCCGGGGAAACGTACGAACTCCCCGATCGGCGTACCCTTCGGGCCGATGATCGGCACCGTCTTCAAGTCTCCCGCGCGCGGAACGGACACCAGCGTCCGCGTGCCGTCCGCGGTCCGCACCTGGACGTCGTTGAAGAAGTTCGCTTCACGCAAGGCACCGGCGAAATCGAAGCCCACCCCACCGAAGTTCACCCGGACGTCGAGGCCGTCGGTGTCCAGCACCACCGGGCGGCCCTCCTCCAGGTGCCGTCGGAAGTCCTTGTCCGCCAACAGCATGCGACCCAGCTCGGTGCCATCCACGTGGGTGAACTTGCCGTTCGACAGCTCCAGGCGCGCCGAGGACTCGTTCCCGCGCAGTCCCACCACCAGCGGGTCCCGCTCGTCGGTGTAAGCGGGAAGTTCACCGAACCCGAAGGCGAGGCCGGACGTGGAGTACCGCACGTCGGCCAGCGTCAGCGGCGGACCGGCAGTGAAAGGCTTGTCGAAGATCATCACACCGAAGTCGTCCACCCCGTACTCGCCGAGGTAATGACGGGACTGCCAGGGGCCGGTCAGCTCGATCAGCTTCGTCAGAAACGCCTCGTTGACCGAACGGTCCCCCGGCTCCTCCGAGATGTCCCTGGTGATCACAGCCAGCGGTGGTCGCGTCGCGCCGGCGGTCACGCGCTGGAACTGCCCGCTCGCGGCCACGTATTCCGCCATTTGCTCCGGGGGCAGCAGCGAGTGACGCCCGTCGCGCAACGGTACCCAGAACCAGCCATCGCTCGCCCAGAGCATCAGCCGCAGCGGACTGACATCACCTGGCCAGTCCACTGTGGACTCGATGATCCGCTTGCCCCCCTTCCCGTCATCGACGTACAGCCCGAGGAGCCGCTCGGTGTGCTCGGTGTTCAAGTGGATCATCTGAATCAGTTCTTCGGCTGCCGCACCACCGATGCTCGCGATCACGTTCTCCTGGCCGTGCGCGTTCTTCAGCGTGGACCATTCGATGTCCTCCGGGGTCACTTCGTCCGCGGGCACCGGCGCCGCGGTCGTGGACGGCTTGTCCATCGGTGCCGTCACCTCCGCCGGGACTGTGCCGGTGTCGGCTGACAGAGCGAAGGACGGGCTCGCGTCCAGGCGCCTCCCCGGCTGAGCGGTCGTAGGAACAGGCCGGAGCTCCGCCGCGAGCGTCCGCACGAGGTCCAGCGCCTGCTGGAGATCGGTGACGCCGGTGTGGACCATGGTCGGTTCGGCCGGACTGACCTGGATCCATCCGGAGTCGGCTTCGAGACGGCCGTCCTCGGTGATCCGTACCCGGCCGTTGGTCACCAGAACCGGTACCTCCAGCTCCTGAACGACCGCCGCGCCCAGCCGGGCTCCGCCCTGGACCGCCAGTACCACGACGCTGTCGAGACTTATGTCGTCCGGGACGAGATAGACGGCTGGGTCCAGCTCGCCTCGGGCCGAGAGCGCCTTGGCGAAGCCTTCGAACGGCACGGGATCACGCCGCCACATTTCCACCGTGGCCTGTCCCGGCGTGATCGTGGCGGCGACGATCTGCGCACCGAGATACTCCGGCATCTGCTTGATGGTGCGCACGGCCTCACGCACGCTCTCCCCCCGCGTCGGATACAACCACCCGAGCCCACCGTGACCTGAGACCATCTGCGCTCGGAGCTGGTGGTCGTTGTCGCCCTCCAGCTTCCACGGCGCCGTCCAGGCGAACAGTCCCACAGCCAGCTGCTGCGCGGCCGGGCTCAAGGGCAGCAGCTCCAGGAAGTCCAGCAGAAGGCCCAACCGCTCCTCCCTGGCGCTGGACTGTGGGTCATGGCCGAGCAGCCCTGGGGCGGCCATCAGCTCTTCGAGGCGACGGTAGATCGACGGATCCTGTGCGGCCAGCACAATCGCCGCCGAGATCTCCGCGTGAATCTGCCACACCGACGGATCGAGGCTTCCCGCCCAGAACCGGAACTCCAAGCGGTCGTCAGGTTCGTCGAGGATCGTTTCGAAGCTGATCGCGTCGTTCTTGCTGTTGCTCAGCGCTTGGACCGCGCCGTCCGTGGTGATCAAGGCGATATCCGGCGGCACCGGGTTGGGACCTACGGCTTCCAATTTTCGATGGTGAGCGCCCGTGCCGTAGTGGTTTCCCAGCCGGTACAGCAGGCTCTCGAACGCCTTGTTCAGCTGCGCCACTCGCCCGTAAACGGGGAGGTCGAGCTGCTGCTCGAAGCTGAAGTTCACGTGTCCGCCGGTGCCCTTGGCGTCCGGCGAATCACCATCCCCGTGACTGCGGATGATCTCCAGCACGTGGAGCAGCTCCGACCAGCTGCCCGGCACACCCGGCAGAAGCCGCGAGACGACCTCAGCACCCCTATCGTGAGCCAGTTCCGCCTTCAACGCCCATTTGTCCAACGTGGTGGCGTACTTGTCTTTGAAGAGCGCGCCGTCATTCCACTCGAGATAACCGGCTTCCTCCAATTTCCGGCCGAGACTCTGGACCAGTTCGTCGAAATCGCCCTTCAGCAGCTGGAACTCGACTTCGAAGCCGAACCTCGCGTCCGGTCTGCTGCTCACTCCACCCGGAATACCCTCGGGATAGAAGGTCAGTGGGCTGGCATCGTCCTCGATCTTCACCGCGGCGGCCTCGTAGATCTGGACCAGGCCCATCAGCCTGACGTCTCGCAGCTCGGTTCGCAGTCTCCGGGCATCGGCCAACCGGTTCATCAGCTCGGGTATGTCCTTTTCGGAGCTCTCCATTCCGGCCAGGTTCTGAGTCCACCACTCAACCCTCGCTCGGATCTCCGGCGCGAAGTCCGGCGGGAACACCGCCAGATGCCGCCTTATCTGTGCGAACTGATCGGACAACCGCCCGATCAGCTCCGGAACGTCGGCAAGCCCCACCTCGGGCACCGTGTCCACCGGCTCGGGCTCCCCGTCCGGCTCGGATTCGCGACCGCGCTCGGGGCCGCCCATGCGGCGGGTCGGCCCAGTACCGCCCGGCCCCGAACCGACGACCGGCTGCGCCGTGTCGGGATCGGCGCCGACTTCGGAGAACCGACCGCCGTCCGCCATGCTCTTCCCTGTCGTGTCCGTCAGCACATCCGTGTCGGAGCCGAACATCGTCACCGGCCGGAAGTCCTCCTCCCACGCCTGCTTGATCCGGTAGGCCACCGACACTGCACCGTCCGGGGTGGCGTTGCTCTGGCAGTGGCCCAGCAGTATCGATCGCTCCGGCCCGACTCCCGCCGTCACGAAGATTTCGCTGGCGTAGAACGCCCGCGCCGCTTCCCGCCCCTTCAGCACGAGCACGTCACCGCGCACGTGCGGCCGTCCGGTGGTCATCGCGAAGGCCAGCCCCTTGCGGGAGCCGTGGCCGTGGATCAGCCACGGGTCCTGTCCAGCCCAAGGCGCTTCCACTTCCTCGTCGATCGGGTTCGGCCCTGGCCCTTGCAGCCTCCGGAAATACGTCCTCTGCTTCTCACTGGCGTAGTTCAGGCCGTGCAACGCGTACCAGGGTGAGTCCATGGACTCAGCGGGGAAGATCTGTCCGTGCACCACGCCGTCGGATCGCACCACCGGGTAGCTGAGCAGCTGTCCGGGCCCGGGCTGGATGGCGGCGAGTGTCTCGAAGCCCTTCCTGGCGACGGTGAGCCTTCCTGGCTCCGCGAACGAAATATCACCGAGCGGGCGGTACATGGTGCGCGAGTAGCCACCCTTCGCCATCGCGGCGGCGAAGTCCCCGAGCGGAAGCGGCTTGCCCCCGACACCGACCAACAGGAACGAGGGCGAGCCGCGGTCGCCCATGTCCGTCCGCAACCCCTCGTCGTCGCTCAGCACCTCACCGAGCGATTTCTGCGAGACGGTGACGGCGGCCCCATCGCTGCGGGTCACCGAGTAGCTGTCGCCAGGGCCGCGACGACCGACGACAAGTACCGGCGGCGCGTCTAGGTTCCACGGCGCCTTCTGCTTCCGACCGTGCTGGCCGAGGAAGAGCCGCAGGGAGTAGCGGCTCGCCTTGCTGATCCAGGTCGTCAGTTGCTCGAGAAGGTCTCCGTCATCGGGGGAACGCATCACCTTGACCACGATGGAGCCGTCGTCACTCCTCAGCGTGGTGGTCAAGAGATCACCGGCGCGCCAGCCTGAGACGAGTTCGAACGTGGAACCGGTCTGCCGGGTGATGCCGTGTGCTTCGATCCAGGCGCCTCCGGTCGGCGCGTAGACGTCCGGGAAGTACCCGGCCGCGCGCAGGGCACCCGCGAGGTCGAAGCCCAACCCGCCGAAGCTCTTCCGGACCGCGCCGTACGAAGAGACCAGCACGATCGGCCGGTCGGGCTCGTCGCGCAGCAAGCGCACGAAAGCTTGATCCGATAGCAGCTGTTCCCCCAGGTCGCCGCCTTCGACCTCCGCGTGCGGCCCGTTCGGCAGTCCCACCTTCGCGTGACCGATCGCGCCGTCGAGAGAGACGAAAATCGGCTCGCGGTCGCCCCACTCGCCCGGGATCCGAGCCGTTCCCTCAGCGAACCGCCGGAGGGTGTCGGCGACGGCGGCGCGGTCCGGCCCGGTGGGAAAGCCGAAGACCGAGCCGAAACCCACGTGGTCGACATCGCCGAGGGTCAAGGGGGTTCGGGTGAACCCCTCACCCTCCGGCACGCTCAGGAAGCCGGCTCTCTTGTCGAGCATCACTGCGCCCGTCAAGAAGTAGCTATGCCATGGGCCTGACAGTGCCTTCAGCGCCGATAGGATGCCGGGGGCCGGGTCATGGACATCGCTGATTGCGATCGTTTCGCTGATGGCCACGACCAGCGGCCGCCGAATCTCCTGCTCGCTCGCGCGCGCGAACACGTCGGTCGCCAGCGCCAGCTCCGCGACCTCGTTCTCGGTCAGCTCCATCTCGAGGTCGTTCGTGAACTGCACGAGGATCCTGCCGTCATCGCTGTCCAGCAGCAGGTGCAGCGGCCGTGCGCGGTCACCCTCGGTAGCGCCGGCCCAGTACGCGACTCTCTCGACCAACTGCTCGGCCGCTACGTCACCAGAGTCGGCGTCCGAGACGTCGTCCGGCTCGTCAGGGCGTCCGGCGATCACGCGCTGAGCGTGATCCGTGGCTCGGAGCGCGCCCGACTCCATGCGCTCCGCCGACTGCTTGCTCGACGGGAAGCCCACCCCGTAATCCCGTCCGTGCGCGTCGACCAGCCGCTTCCAGTTCAGGTCTCCCAGCCGCGGGCGGGAGATACGGTGGAAACCCCCGTGCTGCGGTTGCTCCGACGCGGGAAGGTCCGCCGCGAACATCTCTCGGAATGAACCTTCGCCGCGGAGGGCATCGCTGAACTCACGCAGCGCCCGAGCGGAATCGCCGGGCCGGGTGGGATCGACACCGATCACGCTCACCGGCATGTCGGGTTCCGCCGCGAGCGCGACCCGGTACTTCTGGTCCCGGCTCACATACGCGGCGAGTTCGGTCCCATCGACGAGTCGCCCGTCGACGTCGAATCCCCCGTCGCGCGCGGTGACGAAAACATAGAAGGGATTGCGAAGGCCGTTGACCGGAAGCTCAGGCAACTCGTCGTAAATCTGTTTCCATTGCGCCAACTCGGCCGCGTCAGTGGAAAAGACCACCGCGCCGATCGCTTGCGGCCCACCGTCGAAGGTGGTCGACTGCGAGGTGGACTTGACCTTCTTCGACCGAGCGCCGATCTCCTCCTCATGCGACGACGGACCCTCGTCGAAGGCACGGGCGTGCTCGGTCGGCGCACTCCCGGTCTCGAGCGGGTTGTTCGCCGGTTTCCCCGGTATGAGGAGGGCGAACGCCTCGTTGAGCGCCCTGATGGCCTTCTCACTGAAGTCCGTGGCCGCCCGGGCGATTTCTCTCTCCCCGAGTTCCGCGGGCGGGAGCACGATGTCGAGTGTCACGCGGTGCAGGGGGCTCACATCCACGCCGGTGCGCTGGGATTCGCCGGCCGGAGCAACGTGGGTCACGATTTCGTCGGAGGCGACGTGCAGGCCGAGCCGGGCCATCCGCAGTACTTCCGACTCCACCTCGGCCCGGAACACCGCAGCGACGATATCCGCACTGCCCTGGCTCTGGAACCAGGTGATCGTCGCGTCGGGCAGAGCGACCCCGTTCCGGTGCCGCCATGCCGCCGCCCTGACCACCCGCCGGGCCACTTCGCGTACGTTCTCGATCTCGATTCCGGATAGGGTCCCGCCGTCACCGGTGAATCCGACCGTCACCGGACCGATTTCGCTGGCCGCGAGATCGCCCAGCGGTACCGGCGGGTCTGGGGTCTGCCCCTCCGGTCGCGCCTCGGCGAACAGCCCTCCGTCCTTCACTGTGCGTACAGCCGTCGTGTCGGCCACCCACACGACCTTGTTCGCGCCGAAGCCCCTGACCGGCTTCTGAACAAGCCTCTGCCACTGCACCTTGTATCGCTGGGCGATCGTTCCGGACACCCCGTCCACCGGGGCATTCACCCAGCACTGCCCGAGCACGACCGGGCTCCAAGGATCCGGGGCAGCCCGCCGGTAGACCTCGCTCCCGTGTACGACACGTGCCGCCGTCGCCCCGACGACGACCTTTTTGTCCCCGATGTGCTGTGGCCGGTCCGTCTTCAGCGCGACCGAAATGCCTCCCGCCCTGCCATGGCCGTCGACGAACCAAGGCCGCTGTGGGCTACCCGCCCACGGTGAAAGATAGGGAGTCCGCAGTGTGATCGACGCACCGCTCGCGTCCTGCCCGGTCGTCTCCTGGAAAAAGTACAGCTGCCGCACCGCGGAGTCCTTGAAGGCGGACAGGAACATGTAATGCGCGTCGTTCTCGTCGAGCGGGAAGAACAGCCCGTGGACACCGAGGGTTTCACTGGCCATCGCATAGCTGAGCACTTCGTCAGGCTGAGGAGGTAGTGGCTCCTCGACCTCGAAGGCGTCCTGATCCACCGTGATCCCACCGTCGGCGGACAGCTTGATCCTCGCCGGGGGCCGATAGACGAGACGCGAGAAGCCGCCGGGCTGCAGACCGCGGGCGATCTCGGCGAGCCCTGTGGCCCTGCCGTTCAGAGCGGTGACCACCAATGACCTGTCGTTGACCGAGGCCTCGCCCCGGCCCAGTATCGCGCGCAGATCGGGATCCGCGCGAACGATCCTCACCAGCTCCGCCGGGTCGAGTGACAGGGGCACGCCGTCCCGGCGGATGGACTGGTAACCACGCGGGCCCACCCCGGTGAGCAGGAACCCTGGCAGCACCTGCCAGGGGGAATTCATCGCGTAGGGGTACCGGCGGCCGTCGTCGAGCAAGAATTTCCGGAGGCGTCCCGCGGTGGCCCTCGCCGCCCATTGCTTGGCGCGTGCGTAGTACAGCTGGTCACCGGGGAAGCGCACGAACAGCGCGACCGGTTCACCACCGGCATTCGTCAGCAGCGCCGTCCGCAGATCCCCGGCCCGCAACTCGGACACCTTTACGAAGTCCGACTGATCACTCACGACGATCCGGCCCGATTCCAGCTTCACGTCGCCCGTGTGCGCGAACACGTCGTTGTAGAAACCTCTGTCCCGCAGAGCTCCTGCGAAGTCGAAGCCCAGGCCACCGAAGTTCACGCGTTTGCCACCGTCCCGGGCCACCAGTACCAACGCCCGCGCCGGGTTCGTCTTCAGCGCGTGCCGGAACAGCGGATCACTCAGCAGCAGTTGCCCGAGTTCGCGGCCGTCCAGCTCCAGCTGAACGTCTGCCTTGCCGAGAACAACCCTGGCGGAGGTCCGGTCCAGTGAGTCCACGGCCACGATCAGTGGCTTCCCCGAACCCCATGCCCCATTCAGAAGAGCTGTTCCGGTTTCTGCGGCGGCTAGGAAGTTTTCCAGCACGACCGCTTCCAGCGCGCCACCCGGAACTGGGAAGCCCCACATCCATTCCGAAGCCACGAGCGTCACGTCCTGCCATGAGGGCACGCCGCTTTCGGTGATCTTCGCGCCCCGAGGAAGCGTCACCATCATATTGCCGGCGAGTTCGTAGCTGCCGGCGTAGTCGTAGGCCTTCCACGCCCCGGCCAGCTCACGCAGTCTCGCCAGCAGCCTGGCGTTGGCCACACTCGGCGTGCCGGTCGCCACTTGTGGGTTCTCGGTGAACACGAGGAGAGGAGGGCGGACCACTCCTCCCGTCATCTGCTGGAACATCGAAGACTTGTAGAGGAGTTCCGCAGCCGCGGAGGGGACCACATCCTGGACGCTGTCATCGGTCAATGGCACGACGAACCTGCCGTCTTCCTCATCGAGCAGGAGTTCGACCGGGCGCGTCCGCTTCCCGTCTGTCGCCGGCGCCCAAGGCTGGATGAAGGTCCGCGTCCGCCGATCACCTTCGCTGTCCTTATGGGCTTCGTACGCGGCACGCAGGGTGTGGTCGTTCACCAGGAGCGCTCGGCTTCGCAGATCTTGACTGAGGCGATCCTCCGAAGCGAAACCCATACCGAATCGACGCTTGTCGACCCCCTCCAGCGGAATCCACTGGACATCCTCCGGCCGGATCTCCGCGACCATGGAGATCCGGCCGCCGTCGATGGGGACCGCGCGTCCGGAGTCGTCGATGGTCAACGGCCGGGACGCCGCCAGCACGGTGCGGAAGGGCCCACCGCCCCGCAGCCCCTCGGCGAATTCCTTCGCCGCCCGCATACTGACATCCGGTTGTGTCGGATCCGCCGCGATCAGCGTCACCGGTACCTTCGGATCCCGTGCGAGCTCCCGGAACCGCGGCGAGTTCCGCACGTGCCGCGCGAGCGTGGCACCGTCGACGACGGTTCCGTTGAGCAGGAAGCCACCGTCTCGTCCCTCGGCGAACACGCGGAACGTCTTTCGGTCATCCTCCTCTGCCATGGCCTGGTGCAGGAGGTCCCAGTGGGCCTCACCCCGGGACAGCGAATCGAAACCGATCGCGCCCACGGATGAGGCCGTGGGCCCGTGCTCGGATCCGTGAGGTGCGGTCCGCACCGTCACATCGACAGTGATCGTGCCCTGCGGGGAGGGGACGGCCCGAACGCGTGGCAGGGGTCCGGCGTCACCGAGTTCCGCGCGCAGCAAGGCGGCGACGAACTCAGCTCCCGGCTCCAGACCGCGGACCGTCACCCGCGGCATCGGCAATCCGTCAGCCTGCTGGAATCCGGCGGCCGCTCTCAGCGTGTCCACCAAGGTCCGCATTTCCTGATTCGGTTCGGAACCAGCCAAGCGCAACGGCCGGCCGTGCACTTCGAAGACGCGCTGCCGGCCGAGTTCGGCGCGCACCGAGTCGCGTAGCACTCGGTCGGCGTCCACAAAGGACTCCAAGGAGGCCGTCCCCGATGACGGCACCGAGGAGCCGGTGAGGAGGGCGGGCCCGATGCCGGGTGTCAGTCCCAAACCGGAGAACTCCTGCACCGGCGCGGAACGGGAGGTCTCCGTCGACGGAAGAAACACCTCCGCATCGTCGGTTTCGGTCGCATCGGCCTCGTAGCCGTCCGACAACTCCTCGATCGGGTGACCGGCGCCATACTCAACCCGCCCGCCGACATACGGAGGCAGGCTGACCGAATCGGTGTGCTCGACAGGGCGCGGCGGTACCTGCCCCGGTGGCAGCACCTCGACGAAATCGCCGTCTTGGACAGTGAATTGCATCGGGTGGATCTGCTTGACGCGATTTGTGGCGGCGAAGACATTTACCGGCCCCTCACCCTGTTCCCAGCCGAGCTTCACCAGATAGGCCGGCGTCCTGCCGTCGGGGGCGGCCTCAGCGGAATTCGCGGAACAATGGACGAGCACCAGATTGCTCGCCGCCGACTGGTTGTGTGCGCGATAGATCTCGCTCTGATACAACATCGGCGCCATCTCGGTACCGGAGAGTGACAGCCTGTCGCCGAGCAGGAAATTGTGATCGGTGACCATCGCCACGGCGAAGCCGAATGGCGTGCCGTGCCCCAACGAGGTCCAGGTCAGGCGTCCCAACCAGGGCACGCGGAAGTGACTCTCATGGACTCGCGGAACACCTGACTCGTCGATGGTCGGGGTAGCTCGGGCATAGTACTCATGCGATTTGCCGGCTCCACTGAACAGGCCGTTCAATGCCATGAATCCGTCGTCGAAATCCCGAACCGGCAAGTACTGACCGAAAGTGCCTCGTTGAGAATCGGCAAGAGGATAGCTGGCTATCATCCGCGGGGCGGGCAGGGCCGGCAGGTAAGATTGGATCTCGCCGTTGATCTGGAGTTCTCCACGAGGAAGGAACGCTACCGGCCCGGTGATCCGGTAGAAGGTCCGCCAGTAGCCGCCCGCCACCATGCCGTCGCCGAAAGCAACGAGGTCCGAGTAATCGGTACCTTGGTCTATCAGCAACACCGGTGTCTTGGCCGCTTCCAGCCTACGGCCCAGCATGGCCCGCAGCTCCAGATCGTCGCGCTGTGACCGGGCCAGCGCGGACGCCGTCAGGCGCCTCGACCGCCCATCACCCCGGATGACCAGATATCCCCGCTGCGGGTCCCGCACGGCGATCACGATCACCGGCGGCCCCTCCGAGATCCAGGGAAGGAGCACAGGGCTGCCGTCAGCGCGGACGAGGCGCAACGTCGCGGCCCTCGCCGTGTTCGCCCAGGCAAGAAGCCGTGCCATAAATGCTTGATCGCCCGGCCGGCGCACGACCCGCATGAGGGGGCCACCGTCGGCACCCCGGATCGAGGCGACCTGCACATCGCCCGCACGCAGCACGGAAACTCGGACGAATTCGTCGTTTTCGTACAGGTGAAGCCCATCGGCGTCCACCCTCACACCCGAGACAGGCGCGAACACATCGTTGAAGAGCTTCCGTTTCCTCAACGCCCCGGCGAAATCGAATCCGAAGCCACCATGATTGAGCTGCTTGCCGGTGCCGTACCCGAGAAGCACGACCGGCCGAGCGGGATCTTGCAGCGCCGCCCGGAACTCCGGGAGTTCCAGCAGGATTCCCGCCGCCGCCGCTCCGTCGATCTCGCTCATCACGCCATCAGCCATCTCGATCTGAGCGAACGTCGCGAACGAGTCGGGTGACACGAAAACCGGCTTCCGGTCACCCCATGGACCCTCCACCGAAGTCGTACCGGCCAGGACCCCCGCTCCGAACAGGCGCACCCCCTCGGACGCCTCAGGTTCCAACCCGGCCAAGAATTCGAACACCGGCCCATGCTGCTCGATGAGGACGTCGGAGGCCCGGAGCGGATGCGAAGCGAATCCAGAACCCGAAATCTGAAAGTAGCCGGGGGATTTGGACGGCAGAAGGGGCCCGGAGGCGCTATATGCCTGCATGGGCCCGACCAGCCGTCGTAAGGCGGCCAAGAAGCGCTGGTTGAGCAGGTCAGCGCCAGACGACAACGGAGTCACGGTGAACAACACCAAAGGTGGGCGCATAGAGTTGCCTGAGGTGAAGAACCCGCTCGCGACCACCGAATGCGCCATTCCGACCGGCGTCTGGAGGGAAACGTCTCCATCGTGGCTTCTGGCCGAGTAGGCCGGGACCACCGCTCCGTCACTCTCCAGGAACAGGAAGCGTGGCCGGGTACGGCCGGGGGTCGTCGCCGGCGCCCACTCCTGTACCTGCTCCGCGATCACCGGCTTGCCATCGGGGCCGAAACCAAGCCGACTCACACTCCGCTCGGAGGCATCGGTGGCCCACCGTACGAAGGCGAACAAGCCGGCGGATCGGCGTTCGTCGCTGATGAACGCGGCACCACTTTCCCTGTTTTGGGCGTTGATCAGCCTTAGCGTACGCAGTCGCGAAGGTGGGGAGGAAACGATACGGCGATTCTCCACATCCGGCACGTACGGCGTGCCTTCCCCACCTGCTTCACGCTGGGTACTCAGAAGCGAGATGAGCCGGTAAGCCGCTCCGTGGTTCAACCAGCCGGCGAAGCGACCTGCCTCGTACACAAGCGCCGACTCGTCCATTGTGCCGTCGACGATCAGGACGACTTCGGCGTCCGGGTCCCGCACGAGCATGTCCTGATAGCTCTCTGCTTCCCGGACCAGAGTGATCAGCGCCGCCGTGTCGACCACCTCGCCGTCGAGGACGAATCCCTCCTCGCGCGCGGTCGCGAAGACGAAGAACGGCCGCGCCCCGACCGCAGGCCCGGCAGGCAACGAGGCATAGACCTGCTCCCAGAACCCGGCGTCCGCGCTATCCGCCAGCAAAAGCAGCCCACCGGAGACCCCCGGCCGAGCCTGGAGGTAAACGATCGAGCCGGCCTGTTCCACTTGGCCGATCGAATCCACGTCCATAGCGGATCGAGCGGTCTCATGCCCGTCGATCGCCCCCCTCGAAGAAGAAGTCTCGCGGTCGGTGCCAAAAGGCTGGGCGGCGGGGTTCACTGCCTGCCCCGGAGCAAGCCGGGCGAAGGCCTTGTTGAGCGCGAAAACGGCGACATCCTTGGTGCCGTGGGTGTCGACCAGACGAAGGGCTTCCTCACCGATTTCGTGGTGCGGCATGGTGATCTCGATCTTGCCGTTCGGCCCGGCTTCAGACGCCGTCTCGACGCCGGTGATCGACACCCGGACCTGCTCCGGCCGGATTTCCAGGCCCAGGTCGGCCAAGTGCGCGGATTCGGCGCGCAGCTCGTCGTGGAACACTTTGTTCAGGGCATTCGCCCGCTCCTTGCCCGTCCTCCGGGCACGTCTGACGTCACCCACGATCCCGATCTTTCCGAAGCCGGTGATCGTCACCTCCGGCAGTTCCACGTCATTGCGCCGACGCCAGGCCGAGGCTCGCGCCACCTTTCGTGCGACCTCGCGCACCAGCGCGGCCTCGGTTTCCGGCACCACCTTGCTCCTGGTCGGGAAAGTGATCTCCACCGACTCGATCCGGTTCGCCGCGAGATCGGCCAGCTCGACCTCCTGAGCGAGGTCCCCATCCGGTAGGGCCTCGACGAACACTCCGGAATTCGCGACCGAAAGGCTGGCGTTCGACTCGCTGATAAAGACCTTGTCGGTGGCACCGAAGACGCGGCCGGTTCTTCCCACGGTTCGCTGTCCCTCGGCCTTGAACTGTTCCGCGGGTGTCGCGCCCGTGGCGCCCGGTGCCGCCATCGTCAGGCAGTGTCTGATCGCCACCGGGGCAGTGGGGTCGACGCCGGCTTTACGGAACACCTCACTGCCGAACGCGATCTGAGCCGCGATACCCCCACTGACCAGCACGGTGTCGCCGAAGTGGA
>Ga0307518_10001231_pt1 | contig 19207 bp, 4 predicted proteins | sample 25_EM_MG_FD_203889 | JGI IMG/M metagenome (GOLD analysis project Ga0307518, IMG submission 203889) | Populus trichocarpa ectomycorrhiza microbial communities from riparian zone in the Pacific Northwest, United States - 25_EM | ecosystem: Host-associated > Plants > Roots > Unclassified | place...
TATATATATATATATTTGAATGAAATAAAATTAATATATTACAATTAAAATATCACAAATATAAAGTTTTAAGATGACAATTATAAATGTGATAAGTGAAAAAAAAAAAAATATATATATATATATGTTTTTATTACTTTTACACTATGTTTTTTAATGTGTTTTGAGCTTAACTTAACTTACTGGAAGTTATTTTTATGAGTTTGACATGACTAAAAGATTTTATGAATTAATTGCTAAAAGATAAGAATTTCTGCATTTTATATTTCGAACCATGTTTATTGTGATAGGTTTTTCATCGAGTTTTAATTTCAGAATGTGAACTGTGGTTGAATGAAAGTTAAAATACACATATCAAGCTTTCTAGGAATGTATTATGGGCAGAAATCCGAGTTTGTTTGGACCTTTAATCAGACTTGCAAAATCGGACCAAAATTCTACTTGCAGCAGAATTTTCTGCTTTCACACTACATATTCAAACGAACATATCTTATGTCTAAGATATTGAAATCATGTCATTCAAAAGCCCAAAATCATTGACACATCCAGAACTACAATTTTTATGTTGAATGTCAAGTCAGATAATTTGTTTTTAAAGGTGAAAAGCCATATGCAAGCTGAAAGATGAAATTAGTCTCCTAATTTGATGAAAAAACTAACGGTGAGGGTTCTATCTTGAGAAGGAATCTAAGGGGATTAGAAGAATTGTTTTATAAAGCCTTTAACTCATAGTTTTCAGACCCGGCCCGGTCCAAGGCCCGGGTTTTGGGTTTTGATTGGGTCACCAAATCATCCGAGTCATTTTTAAAAAAATTAAAATGACGTCGTTTTAGTAAAAAAAAAAAAAACAAATGTCAACGGGTTGCAACCGGGTTTTTGATCGGGTCTTGCCGGGTCAACCCGCCAGGTCAGCTGGGTCACACTGGGTTTTTTCTTTCCCTATTTTTTCTTTAACCCGGCCCGGTTCCAGCCCCGGGTCGACCTGTCGGGCCGGACCGGGCTTCAAAACTATGCTTTAACCTCTTTATTTTTAGCCTTGATCTTATCATGAAAGCTATCTACTAAGATAAAAAAAAAAAATTAGGGAAAAACCATGTGAATTTGATTTTATATGAAAAATAATTGTAATTTTAATGTATTATTTTTTAAGTGAAAAATTTATCTTTATTTTTAACAAATGAATTTGTTTTCTAATTTTCATTGAAAAATAGAAATTAAAAAAAAAGAAAAAAGAAATAAAATGTTTTCGGTAACTAAACACACCTGAAACTATACACGTGGCAACTTATAATTTGTCATCTAATCAAAACTGAAAACTCTGCGTTTTAACATCTCAGCTATGGTGAAAGACAGAAATACCACGGATCTATTCCCACAAAGACACTCACATCCCTTCACCTGCGATAAAAACCAAACTGATCAATACACGGAGACCAGAACCAAAGAACAAAGACAACATTAATCACTCTAAAGATCAAAATTTTGTTCCTGGTTTTGGTGTGGTCCAATCAACAAATCAATGGCAGAAGATCTAGTGTTAGACACAGCTATAAGAGATTGGGTACTGATCCCATTAACAGTGGTGATGATTCTTATTGGGATTCTTCGTTACTTTGTTTCAAAGCTTATGCGATCTCAGCAAAACCCAGATGCTAAAGTTGTTAGAGAAGGGTAAGCTATCAAAAACCCAGGTCAAAGAATCTCTGTTAAGTGCTAAAGTTTGTCTCTTTTTGGGATTTATATTGTTTTTTGTGCTGGTTTTGGTGTATTTTTGCTAGTTATTGAAAACCCATGTCATGAATTCTCTGTTTAGTGCTAAATTCTGTTTATTTTTGTGATTTTTGATGGTTTCGGCGATTTATTTTTGTACGTTATTGAAAAACAACGAAAATCTAGATTAGTGTTAAAGTTTGTTTCTTTTTGTGATTTTGTTGCAGGCAAGTTGTTATAAGAGCTAGGAACTTGCGAGCTGGAGCTAACTTTATACCTTCCAAGTCTTTTCGAGCACGAAGGGCTTATTTTAGCAATGAGGTTTTGATTTATTTTTATTGTTTTTGGTTTGTTTGATTTTGGGTGATTGAATGTTGGATTTGTTTATTATTTGTGGAAGTATCTAAATTGGTTATGCTTTGTGGCTAATTTTGTGCTAGTGTAATTGTAAAAGAGATTTGGGATTCAGTGGATTCTGTGGTTAGTTGTGGTGTATTTCTTAAAGCTGGTTGAAGCTGAAATTCTGATTGATGGTAAACTTGAAATATATTTTCTTAAATTTCCAAATAGTTTTGACATGATTCATATTGATTTTTATGAGTTAGATGGGTTTTGGATAAATGCCAGGTTGCCATACTTTGTTTGTGCTCCTCAGTTTTGATATTTCAGAGCTTTACTTAGGGTGCATAATCCTGATGCTAGCTTGAAGTTTTCATTTTTAGAAGGTCAGATGCTAAATTGAAAGTTTATTCTTTTTTATTAGGAAAATGGATTATTGCATGTTCCTAAGGGCCAAGGTCAAAATCCACAAGCACAAATGTTCTCCGACCCAAATATGGCCATGGATATGATGAAGAAAAACCTTTCTATGATTATACCCCAGGTATTAACTGTTCAATAGCTTTTTGTCGTTCTCTGACATGTCTATTCAAACAAGATAATTGACTTGGTGGTTTCTTATTTTTTCCTGCTGGCCAGACCCTTACCTTTGCATGGGTCAACTTTTTCTTCTCTGGATTTGTTGCAGGTTAGTTTTCTTTCTTTCTTTTTTTCACTGTTTTTAGCTTTTTGATTCTTAAACTATGTTTTATGTCCTTGATACCTTACTATGGATTATCTGTACATTTAATACTCTTATATAGATAATATATAACCTTTTTCGATAATTTGTACTCGATTTGATCTTTACGACTTTGTTAATGATCTCTTATTCCCTGCAGCCAAGATACCGTTTCCACTGACTCAGAGATTCAGATCAATGTTGCAAAATGGGATTGATTTGAGCACCGTGGATGTTAGCTATGTCAGCAGTCGGTCATGGTATGTCTGCATTTATGAATGAGAAGTTGTACTTCAAAAGAACTGTTGAAAAGCTTTTTCTAGAGAATTTCTGGACATTTGCCTAGTTTAATAACTCTAATTATCCACAATCACTTTCTTTTGCAGGTATTTCCTTAATTTGTTTGGATTAAGGGGTTTATTTAGTCTCATTCTGGGTGAAGAAAATGGTTAGTATTATTTTATAAATTTTCATGGTTATATCTATTTTGACTGAGAATCTGCATGCTGCTTGCTTCTCTTGCAAAATCGTTGGTGCAAGAATCTAGAAGCATGGATTAGAGTCTTGCATACTTTAGGATTTCTGGATTTACTCTCTCTAGATGCTCAAATATGATATTTATAATGCAGCCATGGATGATACACAGCGTATGATGCAAATGAGTGGTTTTGGTATGGATCCAACAAAGGTACAAACTTAACTGGTTCTCTATTGAGCATTTTAGCTTGAAGAATTTAAACTGATGCACATGATCTTCTTGAACAGATTTAGTTATTAATAACGTCCTTGATACATCAATTGCAATATGACTGTTATTAGTCAAAGAAATCCCTTTGTATGTTGATTTGCTGGTTTCTATTTTACTGTCCTAAATCTAACTTTGAGCCAAGGTTGCGCCCCTGCCACTGGGACACCACAGCTTTTTAGTTAAGTAGCAACTGTTTATTTCATTGTGCTACTATCACTGTATAGAAAGAATCAAAGGAATGATACATCTTTATAATTCTGTCATGCACAAAATCTTTAGATTCAGTGGTTTTACTAGCACCTCAGATCTGAATAGATATATGGTTGAGAGTTGAATCAAGCTGTCCTGTTTGAAATGCTAGTTGGACCATCTTAACTACTGCATGTAAGTCTTATTATTTCAATGAGTAAAAGAAATTAAGAAACTGTTTGACCATAAGCAAGTTGGAGAGTTCAAACATTTATAAGTACAACTAAAATTTGAACCGGTGATTTGGTGCTGGAGGCAACAAGTGTCTATCAAGTACCAACTAAGCAAGACCATCAAGTCTTTTTATGAGTTCTTGATGGGGTTTGAAGGACTCATTAGAAGTAGATCGCTTCCATATAGACTCGCTGCGAGCACTGGTGCTGGTGTTTAGGTAACTGGCACAGGGGTGGATTCTTCATTGTGTCTTGCCTGTTGTCAACGTCGTCTGTAAATACCATATGATGTCTGGGTCATTAATAGCACCTTTTCATGTTATATCAGCTGCAGGCTTTGCCTATCATATTGAGTGTTTTTGTGTTCCAGTTAGCTAAACTGTCTGTTATGCAGCTTGCCTTTTTTCTCCTTATGTTTTTCCCTTCTGGGAAAAAGCCAATATTTAGATTTCTATGAACCCCCTGTTATCAAATGGTTTGGGGGCAAAGGAAGTCCTCCTATCATTGATATCGGTTCTTAGATTTCTTTATAATAGAATTAGCTATGAACCCCCTGTTATATTTCAGAAGTTGTTGATAAACAAAGAGTATACTGTGTCTATTTAAAGGTTTCAATAGGCACTTGAAATTGACTCATATTTTGTGATAAATATGTAAATTTCATCTACCAAGAGATTAGTGGTCTATAGAGCTCGTTTTGTTATCAAATGTTCCTTCAAATAATAAAGCTCTTTGCTGTCACTAGTGGGCTGTGATTAGACTGATTTGATTGATGGATTGTAAAAAGGAATATTGCAGGTAGGAATCTTTAAGTCAGTGAGTAATAGAGATGACAGCCTAGAGGTTGCCTCTGGCCTGCTTAATTTACTCAGTACTGGTCCTAGGTTTGCCATGTCAGGTTGGTTTTGGTCAGCTGTGGATTAATGCATGTCTGGCAACTTAATAATAATATGAGGTCCATTGTACAGTTAGGCCTTGCTTGGTTCAGGAGAAAGGGTGGTGAACAAGATTATGTCTCTTTCCGTTCACTATTTGGCTAGCCTCTCTTTTGGCTGCTGCCATCATTTTACTGCCCTGGTCAATCTTTTGCTCTTCATGTGGCAGCTGTTATGCTATTTCTAAGTTTGTGTCATAGGTATACATGATTAGGCATGTGGGGCTTTTCATGAAGCTTACTTTAATTCGTTTTAAATTTGCTAAGCATGTCAACATAATTACTAACTAGCTTTTCTGAGCAGCATTGGCTTGCTTTTCTTCACTGCTTTAGAAATGTCTCTTGCACGTTTAGGGGTTTGATTTGTAACTGGTGAGAATCTTTCCAATGGGACCCTGACAGACAGTTGACCCTGTTTTTGCTAGTTGAAATTTAGACCAGGAATGGCAAATCTGGAAAGGTGTGAATATAGCATTACATTTTCCAAAGGTATTGGAATTGTTGGGGCTGATTTGTACTTTATAAGATCAAAATTAAATTTATTTGGCAAGATGTTCACTGGCCTTGCTTTGTAATCAGTTAAATGCATGGTTGCAGTATGAGATGTCCTAATAGAGAGAATTTAGGACTCTATAACTTCTCTTTCATGTTCTTAACTCGATAAATGCCATTTGTATGTATAATGTTGAGCAAAAACTATTGACTTGTAATCTTGTCTATTTGCGTTCTCCTCAGAACTTGAGTGCTGAGAAAGACGGCCTTGACATAATTCAGCATGAATGGGCCCTACCAAAATTTGAGCAGCGTGCTGAAGCAGCGCTGAAAAAACTTCTCAGCTGAACATTGTCAACAGGAGTCAGCTGCCACACGAGTTTCTGCTCGACGAGGCTCCCCTGTTCTTTCATGGATTCTTACTGGAATTTTGCTCACTCAATGGCTGCATGTTGGCAAGAGTTTTAACAATTATAAGAGCCAGTGAATCATCATTGTGGTATTTAGATTGAATACTAGTTTTTATCATAACCATTGGAGAAATTTTCCACACTGCTGGTGGTAATAACGTGCTTTCCCTGTAAAATTGCGCGACGCCAGTCTTTCAGCATGCTAGCCAAGAGCATTTGCAGCATATATATTGGCATGCAATCAAATCAATTACTAGTAATGTGATGACGCTCAATTTTTTAGGCAATGCTTAATCTTTGTATCTTTTCCATCTTTTTTCTGCGATTGGACGAACCAATAACGCCTTTATCTAGTGGGCTGAGCAATCCGATGTTTTTCTCTCTTTTTTTCTTGAGGGTTTAGTGTATATTACTTGATAGTCATCATATATGGTGGGAACTTTAAACGATTCAAAAGCTAAACAGATTCAGCTAAGCTGACATTCAACATTGGTGGAAACCTATGTAACTTTTAATGTGGAAACTTATGCTAATTGGAACCTTCCTTTGATGTATCCTGTCGGAGCCATCCTGCTCTTTTATTAACACTTTATCTGCTGACCAGGTAGATTGCCAAGTTATAGCAGAAAATTTAGCAGCGTAAATCAATCCCTGGGCCACTCTCGAAATGGAGGTCCCTCTCAAGCTGGACGTTCCATTCACTGGAGCAATTATTTAGTTCATTACTGTGCTCTTATCTTTTGATTCATCAAGTTACGTTTTGGTTGTTATTTCAGAAACATAGACAAAAATAAATATATTTTTATTATAATTTTGGAGTGAGTTTTCTCCTAGAGAACCATGTCATCTCTGTTATTTTTTTTTTATCCCAAACAATAATCAGACGCTGCCTAGAAGATTTGTTGAATCATGAGAGAAGGAAGAGCTGCAAGTCTCTAAACTTAAAAAAAAACCTGTGTCCAGAAGAAGCTGCTTCTTGACTTCTTACTGATAGCTTCCTATATATCGCGTGCTTGGAAGAGTTGTACGCTTGTGTCATGCGTACAACTACCTGATAGAAAGTTTCCTGATATGGCATTGAAAGTCTGTTTGAAAATTGCTTATACCAACCTAATTGGAATCTTAGCAGCCAAAAAAACAAAAGGTAATTATAGCAGATAAGACCCAATATACTATTGAAACTCTCTCTCTCTCTCTCTAATCAATGCCAGGCTTGCCTGGCCTTAATGGTGCACACATGCAAAGGAAAGCATTTTAAAGGGAGGGAATTATAGTTTAAGGATATTAGTATTATTTGTGTATCTATCAAAAATCCAGTTAGATTACTGACACAGATAGTATGAGAATAAAAAAAACATATTTTTCTGTATTTTCTGGTTTAAAAATATAAAAATTCATTTTAAATCTCCATAAATTTATGAATATCTCTTCAATAAAACATGTTTTTATTATTTTTATATTTATGTTTTTATATGTTATACAATGCATGTCTATTAGGATGCTCATGTAATTACAATATTACATGAATAACAAGAAGCCATTTAGCTATCCATGATGTTAAGAGATTCGAAGTTGCGTAACTATAAAAAGTATAGTTTAACTGATTACATTTTAAAATTATTTTATAGAAGTCATCAATTCGAGTTTCATAAATCTCAAGACTATTAAAGACTTACAGTTTAACTAATTAGATTTTAAAATTGTTTTATATAAGTCATCAGTTCGAGTATCATAAATCTCAAGACTATTAAAGACTTATATGATCGTTAACTTCAGGACCTCAAGAAATTAGTCAAGATACACGTAAGCTGGTTTGAATACCTACAATTAAAAAAAAAAATCCAAGTGGCATCCACGTTCCTATTTGTTGAAAGAATGGTTAACGGCTCAAAATCTCATGGGGTCCCATTTTCAGGATACCTATCATCCTCCCATCTTTCCATCAACTTTTCTTTTCTCACTTTACAGTGTGTGCATGTACATGGGAAATGCAACCCTCCTCTTATTCTATTCTATACTATAATTTAATTTCTCTTACGTTCAACAATAATGTTATTAAACTTGGCGAATCAATTCATTCATATGCTTAGTTTTAGACCTAACCCAGTTGAGTTTTTTTAAACAGAACTAACCTTGTCAAATTTGATGGATCAAAAAATAAATTTATAATCTTGTTAAAACCTAATTTGTATTTTAAAAAAATTAAAATGACTTTGTTTTTCTTTTTTAAAAAAAAAATCTTGAAAATATATCATTTTAGATTAATATAATAAAATAACAGTAGAATACATCAATGATTTACTTGATGAAAAACCCACATCTAAACAATATTCTCTAATGTCACGAATTAAAGAAAAGTATTAAACTTAAATATACATAGCAAGTAATAAAGCAAAATACATGCATGGCCAACATCAATCCTGGATCTATAGTAATACTATATAATATATATATATAGAGCTAGTTTGGAATGCGCTGCTGGCAGTGTATTTTCAAAGTTTTTGAGATTTTTTATTTAAAATTGATTTTTTAATATTTTTAGATTATTTTGATTTATTGATATTAAAATACAATTTTAAAAATAAAAAAAATATTATTTAAATATATTTCTAAATAAAAAATATTTTAAAAAATAAAAATTATTATTATAATATCATAAATAGGAGTGGTGTCCAACAATAGACATTGTGGATTAATGGCAGCTCCTCGATAGGGTACAAGATGATGAAGTGTCATGCAAAATCTCATAATGACACTTTTCAAGCTGCAAATATAGATATGTCTGTCTGTCCATCATTTCTTTCTTGCATTTACATGAGACTCACATATTCGTTAACACCAACTTTTATGGTCTTTTAACCACCAAAGTCGTCTCTTTTTTTCTTTTTTTTCAAAGTACCAAAGTTTTCTAAGCTTCTTGATCACCATGGATATGAATTTCTATTAAGATGTGAGAGTTTTAATTTTTTTTCTTGTTTCAAAATTGACCTTTTCCTTCTCTCGTTTTAGATTTTGAATGTAATTTAAGTTGTTTTAAATATATATTATTTTATTTTTAACTATTCAAGTATAATTTTGTTACTGTCCCGAGACCCAAAATAAAATAAATACTATCGAGTCGGGTGAATTCAATAATAGACGTCTGTTGGCATTCCAACCTTCCTTCTCTTTCTTTTTTCAGAGCCTATCCGTAAGAGAATTCAATTCTTCTTGGTCGTGAATATTTGAACAGAACAAACCGCTCCGTGAATATTTTTATTTCAGAACAAAAGAATTAGAATTAGATCCGATTAACTGGATTGTATATATTATAATTAAAATTAAAAAAAATATATTTTTTTATAAATTTATTCTAAAATTATCACAGAGATATTTATTTTAGATCCTTATCTCTATCTTTCTAATCAATTATGTTTTTGTTTTTTATATGTACATATTTTCTGCTTTTAATGCTAATAAAAGCAATAGATTATACATATACATAATGAATTTATGAAAAAAATATTTTTTCCAACTTCCATAAGGTGAAGATCATAGATGATACTAAACTAAAATCTTTTTACAAAAACAAATTGCAATATTTGCAAGACATGGATACAGTGGCAAGTACCTTTTTATTTTTAGGTTTTTGAGAATTGAGGAGGCGTGGTTTGGAATTATATGATTTGGGGGTGCTCGGTATTGAGAAAAATCTATATTTTGAAAAGACATGATCAGATCAGTAACTGTGATCAAGCGTGGCAAATCAGACGGCTGAAAGTGGGTCCCAACACCACGAGAGCCCTACCTGGAAAGCATCTACACGTTGGCCCACCTAAAGCTCCATCTTTAGAAAGGTCGGTTCCCAAAGCTATTTATCAACACATTTATATACATCAATCGAGGAAAAAGTAAAACCATGGTCCATCCATCGTACTTTCTTTTAGTCACCATAATAATTTATTCATATATATATATATATATATATATATATCGTGAATCTATTTAAACTAGCCTATTTTGCAAAGTTATTTTACATAGTGAATTAATTCAATATTCAAGTTACGAGTTAGATAAAATAATTAGAATTGATTTAAATTAATTAGTGTGGTTTTAACCTTTTTTTAAAAAAATTAAAATAATATTATTTTAATTTTTTTTAAATAAACTAAACAAGATTATGACAAGATCAAGAATTAACCAAGTTTAACCGAATAAACACTTATAAATTATTGACTTGTTAGATCATGTATTATTTTTTACTATAATGATAATATATAAATATAATTAATTTTATTTCTTCATCATAAACCTCTTAATCTCGGTGCATGAATAACTTATTTCAATCAAATTAAGAACATAAACTTAATTTCAATATAAAAACTTCAATGAAAATATTACCATCAAAAGATTGGATTAAAAAAAAAAAACCATAACACCAAAATTGTTTCAATATTTTTTTTCTAGTGGGACCATCCAAGAGAGGTCATTTGATAACAATGATCATAGTTGGTGATTGAAGGCCCCATTTAAGGCACCGGCCTAGACACCATTGTTGGCTTTTGCTTGTCTCCACGCCCATCCTTACATTGTGAAATTGTTTTATGGTTTAAAGAAAGTGAAAAGCTAAAAAAAAAAAAAAAACCTTAAAAAATAGCAAATTATTTGACCACAACAGTGAAAAGTAGTCCTTCATTATTGTTTACATACACAAAAGGTGCCATGAATTAGCCTTTCTTTAGCCTATTACTATGATTATATGTGCAGGTAGTAGGTACCCAAGCTCCCACCATTTTTATTTTATTTTATTTTTCGATATTGGTTCAAAAAGAAGTTGGGCCGGCACCATTAGTTTCTGTATTTAGAAAATTAATTAGAATACAAATTACATGGAATTTTTTTTTTATCTATATAGTGAATTTTATTTTTTATTATTTTATTGGTGACAATATTTTAAGTTGATTTTGGTATATCAAGATTAAATTCTATCGAATTTTGAACAAGTTAATTATTCATATTTAAATCAATATATACACATATAAATTTTTTTTGACATGTTTAAAAATATTAATAAAAAAAATCATGTGCAAAAAATTTAAAGCAAGCAAACAAACAAACAAAAGGGTAAAACTTGTCTCTTGATTGTACTTAATTAGAATCTTTGAAAATAAACAAAACAATAATGTACAAGATTTGCATTCAACTTGCTTGGATGGCTCTTGATGTTCTCATATGGCAAAATCATTTTGTACAAACAAATATATTGCTTGGCATGTGATTGTGTCAAAACATATTAAATTGTGTTTGTCATGACATGTACGCCACTCCAGGTTTTGATGATAATGAAGACTAGCAGTTCCAAGAAAAAAGCCTTAATTCATGAAACACCATTTGTCTTTTAGGTTTTGCAAAAGCTAAATCATATACCATTTCTTTTAGTATATAATCTTACTAATTATAGGGTTAATTAGAATGGTGAGTAGCACGCGAGCTTATCAATTTTTTTTAATGCACAATTAATATATATAAATGTTTATGCAAGTCATTAACTTGAGAATATTCAATAACATCAAATAATATAATAATCTGACTTAAACTATAGAAAACAATAGTAGATAGTAGATGAATCGTACAAAAAATATTTGATAGCAATTAACTAAAACAAATAAAATACTAATATCATACCTAAAAGGAGAATAAAAAAAATCGCTAGAAACTCACCGTTATTCTACTGTGAATAATGCCTACCACCAAAAAACCTTGCTGAGACGGTCCAAATCTCACTGCAAATGAGTGCATGACATTAAAAAAAACCTGCATGGATCGATAGAGCAGCATTGCAGGAAAAAAGAGAGGAAGGATACTCAACCAATCAATCTTATTTAACTCAAGAATAAAATTTATCTAAATATAAATTTAATAAAAAATATTATTTATATCCACAATGAATTGTATCCAGGTGAACAATGTTTTCTCCTTCTTTTTCAGTTTTTTTTTTTAAAATTGTTTTTCCTATATGGCTTGGTTGCATCTTGCACCCGATTTTCATTATAAAAAAAATATAATGAGGTGAATTTGATTTTAATATACTTTTTATTTTTTTGTTTGATGGTAAATATATTTTTAGATTAACTGAAACTAAGTCTACTATTGAACATTTTAAGTATATTATCGAACATTTTAAGAATATTTCTCTTATATCAATCTGGTGTGTGAAAGCGTGTTTGGCATTGCGACAACGGTTGATTTCAAAGTGATTTTTGCTTGTAAATGCATTAAAATAATATTTTATTATCATTATTATTTTTGACACCAACATATTAAAACGATCTCGAAACATTAAAAAAATAATTTAAAAAAATTTAAATTAAAAAAAAACTGCATTTAAAACACTAAAACAAATTAAACATATTCAAAATAGAAACAACTCTTCTCAACTAAGAAAAGAACAAAATGAATTCTCTTCAAAACAAATATCAGCATGATCAACACGGTTAATTCGATCCAAAAAGAGGAACCATTCTATGAAAAAAAAAAGAAAAGAAAAGGGGCAAGGTTAGGCTAGTACAAATTAACAGAAAATCAAATAGAAATCCTATACAAAACATGAATGCAATATTACATGATCTAGGCAGTAATTAACCTCCATTATTATGCCCTCCTAGAAAATAAGAACACATGGGAACCCCCTCAAAATTAAGAAAGGTATGGTGCTGATATATGAAATGGCCTCCACCATTTGGATTGCCAATTCATATTTGATTTTAAGTATTTGTCAATTCCATATATTAAAATCATATAAAAATTCTAATCTCAATCATACTTTATATGAAAAAAGAAATAACATTTTTACAACTAGCAAGACATGCTAAGGTGTCTTGTCAGCAATATGAGGTGTCAAGTTGAAAGATTCTCCAAGTGAGCATGCTCCCTATGATCTCATGCTCTCATTCTTTAAATAATCTATGCATTTCACTCCTCTATAAATAGCTCTCGCATTGATCATCTCTCCACTTCACTAGCTCACAAGCATCCTAATTTGTGTCTATACCCTCCTTTCTTAATTTCTTTCTATCCTCCTCCGAATTCTACTATCGTTCCCTCTAATTGCTTTCCAAAATGGCCACTGTTGAGGTAAATGTTTCTGCAAAAATCAATATTTTTCTTGCCTATAAGCACAAATCTTCAAGCCTCTTAGTCTATCATTACAACCCATTTCTTGATCTAGCACAAGTGGTAGCTAGATCACCTTGATACACATGCAGTGTGTGCGTGTGCGTGTTGCTGAGTCCTTTTGAGCGATAGTATCTTTCTGATTACTGAAGTTTTTTTCCTACTTCTTTTATGATCAAATGTTTCTGCATCTAGATCAAGTGATAGATCAACTTATTCTCTGAGCTAGATTTGAAAATTCTGGTTTCGATCAACCAACTTTACCTCTTGAGATAGACCAACAATTAAAATCATAAGCCACTTGACACTTTTTTTTCTTTTCCTGATGATCTTTTCAAGAACCCTATTCATGTTCTAAGCTTTTGTTCTCAGGAGAAAGTAACACAGATTAAGGAAATATGAATCCTAAAAACCCTTCTAGTTTTCTTCTGTTTGGTTATACATCTTGGGATAAATATCAATATGGTTTTTGTTGCAGGTTGAAGCTGCTCCATCAATTCCTGAGACCGAGGTACCTAAGGTGACCAAGACTGAGGAGACAACAACAGAAACTGCACCACCTGCCTCTGAGCCAGTAGCTGAAGAGCCAACAGAAGCAGCACCCGCTGATGCTCCAGCCGCAGAACCTGAAGCTGAACCTGCAGTTGAGGTTGAAACCAAGGAGGTTGTAGAAGAACCAGCAAAAACTGAGCCTGAAGAGGTTGCAGCCCCAGCAGCAGAAGAAACTCCTGAGGACAAGCCTGAAGAGACTGTTGCTGAGGAGACTGTTGCTGAGGAGACTGTTGCTAAGGAGACTGTTGTCGAAGAGACTAAAGAGGAGGCAGCACCGGCTCCTGTTGAGGAAGAGAAGCCAGCAGAAGAAGAGAAGCCAGCTGAGACACCAGCTGCAGAGACAACCACCACAGAAGTTCCTGTGGAGACTACTGAGTGAATAAACTGATTCTAAGAAGTGATTGATACTAGTGGGGTGGGGTCTTTGTTTTTCTTTTAGGTTTCACTGTCAAAGTCCTCAGGTTTCTGTTTTGTTTCATTTCTCTGTTTATTGATTTATGATTATGGTTACAGAAAGGGTTTTGGATGGGATCATGGGATATGGAAGCTATAGAGTCGATACTAAGCACTTGGAACACATCAGATTACAACTTGCCAGCCCAGGTCAGAGCACACAGCAAGAACGGTTGCCATTGCGAGGGCCATGATCACTCATGGTGGCATGGGGTTAATTTGAATGTATGTGGGTTTCCATAAGTTCTATTGGTTTTGAAATGGTGTGATGATGTGATCTCTATCTAGGCTTGATAATAAAAATTATATTGCTATGTTTATGTTTAGTAAATGAGCACTTGCTACTGCTAGTTTTCTATGCTTCGTTTTTTTGTGAGAAATAAGACTTGCCAAGGTTTTAGTATAAAGTCCAACGCATAAATCATGAAGGCATGCAGATGCTAATCATCCTTGCAGCAATAAGAACTTGCACATAATAGATTTCTAGGCCATGTCAAATCCAATCTGATGCAGGTGAAAGTAGCAAGCACCAAAAAAAAAAAAAAAAAAAATTAGCTGAAATAGATTTATAAAACTTAAATCTTATTTTATTTCTCAAATATTAATCTAATAAGTTCTACATTTCTAAAAAAATTTACCAGTCACCTTGAAAAACTAAAAATCTAAAATGAAAAATGAAAGATAGTTAAAATCATAAAATCCAAAAAAATAAAGAAACTGAATCAAACATGATTTTTAGAGCCTAATTTGAGGATTTTTATGTAACGAATAGATCTGTAAAGTACCTCCGATCTGGAATCGGGTCTTCAGAATTTCTTGTAAAAATATAAGCTCGATCCAATAATCCGATCAAAAGTTATAATCTCTTTTAATTACCATGTTAATCTGTTGTGACTGAACCTCATCTTAGACCTACTCTATCGATCACACCAAGTCATAAAAATATCTACTAGATCATCTTCTACATAGTCTATCATCTACATATTCTGTTTATTTATGGTGAATTTTCTTTTAGTCATGATAAATCTATATTAACTGCTCAGAATCTTTAATTTTTACTAGACGGCTATATCACAATCCTATTCGTATAGGAAACATTAAGAGTTGGACATACAGGTTGATAGTATGCTCAATAGCAGTGGGAGATACAAGATTTTTATGTTACATTTGGTTGGTGAGTTAGGGATATAAAATAAATTTATATATGTTAATCTTGAAATAAATTTTTATCATTTTAATATAAATATACAAAGGACATTTCCCCCATATTCTCATTGTTTCTATATTCTCTCTCTCTCTCGAAACAATAACTAAAGATTTTATATTTAGTAATTTAGTTCTAAATGCTTTTTGTTTGAAAAAAAAAAAAAATATAAATGCTTTTTTACTAAGTAAAAAACACAGAAAAAAAATTCAATTTTCTAAATTAATATACTTGGAAAACAATCAAACTGCAAAATACCAAGCGATATCATACAATAGCACGGATTGAAACTCCTTTTGGAACCCACACAAATAAAAAAGGACTGCAACAGGTTTACCACTACCATTTACATCAAACAGTGTGATTTTGATGAAATATCTCATTTTTTCAAGCACAGAAATAATTTCCCAATTAAACCTTCCAGACTTTTTATTTGCTTATCAACATGGCAAAGTAGCTACGCCACAAATCTTGGTTACGTGTGATCTTGAATCTTGGAGGCCAAGACAAGTTTACAGTGGTCTCTTTCCAATGGAAAGATATGTAATGTCAGGTGGCTCAGGTCCATCTATGAATGGTGACAACAGCTTAGTGCCAGAACAATGAAACAAATATCTATCAATGTAACTCCTGTAGAATAAGCTTCATCATGCAGTTCAATAATTTGAAACAACATATCAACGATAGACTCCAAACGACTTGATAATCCGTAACAAGATTCATACAGATACAGGCAAGAAGATTCATACAGAAACAGGCAAGAAACTTGATCCAGGCAAGAAGATTCATACAGAAACAGGCAAGAAACTTGATCCAGTGCCTGGCCATACGAAAAATGCAAAGGACAATGTAAGGTTGTAACGACTTTCAGGGAAAAAGGTTGTTTCATCATGTTCCTTCACATGATGAACATAACTTATCAGATGACCTAATAATTTGCGAAACACGGAGAATCTTGTCGTAACAAGAACCGTGCTGTATTAGCAAAACAGAGCCCTAATTAGGCATGAACATAGCAAAATACAAAGATAAGCAAGCATTAGATGATAATAATATACTGGCCAGCAAAATAAATTACATACATTTTTCAAGGAGACAGTTGAATCATTCAATAATTTTGGACGCGCAAACGAGAGAAGTGAGAATAATAACCTTTCTATGAATTTGGATGTCATTGCATAATCTGTGTACTTGCATGACAAGAAAATCAGCTACTGTTACTGATGAAGGAAGTCCTTCTGGGAGCATAGAAATTTTCTTCCTTCTAGCCCCCAGCAGCATTATTTACGCTATACCTATATTAACAGTCTGACAAAAAGAGCAATGACATCCCAACTTTCCTGGAGGAAACATAAATTAACTACGAGACTTTCTTACATAGTTTAATGAAACTGGCGACATAAACCTATCTGTACAAGCTGAGATGAAATCTTTTCTATGTGCAGTAAGAACCCTTGTTTACCCTGAAAGTGAATGTACCCAATGCATTACCAAGTGCCAAAACTGCATCCAACATGTTCTTGGGTGATGACGCGGAGGCGATCTTGCATGATAGCCATGGAGGGATAAGGTGGGAAACACAGCCGGTAAAAGCATGTATGAGATGAAGGAAGGTGATCATGTGGTTCTGTGGACTTGTAAATGTAAAGTTGCGAGGCCAAACCACGGAAACCCTCAACAGGTAGATACTTCACCGAGGTCCAAAAGAAGAGAAGAACCTTTCTCTGATCTGCTGACATTCTCCCAACAATCTGCAAGATGTTCAGGTAGAGGATAAATAAAATAAAAAGCAATGCTTTTGCCCTGACAGAACTTTTTACTATTACATATGAGAAATGTGGGACTATCTCAACTGCAGCTGACTGGTAAAAAACTCAAGGTCCATGAATGCAAATGCAGGCCAATATGGTTCTCACTTCCTCATATCATTTTCTCATGAATATTTTTAAGATCAAAAGCAAAAAATAATTCTATGGAGACTTCTGGAATAAAACTCAGTATATTGAGTGGAGCTCTCTATGTGGGGTTTGACTACCTCTTCCATGGAGTGCACGATTATTTACTGGTTTCTCTCAAGTACCTTGAGTGTCATTTGTTGAGTATATTATGAACCAACCAAAAATCAGGCATCCTACCATTGGTGATCAATCAAAGTTCATGGGAAACCCACATCCTCTGTTTTTGATGACTAGCAAATTAATTAATAAGGTTATTCCACGCTGGTGATGGAATAAGGACATGCCTGATACACAAGGATAAAGAGTGAGGAGGACCTAATAAAGACCTGAATGGAATAACAAACTTTCTCAAAAGCAGTGCTTTATCAAATGAGCATCAATCAAATCCCACACTGTTATCAGAGATATGCTTTTGTTATGACCAATGACCAACTAGCTGAATAGGCATATCTACCTTAAGGCTGATTTTCAAAACAAAATGTACCTTATTTCTGTTTTGCTCAGCTCACTCTGCAAAGCAAGAAATTAAAAGAAACAAAATCCACCCTCATTTCAACTCTCACCTGGAATATTTTTATGAGACAATAAAACCTGATGGACCAACATTAGCGGCACATTAAAGTTCAAAGGGAAACCACATAATCAATTTTATCACCTAACAAAAAAATCAGTTAAACTCCAAACTGCTGATGGGATAAACAGCCCATCTGGTGCAAAAGAAAAACCTTATAAAATACAGAAAATTCCTTAATGGATATAAAATCAATATTTTGACAAATAAAACACCACTCCCAAGGCCTATCCATTCACAACCCCACGGAAAGAGGAACCAACGGAAGTATGGAAACAAAATCCACAATTGTTCCAACTCTGGCCTCACCTCCCAAAGTCTAGCACACTTGTGGAAGCACATAAGAAATCCAACTACACCCACCATACTCTAATTTCACAGCAACAATTTTTTTTCCCTTCCCATGTATATATGTAGTCAATATAACGTACATGCTCAACATTTTGACATTTGTATTTGTGTAAATGCCTGCATGAATACCATGAATTCAAACTTCAACACCAAAAATTCCCATAATAACATAACTTAAACTCTTAAATTTGATCTTAGCAAACACAAACTAAGTTCCTAATATGCTTCTTTATTTAACCATGAGATCATCACTAAGTTGAGGAATTCATGGCACAACCTTGAGCATTTGAGATTCAAAATGATCTGTAGATGTGACAAGCCAAACATGGAAAGCACTTTGAATTTGCTTTAGTATTTATCATGTGTCAACAACTTAAGTCACACATCTTTCAGCATTTAAGACATTGCACCAAAGTGATTAGCTGACATGCAGAAGTCGAATGGTGAACTGGCAAACAACCTCACATGTCCTATTTTCCACACCATCGTACATTAGAAAAAAATGAATTCACATAGTATTTAGGCTATACTTAATTAGCAAAACAGCAGCACACCTGGTAAGGATATACAGAAAAGGATTGTTCTGTCATGTTAGAGAATAATGAACAAAAGCTACTTCCAAGAAATATAAAAGAAAGGAACACAAACAGTCTGCATTCTACAGATAGTTGTTTCCCAAGAAAATATATCATCCATCCCATAAAGATTATAACTGATTATAAAGTCTAGAAACATGAGATGAAGAAGAACCTATACCGCAAAAAAAAAAAAAAAAAAAAAAGTTTAGATTTGAGATATAACATGAATGAAAAGCATGCAAGAGCATACCTCCCAGAACCAGGATATCTGAGGATCAGTTTCCTTGTAGCTGCTGTACTCAGTGTGAGCCTTCCAGTCTTCCACACATATAGCACTTTCACTTCCATATAGCATCCAATCAAGATCTTCAAGCTCCAAGCTTCGGAAGAAGAGCTTCTGTTCCCCAGGGTTAAGAATATCAGAAAAACCACGTGCAAATCGAGATACAGGGTCAGAGATAGATGTGACAAAGTGATGTTGAATTAGCAGATTGACATATTTCTCCCGGTTCTTGCTATTTACAACAATGCCTTTCCCACCAGGGCAAAGTTCCACAACTTTTATGGATCCTAGCTCCTCAACTTCTCTGACAAATGTCAGCCCCAAAGCAT
>Ga0307518_10001232_pt1 | contig 19202 bp, 25 predicted proteins | sample 25_EM_MG_FD_203889 | JGI IMG/M metagenome (GOLD analysis project Ga0307518, IMG submission 203889) | Populus trichocarpa ectomycorrhiza microbial communities from riparian zone in the Pacific Northwest, United States - 25_EM | ecosystem: Host-associated > Plants > Roots > Unclassified | place...
GCAATCTCAGTGCATTAACTGCACAAATCATACTTACACAGTTGTACATGTCCAGGACATGGTGTGTATGGCCTTATTTGTTAGGTACATGTACACCGCGGCTGTGCTAGGCCGCGGTAATTTTCCCACGGCTTTATCTGTCCATACAATCCTTCCTGTGGGTAGGACTGCGAGTTCAGTGCATTAACTGTGCAAATCATATTTAGACAGTTGTACATGTCCAGGACATGGTCTGTATGGCCTTATTTGTTAGGTACATGTACACCGCAGCTGTGCTAGGCCGCAATACTCTTTCCGCAGCCTTATTACCCACAGCTGTCAACCTGCAGTAGTCAACCCGAGTTAGTTAACCCGCGGTAGTTAACCCATGGTAGTAAACCCAAGTTAGTTAACCCGCAGTAGTAAACCCAAGTTAGTTAACCCACGGTAGTTAACCCGTGGTAGTCAAACCCTGGCAGTGAACCTGTAGTTCTATTTGTAGTTCCACCTTATTGCCAAGTGGCTCAGCCCTACTATATTCATTGGTACTAATGTTTCCTAGCCCACCCATTACCTTCCATTACAGCAAATCTCGGCCCGCACATATGACATGGTGATTACACCCTTATCCACTCCCTAAAACAGCACCATAGCCCACCCATATCACAAGGTGATAATATCCAACTTGGGCCCAGCCCGTGTTACACGGTGACAATCCATCCTTGGGCTACCGTCTGCTGGCCCATGACACTCGGCCGATTTTCACCTTCGGGTGGCCATGTAAGACAGGACAAAGTAGGTACATTATGTGATTCTTGGGCATCCCAATGCCCTCCTCCCTGACATCCCTATCCCCGAACCCATCCGCCATCTCGTTGAAGACGCCATCCCACACAGAACCCCCCCTTAGCACAGTCACTCCGATAATCCCTATCCCGACTGCCCTGAGCATCAATCCCCACGGTAACAATAAAGCCTCTCCCACGCAGTCAAACACTAGGGTGACTCCATCACCTCGTTTCATCTCTGCCCCCCCATTACCCCCAGCCCCATCCGCTTCGAACCCTCTCCCTTACCGTTCAGACCTTTCCCCTTCCCCATCCCCCCTCCGTCCTCATTGCCTAGCCAAAGATCGCCTCGTCCTTTGGAAACCCTTCTCAGCTAGTGAGGACCCACGGCTGGCACACCCCATCCTATCCGAAGCAGATTTCAATTGCATACTGAGTGTCATCGACGCCTCATGGGGTAGCAACACCAAAGCCGCCTATGGGGCAGGTCTACTAGTCTTTCATGTATTTTGCGACTCACGTAACGTACCAGAAATAGACAGATGCCCTGTCTCCCAGCCGCTCTTACTCTCGTTTATATCAACCTGCACGGGAACATACTCTGGTAACACCCTTGCTAACTACATTGCGGGAATCCGCGCCTGGCACATGTTGCACGGCAGACCGTGGATCCTAGACCCCATCACCTTGAAAGCTACCATAGAGGGAGCAGCCTGGCTTGCCCCACCCTCTTCCAAACGCCCCCAGCACAACCCTTTTACGCCGGACATAATAGCCCTGTTCAAATCCCAACTGAACCTAGAAGACCCACTCGATGCGGCCGTCTTCGCTTGCATTACAGTCTGTTTCTGGGGCGTCGCCAGAGTCGGCGAATTCACAGTACCCAGTATCAACGCCTTCGACCCAACCAAACATATCACCCGAGCGGGTCTCACACAAATCACAGACCGAAACGGCCTATCGGTTCTCAAATTCCACCTACCATGGACCAAGACTTCCAAAGCAGCGAGCAAGGGGGAATCAGTACAATGTGCTCAACAAAATGGTCCAGCTGACCCTCTCGCCGCTATCGAAAATCACTTTCACATCAACGCTGTCACCTCACACGAACACCTCTTCTCCTGGACCCACTCCAGCGGCAAATGGTGCCCGCTGAGTAAAAAAGAACTCACCGGAAAAATCAACAAGCTCGCAAGTCAATTTAACCTCCCGAACCTCAAAGGCCACAGCCTTCATATCGGGGGCACACTGGAATACCTGCTGCAAGGTATTCCTTTCGATGTCATCCAGTCTCTTGGCCGCTGGGCGGGGAACGCCTTCACTCTCTACCTACGACAGCACACCATGATTCTAGCACCTTATTTACAGGCTTCTCCAGTATTAGAACCCTTTGTCAGATACACGCAACCCCCAGTTAGATAACTCCACGCCACTCGTACTAGTAGAGCTCCTTCGACTGCTAGGGTATTCGGCTTCACCTTTTGCGTCGCTCCCTCCTTCTGTTTGGGTACAGCTCAGCCTCCCTTGTGGTTTCGTTTTGGGCCGGAAGCCCTCAGGGCTTCGCCCAAATCTCTACGTAGCATCTAGCACTCTTAGTAGCACGACGAACATTGTCCACTCCCCAAAGCAATCCCATTGCTCCCTTCTCCTCCTCAGCCTAGCATCCCAAAGCATAGACATTACAAGTCATCCGGAAAGTGCCGGGGCTTCGCGTTGGAGGTTGCCCCTTCTTCAAGAGTGGGCAATCAGACTCTGGGTAACCTCAAACTTTGTATCATTCTCACAAATATTTAGTCGCTCCTGGTTGAGCCTTGGCAAGCTACTTATATCCTAAGCCACCATGAACCCTCAGTTGGACGTGGTACGCCATAGGCTTCCCAGAAATTGTCTTAATAAACTAACAGGAAAGCAGTCACAAAGACCATCTCCAGCTCTTACTCCTGAGGCCCCTTCAACGTTGCCCGGATCAAGTGACACCAACAAGGGAAAAATAGCGAGCTTGAAGAATTCACTACCATTTGGCCAACCCAGCCAAAGTATTACGAGTTCCTCTCAAGGTGTGAGTGTACCACCTCAAGTTCTTCAGCAAGTATGAAAAGTACAGACCGTCGTGTGTTATTTGCTGAACTCATGTCTTATAGACGCACGATGTGCAAGGGAGTTCAATCCAAGTTGAGTCAGCTCACGAGGTATGAGAAGCACAATTCATCTATGCTAATTTTTGGGCACTCCCTACACAATAGGCGCCTGAGTCGACGAGCGAAGTCGACCAGCCAGTCGCAGCTGTGATCGAAATGGACCCTCAGCTGGACCTGGTACGCAACATGATTCCCCAGAGATCGTCTTCATGCCCTAACAAAAACCAGTCACAAGAGTTATCATGAGCTCTTACTCCTGCGATCGTCTCGACATCTCCTGGATCCGACGATATTAGGATGGGGGAAATGGTGAGCTTGAAGAATTTACTACCTAACTGGTCCAATCAAAGTATCGTAAGTTCCTCCATAGGCGTGAGTACATCTGTTCAAACGGAACTATTCCAAGCTTTCCATGGAGTAAAAGAAGCAGCTCTTGTGAGCTCTTTACAGCTGCACGATTTATAACAGAGATCAACCCGAGCTGCACCTGCCCACGAAGTATGATATATTGATAAACGGATTTCGTCCATGTTTTGTACTATTTTCTGAGAAATCGTCGTGTCAAGATTGATGCAGCTCCAAAAGAACTCGACTCAACAAGGCTTGTGCCCTCTGTTGCACAACACGCTATAGGGGTTGTCGGTGGGATCAACACTGCCGTCTCTCAGATAGACACCATCAGTTCGACATACCTCCTACCACTCAAGAAGTTCACCACCGTAGTCAGTACTATTGCCAGTGTATGATTTCTCACTTTACTCTGCGCAATGATCGGGCTGATAAGTTTGTATGCAGATCCACCCTCACGCTCAGATGGCCTTGGGGATACTAGCCCAGGTACGTTTTCTGGTTGCCAACGGCACGCATCTCACACCATCCTCATTAGGTGATCATTATGCAAGCGAACCTAGACCAATCGATTTCCGACTTGCTTCTGAAAGTACGAAATGTCTACAAGTTCCTTCTTGAAGAAAATACCCTATCCAACCTTGATATGATGAAAAACACCCTCGCACGTATCGCCCAAGTGATCAGCAATTGTGCTCAGTTCATCAAGAACTATTCTGAAATGAAAAGCTTCTGTACGCCAACCCCCCTCCTTGACAACGCTCTAATCAGACTCCACTGCAGGGAAACGAGTGGGAAAGCACATCGCGTCCAAAACGCAGACCGCTATCAATGATTATAACAAGGCTCTGGATACGTTGATGCAACGATACCGCGATCGTGCAGTTTTCGACACACATCAACGTCATTAATTTCTACCGTGTCCTCGAGGACTTGAACTTAGATGGTATGGTGTATGCAAGCGGAGCTGGACTCAATATGACAAAGCAATGTCTGGATGGCACGAGAGGGGAAATTCTACGGAAATTGTCGACTGGATCCACGACCCGGACGTCCATGCGCCGTGGATCTTCTGGCTTCACGGCCAGGCAGGGAGAGGAAAATCCGCCATCGCCCACACGATCGCTCTGTGGTTCAAGAACGTGGGAGGACTAGGGTCGTGCTTTTGCTTCGCACGCGACAGACAGGCTGAATGTCGTGAAGAAAAGATGTTCACAACCATTTCCCGTGATCTTGCGGACCATGACCCTGCATTTCGATGTGCATTGGCTAGCGTATTTACAAACAACAGCTCTCTCATGGCTACTCCCAATATCATTGGGAAAAGTTTTTTTCCTGGCACCATTGTCTCAGGTGTCGATTGGGGAAACAGGAAGTATAGTTGTGGTTATTGATGCATTGGACGAGAGTGGACCCGAGCCATCGCGGAGTCACATATTGTCGGTGTTAGGATCCCCCATGAGCGGCCAAACTGCCTTCCAACTTCCGCCTCCTCATGACGTCCCGGTCATTGTCTGACATCCAGGCCATGTTGAGCATTGCTCCTCATGTCAAAGCTGTGTCTTTGGATGATGTCCCTGTTGCATTTACTGAATGTGATATCCATCTTCATTTACTCAAAGGTCTTGAGGACATCGGAAAGAGAGAAGTCAGCCAAATTGCTCAGAAAGCTGATGGCCTATTTGAGTGGGCAAGTCTTGCCTGTGAGTACATCAGACTGGATACCACTGGCGAATCGGTCAAGGAGCGCTTCAGCAACGCGACAGTATGTATCAAGAGAGGGGAAGTCTCTTCTGGACAACATGTACCACAGAACTCTGGAGAGCATTGTAAGCAAGGGGCCAACTGCTCTGGTAGGTTTCTGCTCCATGATGCAGCAAGTTCTGTACACACTGGAGCCACTTCCAATCAATGGACTGGATGCAATGTGTTGACATTTCTCCCACAAGGACAGTAATTTTAATGTGGTGATTGTTCTACGTTTTTTGGGTCCATTGTTAAGTGGTGTCACTGACTGCACCATGCCCATCCATCCCCTTCCTACCTTGTTTTATGACTTCCTTGACTGATCAATCTCGGAGTGGGGACTATTTTGTTGGGGAGTTTGACATTCAAATGGACATGGCTATTGCATCACTTCGTGTCCTTCATGGGGGTCTATGCTTCAATATCTGTGGCCTAGAGAGCTCCTACTTATTTAATTCAGAGGTACCTGATCTTGCTGAGAGGGTTGAAGCCAAAATTCCACCCCACCTCTCATACTCATGTTGATTCTGGGCCAACCATCTGCAGGGCACCAAGTTTGATCCTGTCTTGGCAGAGCATATCAAGGATATTGTGGGGAATGAAAGGATCCCATTCTGGTGTGAAGGATTGAGTTTGCTGGGTGTCCTTGGCAATGCTGCAGCTGCTCTTTTGAGTACTGAGAGCTGGTTGCAGGTGAGTAGCTTAGTAATATGATGAGTTCCCTTGTAACAGTGGTTTTAGGGGAAGGCATATGAGGATGGTGTGGAGTTCATTGACAACCTTGCCAGTGCACCCTCTGTAAGCACTCCACGCCTTTATCTTTCTGCACTGCCATTTACCCCTGAATACTCAGTGCTAGTTAGATTCTTGAGGCCAAGGTTTCCATGTATTGTCAAAATTACTGCAAGACACCATCCTTGGCAGCACTTTTTTGAGGCTCCCACAGTCATTCAGACCTATTACCACTACAATGAAAATATATCCAAAAGACCTGACCTCTCCTCCAGCTCATCCTTCACAGCCTATTGTGGATGCTATGCCCTCAAGACAACATCTCAAGGGCATTGAGTTCCTAGGTGAGTGATTTATAGCAACAAGGAAATAGTTATCGCTATCTACCCATTGACCTCTCATATACTCCATAGGAGTGTCATCATATGTCTGCCAGTGCTATCTGCAGGCATCCGCACCTCCACCCTTCCTTTGTCACCAAGTGTTGTCCTCATGTGCTTGCCATCGTCATCATCATGGCACCTGGACATGCTCATCACACCGTTTTCTTCATGCGTCATCATCTCACCATCAGCATTGCTCGAACATTCTCGTCATCACCATCACCCACCTCCACCACCTCGTGCCATCGCCAGTGTCCGCATGTGCTCGTCATCGTGGCATCATGGCACCCCACCATGCCTTGCTCTCGTGGTATCCACCAGTTCAACTCCCACTTTTTCGCCTGCCCCCAGCTATCCCCATCATACCTCCAGCTCTACCATAAAGCTCCCATATTTTATCACATATGCCCTCCACTGCACCAAGTTACACCTTCCTATGGCCCTTGTCCTCCAGTGATTAAAGGTACGTGGTATGCAACAATCACTTCATGGCCATTTGCTCATACCTGACTTACATTCCTCCATTGATGAGGAAGTCGTCTCTGCTGCCCTCTGCGATCCCCTTCTCCCCTTCCTGCAGCATCAGTCCCCAGAGACCTTGTCGCCTTTGTATTCAACATCATTGTTGGTTTCCTCTGCATCACACCCCACCCCACTGGCATTGAGGATCTTTCGGCCAAGATTGTCTTGGCGTCAACACTTGAAGAAATAGTACGTAAAGACTTTGTGGCCATTGGCCCTCACCCGATTATGTTCTCCCATAGACAAGGGAGTCGACCCCACCACCCTTTGCAATCCCTTTCTCCCCCACTTGTGGTATTGAACCCTCCCTGTTGAACAGACAATTCTATATGTCCCCTGCCCAAAGTCCCCTATGCAGCATCTCTGCCATCTTTTTTTTTTTGGTGATGACAAAGAAGAAGGGGGCCCATCCTCTGCATCCTCTGCATCCTCTGTGTCACTGCCACTGCTAACAACGTTGGATGCATTGAAGTGAGTTGCTTTCTGGTTGCACACACAAAGATCCAAATAGCATTGCTAACATTTGTTTCATGCAGGTAATCCAAGGATGGCCCTGTACGAATGCATCACAGTTGCCACCTCTCCCTAGTTCTCCATTAGGTGGGCCATACACTCAAGCGATCCCTTTGTCAGGTCCCCCCTGCAGAGGCTCCTGGCCCATACATTCATTCCACACCACCTCCTGGCCATACTGTGTCACCCTCCACAATGCCCTCACCTGGGCCATATATACCTCTACCCAGCCAAGCAGTACCTACCAGACTTTCCCAGCCTAGGCTGTATTCACTGTCCAAAGAATGCAAGCACCTTCCTTGGTGGACCTTTTGTCCCACTTATGGGAAAAGCACATCCAATATGAGGGCCGCTGCATGACATCAGCAATTTGACGAACATCTGGAGCATCTGGGTTTCATCTGAATGTCCTGGGTCCCTGGGATTGTCTGGGCTGTGACTGGTTTCAGACTACACACTGGGGACAGATTCTCCAGACACCTTACAGATCTTTTGCCCAGATGTACCTACATACTCATGACAGATACTACCAGACACCAGCCAGATAAACTTTCAGACTACTACTAGAATGCGAGTGCATGTGCATGGTGGTCAATGTACTTATTGACATAGTAAGCTTTAAATGCATCTAAAGTTTTGGAGAAGTGAAGATCAATGGGGACGATGTCATTGCCATAAACTGCGATAAGGTGTGCACTCCGTACAATGGAATCAAGAGAAATGACCGATTGCACATGCTGACCTTGGTTGTCTATCTCTGGGGCGACAATCCACATCCCTGTGAGCTCACACACTTCACTGGCCACAGGGAGAAACCAATCAACCAAGGCGCACAAGTAATCATGGCCATTATAAGCACAAGAAAAGAATAGGCGCACCCTTGCCACCAACAGGCTCCGAAACCCATCTGTATCCACCCCTCCCTTAGCCACATACATGCAGTCATAGCGTCCAGGTCCCCCTTGCCAAGAGGGTGTTGCATGGATTATTTCACGGCACATTCCTCCTACACCCGACTGGTCACTGGGAGCAAAAAACATTGCTTTGGCCGAGTTAAACACGTAGACTTTGCCTCAAAAGTCTGGGCAGATGCACAGGTCGACACGATCACCAGGAATATCTGCAAATGGATACAGTTGGTCATAGAGAAATCGTTGGATTTCTTCTTGCAACTTTGGCAAACCCAAACCATTTTCCACGTGCGATACCATCCCAGATACACGATATACTGAAAGTGCAGGGTCAATAAACCAGTATCAAAAATATAAGTAACATACCTGGGCGAGATGCAAGTTTAACAATATATGTGGATGGGTCATCGTCCACCGCTCCATCCTCATCCTCATCCAAGTCCAATTGTATAGCCTCCATCCCAACCGGGAGAAGTGGGCCATCAAGTATATTACATTCAGTGAAATGTCGACGTGCACCTGCAAGCTTGTCAAGGCATTGGTTGGTTACGAGCATTTGCCCAAGGGCATCAAACTTGTTTGAGCGACGCCAGGGTTCTTTGACTGTGCGGATATGCTTTGACTCTGTAATAGATGAGCACAGTCCATTGGGCGTGCCAAACAGCTCAATAAGTTCACGATAATGAACCATGGCATGTTGACGTGGTAGGGAAAAATGTGTGCGCACGCCTGTGGTCTGGAAGATGGTGCGTTCGTCATGGAAATGATCAACTGCTGTGCTGATAGCTTCAAGAGTTTCTTCGTTGATAACCGAGTGCCAGACCAAGTAGCAAAATTCCAGGAAAGCACTCAGAGCGCGGACCATTCCCGGGGGCACATGGCCAGCTATAGCTGGCAAGTATACCTTACAATACACGAAAATATAAGGACTGTGCTCGAGTAGACAACACAAGAGTAGGACTTACCTTCATTAGTGCCTTGGAGTTGTCTCCTGTCCATTGCTTGAACCCACGGCCTTCAGGAAACTGCTGCAAAGCAGAGAATGAAGGGACAGCTGCAATCCTAAACATACACAATGATCAGTGGCATCAGAAAGGCTTACTATCATAGAACAAGACATGACCTACCTGCGGTCAATGTCTGCAATGATTTTTCCTGCATGTTGCTTGCCGTGCTCATGCTCCAAATACTCGTGGATCCAGGTCACCAGATGGTCTTTAAAGGTCCCCTTGATTAATTGGTGAAGAAGGTCGGGGGCGATTAGTTCGTGTATGTCAGCGCGGGGAAAGTATGAGGTGAATGGCTATGAAATGTCTAAGTCAACCACACATGGAGAATAAAACACCGGGACAAACACATACCACGACATCATAGACGATACCATATTCATCCCGTAGTACTTGTGGCTCCAGAACGTCAATGAGTGCATCTCTAAGTTCTTTTGAACGATGGCCGCCCATGCCATCTAGGTTATTGTTGCGTGCCGTGCATCTAGCCGATGGCAACAATATTAGTTAGTAGAATAGAAGTATGAATCATGTACTTACCGTGGACACCATCCCTGGACCACACAAGCCAGCAAGACTTGCTCAGGGTAATCTGCGATATATGGGCCAAGACCATAGATCACACGTCGATAATGCCCATCTGGACATAAGGCAACTGTCGGCTTGGCCATGAATGGCTTCAGTGACTCCAGAATCGCAGCAATAGATGAGTGGAACAGCTGGCGGCGAAAATGCCAGAACCCCACATCATTTTTATGCGCCTCGTCAGCTATATCCACGGACTCGGTCAGCATTGTTAGAAAGATAGTATGCCATGGTTAATACATACTTTTTGGGATAGCAAGAAATGCCAGGATTGAGACAGCGTCACGGTGCGCTCGCCGGACATTGTTGTGTACATTTCCAAGGGAGATATAAAGGGGATAATACTCGGTGTGACCTGTCCCCACTGACACAGTGGTCTTATCGCTGCCAAGAACCACTGGTACGAACATTGCACCATGGGTGTCTGGATCTTCTGCGATGATTTCCTGGGATCGGAATACCACATAAATAAGTAGGGTAGTGCAGTCTCAAGATAGTAAACTCACCGATTGGTTGAATGCCCACTGCCCAGACATCAAATCGCATACTTCACGCCGCCCATACTTGTCCACAACAACCTTTGCCGCATAATCGATCTCACCATTGAAGTCTCTGTTGGCCAGCTGGTGCTCAAGAACCACCTTTGGATCACGAAACCATACATCGTACTCGGCAGTCATCCAAGAAGGCGGGGACTCAGGCAAGGGTCCTGAATATGAGACGGCAAATGACTGCCAAGGTGCATCACCATGGGGTATTGCATCAATTGTCGCATACAGGTCCTTATGCGATCGAAATGGTGGGTCCGTGTCGTAAATCGACGCCATGACGGAGAGAAGTTCGTCAATCTTGGCTGCTGACATCTGTTCACGATGATACAGGAATTCGGCCAGTTGAAATGTGCCCCTGCTCTCAAATGGAGCATAAGCATTGGGCAGGGGGTCCTGTTTCGGTGGCGGTGGTGAGTTTGGTGGAAGGAAACGACCAGTGTGATCACATGGAGCACCTGCCGAGGGTTTCGTGGTTAGTACATACAATCAGAGAACTTAAAGGACCTGTACCATCAAGTATAGGGTGGCGCGTCACTTTTCGTGCACCAGGGCATGGCACCCCTTCTAGATCCTGGAAGTCCTCAGCCGCTTGCATGATGTCGTCGAAACCACCGTAATCAAACGGCAGGCCTTCTGGTTCGGCATAGTTGAAAGGCTGGTAAAGGTGGTGTGAAGGCTGGTGCACACTGTGCTGTTTCAGCCCGCCTCGTGTCGTGCATGCCTTTCCACAGCCTTCAACACCACAGACGTAGACTTGATGGTTGAATGGGCGGTTTGGTTGTCAGCGGGGCATGAGGACGGTGTTTCTCGGACGGAGCTCAACTGAGAGGTGTCATGCTGAGTCGAATGTCAAATATAACTGTGCAGTTTTAAAAATCGGTGGCTGAGGAAAAAAGATTCGGGACACCCACCTTGAATTCCCTTTGTACCGCCCTCCAGCCCACATGGCCAGCCAGCAAAGGTCGTCTATTGGCACGCGCGCGTCAAATAAAAAGGCCCATCCAGGACGACCTGACTTACCTCTGCCACGCCGACCCACAGAAATGGTACAAGCGGAGAAGGCTGCGAAGATTGCAGTTAATGCTCAAAAGGCTGCTGAGATTCAAGAAGGCATTCAACGTGCCGCCGCAGTTGAGGACAGCCTCGCAGTCAGGGCATCAAACCAAGCGCAACAATTCAAGAGACCTACCGCAGCGTTGTTAAGGAAGGCGACTTGGCCAAACGAAGAGCCACTGAGCCAAGAAGTGGTGAACACGGCTCAAGACCCAGGAAATGAGGATGGCACAACACCACTGCAAGGTGAGTGAGCTGGTTAGTAAAATGATCACAAATTTCTCACCTAGACATCTGGAAATAGATGGGGTCTCAACCCCAAGTGGATCCGAGTTTGAGCCAGATGATGGTGTGGAAAGTGAACAGAACGAAGAGAGTCTGGACGATAGGCGCCCAGATAGCGGCGAAGCTATATATACCAAAAGAGGTCCGAAGGCCACACGAGATGCGATTACTCAAGCATGTGGCACCTGTGCTCCCATCCCTGCCGTAAGTTCTGGAGGCAAGCGTGCCTGCGGGAGCACCTTGGATGGACCAGCGTAAGTGATCCTATTGATTCAGCCTGTCTATCAAATTGAATGCAAGTGGAGCAGGCTAGCTTTCAAAAGGCCAAACTTAGGGCCCATTGGAACTACCAAGCCCGCGCTCTTCAATCGTGCAACAAGTGGTCTGAGAGCTGACTTCCAACAGAGCAAATCCAAGGCGTCCAAGTCAACCCAGGAATTCAGTGTTGCACCTGGAGCTGGTCTTGGTTTTGAAGCTATTCCATCTGCAGGTCTCACGTATCACAGCACGCCTATACTTCCAGCACCTTCCAGCTTTGGAGGCTTGCCAAGCGACGAAGACGATCATATTGAGCTTTCGTCTAGCACCCCCACAATGCCCATCAACAATACTGGCGCAGGTATCAAGGGCAAACTATCTACTAGATGGACGGTATGACTGGAATTCACTGCTGTATTTTGACCATTCAATATTTACTGACAACCCTGCTCCATCATAGCCCGGCACTCCCACTGCGCAGGTCACTCATAATGCTCCCCAACAGCGCCTTCAACATTCTGCGGTAATCGCCAATGCGGTGATGGCATCAAATAAAGCACGACCCCCGCCCTCCAATAATGATCTACCTGCGGGGGCTCGCTCCTTTTATACGGCATACTTTGTGCCTGTATTGCGAAAATACGTTGGCGCTTTTGATAATCCCTGGGTCACTGATGGACTCGTAGGTCCTATCCAGACGATATGGAATGGCATTATGAAAGACTGGCCACACACCATCTCCGATGAAACAGATGCCATTTACCATCTCGTCAGTGTTTTTTTTTGTGTTCAACCCCGTGCGTTAATGCTCTATTACTTGATTACAGTCGATTCAGAGAGTTTATGAATGGCGCACAATCATCGGCAAAGCTGCGTTAGAGGCACTGGAAGCTCACTGGGCCTCGGATGCAAAGTACAACGATCCCGAGGCCCGTAAAGAGTATGTTGAATTTGTATTAGGGCCTGGCCTGCCATTCTTGTATGGCCGTGTCGAGCATCGAGACAGGGAAGACACAGTCCAGGTGAGTGAAATGTAAGAAAGCCCTGATCCTCTCACATCACTTTATTCCAGATGTCGGGATCCTTTCTCTCTCCTCTCATCTTGCAGACATTTGCAAGCCATCTCACCTGTCTCACTTCAATCGAAGCTATCCCGGAACTCTATACTGGATTCTCGGATGATGTTCCTTGTGGAGCGCTCGTCCTAGCAGTCACAGCGGTATGGTTACTATTAAATACTGGGCTGCGCTGTGAAGGCACAAGTACTGATGCACCTCTCTAGGTCGAGCGGGCGCTGCATATGTATCGAACTGGGCGTAAGGAAGTACCATCTAAAAAGTCGGACTTGACCTTCTCAGACACGAACTGGGGTACACAGACCCTATTCTACACTGCATCTGTCAGGAAAGTGGGCGAGAAGAAATATTATCAGATCATTGATGAAGCGCAGAAGTACTGTACTGCACACCATCGTTGTGCCACTGCACTGGTCATAGGTGTTGAGGTCACTCCACAGCAAGACGAGTGCACCCAAATTATGGTTTCGTCTGACATCGTTGGCAGGTGGACGAAGAACAGTCATCGTGATTTATTCATAGCTCTTTCATCCAACCTTTTGCCACCATATACAAAGTCACGAGTAGCCTCTAGTTCAAGAGTTTGCAGCAAGCTACAGTACTTAATATACCGATGGTGGCCGCGAATTATAGAACAATTGTTTCCTATATACGTCTGATTTGATCTGATGGCCTGATACTTTGGCCTGTAATAATGTCTGGCAAGTATGGAAGCTTGGATGGTTCGTGTCTGTGAGATGTCTGGTTAACATTCTGATGCTTGTCTGAGTGAGTCTGAATCACCTGTGAACAAGTCAGACACAGAAAACTACGTCTGGCCCAGAAAGGGACCTGCCTGATTCCAGACGAATGTCTGTTGCATCTGAAGTGCCTGGGGGCCCTGGGGTTGTCTGGTCCAGACTCTCCAGATGTTCGTCAAATCGCTGATGGAGGGACCGGTGTCATATCCTTGAGTCGGACATTTATTTTTGTTGATCTATAATGGCTTTCTTAATTGCTCCATGATTTGTCTTCAACTGTCTGCAATGCAATTTCTGTTCTACAGTCTTGGTGCTTTGCAATGTATTTTGTATACAGGTTCCAGTGGTTGATCCCATTAATGACACGTCCTTTGCTTTTGTGCCACCTGTCCATTATTTGTTGTGGAGAGAGAGCTGTTTTGTCGACAAGCTGCGACAAGATGTCCTTGAGATCATTGTAGCCTTCATTGAGGATGCTGTTGATTGTGGCAGTCCTACAACCAGTGGTTGGTGTTGATGGCTTGCTTTGACCCAGAGATGATGTACCCACATCAGCATAATCTTTTTCACCTACTGAAAATGAGGTAGCATCGATGGGAGTCACGGGAATGACATGCGTAATAGGAATATTCGATTGTACTGCCAGAAGGGGTTCCCTGACCTCTGGGACACACTCTGCCATAACATTCCCACTGGGAATTTGTGGTGTTGAAATATTGGGCGTAATATTGAGAAGAGAGTGGGCAGGCATCTGAGACTTGGCGAGGAGGATGGGGTCAATGTTGGAGTCCATGTTGCTGAATGGTGGCACATGCTGAGCACTTAGCAGGGCATTGGTGTCTGAAGGAGGCTGAAGGTTGGACTCCAAGGACAGATTATCAGCCAAATGAGCCCTACGATGCTCGGCTTGTTGTACCAGCCCAGTATTGCGGACCATTGGCTTAATGTGGGCATGAAGACGGGTGGGAGTCTCTGCAGGCGGAGGAGAAGGCTGATGATGACTGCCGCCGACTTGGCCTTGAATGATTGTATCTGCCAAATCATCAGGCACTGGGGGTGGGGGTGGGAAAGGTGTTTTGGACTTGCAGTGAGTTTGACACATTCCTCCGGACCACAAACAAGTCAATAAACACTTTCCGTGACCAATCAATGAACTTACTTGTCAGAAGAGGGTTTTCTCTTGTGTGCAAGAGGAGCAGGCTGGACAGCTGAGGTGAGGAAATCCTAAAGACTACTGACAAGGGCAACGGTGAGGCCTCACTGGAGCGTCTTATGAGGTGTCCATAAATTGAAAATGTTGTAAACCCCATCAGCATTGCTGACAAGGACAGAAAAGAGGTTGAGAGCATCTGCAGTATTAGCATTGAAGTTGTGGAAGATGGAAGACATGACGGAGTGAGCACCGATCTACCCATGCCAACGATCACAATATGATGACTCACCTGTGTCATCCCACCAGTCCCTCAGGACATCTGTACGGGAATGTCAGATGTCGATGCCGGCACAGAAGACTTGAGTAGTTGAGCACTACAGAGAGGACGCACTTGGGCGATGGAGCGGTCAACAAACAAGTGAGAAGAGCTCACCAAATCAGGAAACTCACTTAGGTCACAGCCATCCAGACTTTGCAACAAACTTCCACTCTAGCAGAGATTGTGTGACGATTGCCACTCATCCTTCTGTTGAAGGATCATTGAAGGCAAGTGTGTGGTGATAGCGGGGTGATTGATACCCCCCCTTCTAAGTACTGAAGCTCTATCAATTGTAGACTTGGTGAATGAACTGAACATGGATGAGTGCAAGCAGGACGACAATGTGGGGTTTGACGAAGTCTATGATGGTTCGTTTCTGTCCCTCCTCACACACTTGTGCACATCATGGCCCACAGTGATCCTATGACGTGAATATTGAAGAATTAACTCCGCATCCGTGTTGACACTGCATCCCAAGATCAAACTAAAGTTACGTCAGATACTCAGTCTGAATGAGCTGCCCAGCAGGGCTGCATTGATCCTGGGTGAGTGCCAGCCACCCTCTTGCCATGGCAGTAATTGTCTTAATGTCTATCACTCACTATGGTTTTAAACGAATACATCAAATCAGAGGGTGACGGTAAGGTGGCAGGGATTTCCATGCATCCAATAACTTCTGGCCCAGCTGTACTCACAAGTGTGGTTGGTTCACACATCTCACCAGGTATGACATATGTGTCCAAGAAAGGAAGAGCAGCTAACAGAAAAAGAAATTGCCCCTCGGCGAGAAGAGATCACCCACAAGGACAAAATGTTTCTGAAAAGAAACTAGAAGATGGGAAGGTTCGTGTTCTCCAAACTATTTAGCATTTCCAGACGACCACTGACACATTGCCCGCATGCATACATGGACATACACGAGCAGATTCAAAAACAGTCAACTGCCTGCCGAAGCAGTCCAAGTCAAAGAACACGTAACATTGTGTCAACTGCGGATGTTCGGACTCCAGTGTCAGTCATGCCTGCCATGGTCTCATCAACACATGATGGGTTGCAGCCGCCAGAAGGGGAAGTGCAAAGCTTGACTGTGTACTGGAGGATTCCACTGATCAAGCCACCTGACTCAGCCACGGTGGCGACAGAGGGTGGAGCACTAGATGGGGATGGATATGAATGAATCACGGGCATTGGCAATGAAGCCAATTTGTGACGTGAGTCGGTGGGGCCAGGAGTATTGGCTCGTGCAAGACTGGTACAAAGGCTGGATCGCTTGAAGCCTCTCAAAAGTCGGACAGCATAGCCGTGTTTAATGCATCCTTTTTGTGTTCACCGACTTGGGGGAAGTTGAGGATAGTGCATGTAGAATATACAGGATAGATGTCATGTTGATATAAAAAAGTTACACAAGTAATCAGTACCTATTGATCGTGTTGTGCTATCAAAACCAATAAAATTTTTGCCTCTGCAATGCTCATACCACATCTTGCCAAGTCCAAGATGAATTGGTCGTTGTTGCGTGCTTGTCGGTAAATTTGAACAATCGTAGTGACGTCTGAGGTACCATACCCATGTGAAGCGAGATATTGTGTGGCAAGGGCACTGAGGGATTGTGCCTGATCTTCCACCTGCGAGGTTGGCATCCGGTAGTAATTGCTGGAAATGATGCCATGTAAGTTGTGAACGTGAGTGTAGACGAGCGGATGTTTCTCTGCTCATCTACTAGATGGAGGGGGAGAAGAAGTAGAGGAACTAGCAGGTGCTAGGGAAGGGGAAGAACTGCAAGAGCAGGGAGATGTAATATTGAGTCTGTGCAGCATATCTTCAAGTGTATCTGTTGATGTAATGGTACATGAGGGCGATGGCAGGGAATTGGAGTCGAGATTTCCCGCAGTCAATAACAGTGGCATATGGTCAGCAATACCCTTGACAACGATAAAGGCGAGTGCCTCCCAAAATATCTTTGTGACCCTGGTGTTGGTCCATTGGAATGTCCCCTTGGCAGTCCTTGCACTCTCACTGGACAAATGTCAACATGTGCAAATCAAATTCCGAGAAATTGCATACATACTCTGTGCGATGAACTCTGGGAGGTCCACCAATGGCAACAGCATGAAAATCAGCCTTATCATCAAGTAGAGTGTGTACACAGGGCTTGTTCAAAGCAGCGAGAACTTGCTTATGCTCAGGGCTGGCTGGCAACACAATGACAATCCTCTGGAGTGTATCCGTGACATGCTTAGCCTCATTTAAGGATAGGCACTGGATTGCAAACAGAAGAGGTGGGGTAAGACAACCACATCATATAAATGGACTAGTGTACTAGTATGTGATTAAATCATCACAGTTTTAAGCAAACAAAATGTACCATGTGCGATATACACCAGGCTTGTCGCCTCTGATGATAGCCCAATAAAACTCAGTCTTAACCATGCCACACGGTATATGTGGTCTGATTCTCACCTCATTCAATCCTTTATACACGACAACTGCATTGCCAGTCAACAAGTTAGGACAAGTATATACCAAAAACACGTGGTTCTAAGGAGATAAGTGTTACAAGATTAGATCGGGGATGTCCAATGTGCTGACATGTGAACGAAGTGTGGAGTTAATTAGCATCAAAGATTGTCACTCAGCTTCACTGGGGCAATGTGCGATGGAAGTAGAGATGGGGTAAAATCAACCATATATGGATTTACATCGTAAAAGGGACACAAGTTGTAATCTATGGTACCCAACATGCCACCTTTTGGTCAATTGCATGTGACATTGCCATCATGCCTTTGCCAAAAGAGTGCACCTTGCAGCATGTTGCATGACTGACCCCGATGACATACGGTGCAGTGGCTGTCCTAATATTATGGTGAGCAAAGACACACAAGGTAAAAGGGGACAAAACTTACCATCCAGCAATGATACCAACTCAATGGCCAACAGTAACCAAATATAGCCGGCCCGTTTTGCCAGGAAGAGGGACATTGTACACAAACCCATTATGAATACACTGAGCATGCCCGTCAAGGCTTAACTCGCCTGGAGTAAAAGAGCCAAACGGGCCATTTGGGTTGATGAGACGATTGGGGTTGATGGGATGAGGGCTTGTTGCCAAGATAGGGGTGAGCTGACAAGAAGCAAAAAATTGGGCCTGCACAGGCAAGGAAGTATATGATAAATCTGGTCTTTGGAAGACTGGAGACAGAGGAGCATTGGATGCAGGGGTCCATATGTTAGAGAAAGCCAAGACTGAAGAAAACGGGGAGGAGGGGAAATGATCACTCAAGGGAGTGTAACACACAAGGTCAAGGAGTTGTGAGGTTGTTTGGGTGCATTCACCCAATTCCCTCAATAGTTGATTGACGATGTCTACTCAGAAATATTAACAACACGTCAGGACCACACACAAAAAGGAACCTACCTAATTGTTTCCTTGGATCGACAACGCTGGAGAGGGTGGTGGTGCAGGGAATGTTGAGGATGCGGGGAACATGGTGAGGTGAGCCAGAGGAAGAAAACAACAGGCATCCTTGATATATGCTTGGGCTTGTGTTGGACCATGTTTACTAGGATCTGTGGCGATTATAATTAGGGTTTCAGAGTGACTGAGCCCCAAGTTGGAGGTCCCTGAGAGGTCTGGGTGCAGTTGCTGGTAGCCAATCATATCATGAATAACAGTGGTACTGAATATCACAAAACATATAATTTGTATGAATATACAAGGGCCACTGGCTTAGTAGATTTCATTTGGGCTGGAACTGTATATCTTGAAGTGTTTCAGACAGAAAAAATAGTATAATTAGTACCTTGATACTCTAATAACACCGACTTTCGTGATAAATCACATAGCTAGTATCTGACGTGAGTTAGTATTGAAAGCAGTTGTGATATGAGCCCATGCACCTACTTAGGCCGTCTTACACGGCCACCCGAGGGTGAAAATCGGCCAAGTATGACGGGCCAGCGGACAGAGGGCCCCAGATGAGTTGTTATTGGTTGGTAAGGGTTGGCTAGCTACTAGGATATTATTGCAATGTATGATGATGGGCTAGGGTGTCAATTAAGGGAAGGGTAATTGGATTAAATTAAATATTGTCATGGAATCATATGAACAAGCCCTG
>Ga0307518_10001234_pt1 | contig 19192 bp, 13 predicted proteins | sample 25_EM_MG_FD_203889 | JGI IMG/M metagenome (GOLD analysis project Ga0307518, IMG submission 203889) | Populus trichocarpa ectomycorrhiza microbial communities from riparian zone in the Pacific Northwest, United States - 25_EM | ecosystem: Host-associated > Plants > Roots > Unclassified | place...
TAAAGAAGTTTGAAGACATTTTGTAAAAAAAAAAAAAATACTAATTTCATCAAAAGCAAATATCTCACAATTCGACACGAGATAAATTGTTATTACGTAGACTATGATAACAACAATAAAACCATAATTAATTGCAAAAATTCAATTACAATAATTTTTACAACTTATCAATTGAACAATTTTTACAATTAAAAATTAAATTATGAAAATTGAATATTAATTAAAAAGTAAATGATCTCAATTTAACAGAATCTACAATTATGATAATTTATATAAAAATTTAAAGCAAGCTCTAGTTTCTACGATTTCAACCATAACTTTATTAATAAAATCAGCTGGTTAAAAGTCTATCTAATTGCATCAATTAAAATAAAATTTATATAAATTAAAACAATATAATTAAATATGACAACTAACCCAATAATCAATTTAAACCCTAATTTCTCAAATTCAAGTCTAATTGATTCTATAAATAACATTAATTGTATTAACAATACATAATTACAACATTCAAAACCTAAAATAATCTAATTATCAAACACAAGACATATTCTTAATTATCAAACACAACACAAATACCAAATTAAATCAAAACACATAATTTATTAATTTAATAATTAAACTCATAAAACTAGCAGACAATGCAAATGTTTTACCTTGCTTTTATGATGTGTAAGTGGCAGTTGTGGCAGCGGTTTGCAACAAAAGAACAGTAGAACTACTCGTAGAGACAAGGGGAAGATGATTCTGGTGTTTTGATGGAGGATTGAATAATGTTTGGGGTGATTTGAAGGCTGTTTTTTCTTGGGGTTTTTCAGATTCTAGGTTTTTTTTTTTCTCTCGAGAGCGATGACCATTGAGAAACAGAGTTGTGCTTATATATACATGATACATCGTAACCACAATTCTGAATCGCGGTTATCTTATGAAACTGTTATTCTGAATTGTGCTTGTTAAAGAACTGTTATTGTAAATAGTGGTTCTTTAACAACCGCGATTCAAAATAATGGTTTTTATTTAAACTGTTTTTTTAAATAACAATTTTTTAACCATTGGGATTCAAAATAGCAGTTATATAAAGAAATTATACTATTTCTTCAAAAATTTTAAAAATATGCCATTTCCTCTTGACTTTTTTGAAACTGTGTTAAATTTATACCCCGTTTGATTTATGAAAAGTAGTTTTTTGAAAATCATTTTTAAAATTTTTTTGCTATTAAAAAAATTAATTAATAAAAAATACTTTTCAATTAAATAAAAACTTAACTTAATTTTCATAAAAATATTTTTTTTAATTTTGAACTAAAGATATTTCGGTTAAATGTTTTTGAAAAACTTCAGTTTCAAACACTACCCTGAACTAACAAGAAGGCAACGTCAACCAGATAAAAGTCACCGTAAGGAGTGGCTGTGGCTCTCTCTGAAACTGGGAAAAATAAAGGACGTACTCCTTGGTTTCACGTGCACGAAAAGGTTAAACATCAAATTTCTTGACGAAAATACCCCTATGCCCCCATGTGCACTGCGCATTATAAAAATCACTTTTATCCGCACCCTCTAACAGCATCAGTGTCTCTACGTGGACGGCTCTCGAGAACCCATATTACTTTCTCCGATTGGATGCACATCACATCACATCACAGACTCCTACCCAATCATGTTGGTCCACGTATTCGTAGACAGCTGGCCCACTAAACAATTATTAAGTTTTCTTTACCCAAATATTTTTTCGAACCCGATTATTAAATCCTGGTTTTGTTCAGCTCTTCAGTTCTTTTTATTTTAGTTTATATTCGGATGGATCGAAAATAACAGTAAATTGGCTACTGGTACAAAGCGCGTTAATTTGTTCTTTTACGTAACATAAAAAAATATATAAAATAAACTAAAAAGTTATAGAATTATAATTAAAATTTTCTAGCTAATTATATATTAACATTTTCATTTAAATACTAAATAATAATATAATATAATTAAAATAAAAATAAAATAAGTAATGAAAAATTTCAAGACTTTAAAATATATTGAAAACTAAAATTAGTAAGGTAATTGATCGACTAGTTATTAATATAAAATCAAGAAAATTATTTATTTTATAAACTTGTAAACTCGATCTGATTTTATTAATTTTACTGATTTTGTAATAATCAAGTTCAATTTTATTGATTTTTAAATTTTTAATTTAATTTTACATGTTAAATATAATTTATTTGTAAAATTATATAATTTTATGAATAAACTAGTGATTTTGACAATAATCCATTATTGTTACATGTTTGAAAAATTTAAAATTATGAAATTGATTATAAATAATAAGCTCAATTTCAAATATAGAAGAAATTAGTTGGATGTAAGAAAAAAATGATTTTAAAATAGAGATGAATCATCTCAAAATTTAGATAATTGTTTTTTTTCTTTTTTAATAAATGCACTGATAAATAAATAGTTTACCTACATTTTTGCTAATTAGTTTCTATGTGGGGGACTACCCTTTAAGAAAATATATTAAACTCATCCATGACTTTAAGAGCTAGAAAAAGAAAAAAACAGAGAGAAAAAACAGTCGACACTTGGCGCGTCCATGGAGCCCTAAAAAAGCGAAGAAGAAGGAAAGAAAAGAAAAAATTGGAAACGCAAGACACGAAAACAAGAGGAGAGGGTGAATTCCAAAAAAAGAGCAGAGCATAACAGATAGAAATACAAGCGCAAAACAGAGGTATGTTATTTATTATTCATTTGCTCTCCAGTCTCCTCCCCCTCCTCTCTCTCTTATTACTTCACTTGTATTTATTTTGTGTTAATTACAGATATAATTGACAAGGCAAGGCAGTATCAATTTCTTCTGCTTTAACATTTTTTATTTTATTTTTATGAAGCAGCTTTCATTTTGCATGGTTTAGAGTTTTTTTGTTTTCTTTTTGCTACTTTTGTATCATTATTTTTTAAAAAAATAAAAAATTCTTGAAGTTTTTTTTTGGTTCATAAATATCATCATGGGATTGGAAATGCAATGAAGTTAGGGTTCTGAACTTTTTTTTTCGGATTTAGTTATCAAATTCTTTAGCTGTTTTGACACTGTTTTATCCAGAAATTTAGAGAATGGGGACGAATTTCAACTTCAAGAACTTCCCAAATGACCCGTCAGATGCCGTTGGTTGCCGGCCACCGGGGAATTCTCCGCTGACCAGACAGTCATCGATCTATTCGTTAACTTTTGACGAACTTCAAAACACAATGGGAGGATCATTAGGCAAGGACTTTGGGTCAATGAACATGGATGAGCTGTTGAAGAATATATGGAGTGCAGAGGAGACACAGACCATGGCAACAGCCACCTCTACTGTGGTCGAAGAGGGTGGTGGTCTCCAGCGTCAGGGTTCGCTGACGCTGCCGCGGACGCTGAGTCAGAGGACGGTGGATGAGGTCTGGAAAGACATGTCAAAGGAATATGTTATTAATGGGACTAGTGCTGGAGCTGCTAATAATGTGCCCCAGAGGCAGCCCACTTTAGGAGAGATGACTTTGGAGGAGTTTTTGTTGAGAGCTGGGGTGGCGAGAGAGGATACTCAAGTGGCTCCAAAGGTTAATACTAATGGTGGGTTTTTTGGTGATTTATCACGGTCGGCCAATAATAGTTTAGCGATTGGTTTTCAGCAGAATAGGGGTGTAGGATTGAATAACGATAATACTAATCAGATCTCTTTGCAATCGTCTAATTTGCCTTTGAATGTTAACGGGGTTAGATCAAATCAGGCACAGGTGCAGCAGCAGCAGCAAATATTTCCTAAGCAGCCTAATATGGGATATGTGACGCAGCCTAATAACGATAATACTAATCAGATATCTTTGCAATCTTCTAATTTGCCTTTGAATGTTAATGGGGTTAGATCAAATCAGGCACAGGTGCAGCAGCAGCAGCAGCAGCAAATATTTCCCAAGCAGCCTAATATGGGATATGTGACGCAGATGCCTTTACAAAGTGGTCCTGGAATTAGAGGTGGAATGTTGGGGATTGGAGATCAAGGAATCGATAGCGGTTTGATGCAGGGTGGAGGGATGGGAGTGGTTGGATTGGGAGGTATTGCAACGGGGTCACCTGCGAACCAGCTGTCATCAGATGGGATTGGGAAGAGTAATGGGGATACATCTTCTGTATCTCCAGTGCCTTATGTATTCAGAGAAAGTGTAAGGGGAAGGAGACCGGGTGGTGCTGTTGAGAAGGTGGTTGAGAGGAGGCAAAGGAGAATGATTAAGAACAGAGAGTCAGCTGCAAGGTCTCGTGCTCGCAAGCAGGTGATTATCTTGTTTGATATTTTATATATCATCTATTGATTTATACATTTAGTTCTTGATTTTAAGTTTGCTGCAAATTCGATTTCAGTATATTGGTTTGAAATCTGTTCTTGAATTGAAACTTTGCATTAATTTAGAAGCAAGTTTGATATCTTTAAGATAAAAAGAATGTGTGGAAGCATGTACTATCCGTGCATTTGATGTAACCAATCCCATGGTTTATTTCCTATTTTCCGTACAATTGCACAATGGTTCTTTTACACTGCACCAAACTAGAGGAAAGCCGATAATAGGTTATTAGCAATGTTTTATTGACTGAAGTTCTTAGACACTTGATAAGTGCCCATATAGACAAACTTGCTGTGCAAAAGAGAAGAAAGAACAACGGTTCATTTACAATGAACCAAACTAGAGGAAAACCAGTAATAGGTTATTGGCCATGTTTTATTGAGTGAAGTTCCTAGACACTTGATAAGTATCCATATAGACAAACTTTCTGTGCAAAAGAGAAAAAAGAAGAATGACTGTGATATTTAGGTTTTCATATCAGTAAGTTGTTTTGAAATATTCCATCTTGACACTTGTTGTATGTCACCAAAAATTAAGAAAGAAAAAACAATCACAAGTTTCTTCTTCTTGTGGTTCATGAATTTTGCTGGCCATTAACCTTCTACTTTTATCATCTATGGCCTCTGCGCTTGCCAAAACACCATGAAAGATTATGGGGCAGAATGGTAATGTGATAGCGATCTGACATGACAAGAGATGAAAGTTTTTGAGAAGTCAAGGTCATGAGAAGTTATAAAGATCCAGTTTGTTACAAGGTAATGGAACATTTGTTTTAAGGATCACAACATGAATTTGAACTTGTATTGGGCCAAATTCAACAAACGTTAATTAAGAGCTGAACACTTTTGACTTATTTTGAATCAAAATATTATACAGGAACATAAGTAGATATTTTTAAAATAGAGTGTGTTGGATTATTACTTTTTAGCATGTGCTCAATATATACTCTTTTTTCTCATTTTGGTTTTTACCAGGCTTATACCATGGAATTGGAAGCAGAAGTGGCAAAGTTAAAAGAGGAAAACGAAGAATTGCGGAAGAAACAGGTATTTTAGCTTTTGTCACACCCAATTATTTGTTCCTGCCATATCACACCCACCCACTCAAGGTATCAGTGTCTGTTACAAATTCAAAACCTTTGTATTTACCACTCATTGATTGTGGGTTGGTTACTGCAGGCGGAAATGATGGAAATACAGAAAAATCAGGTGCTAAATCTATCTAGTGCTCTTTCCATTGAGCGGAAAATAACGAATAATCTTGCCTGTTTGCTCATAGCATGTCTAATGACTATTCAATGCTCCTATAAAGTCTCCATGTATTTTCCCACTTTTTTCTTTATTACAAAAAAATGTCTGTGCTTAATGTCAATAAAAGGAGGTACATCTTGTGTGCGTCTGTGTGTACAAACTCTATATTTGCTTGTTCTATGGTTACTTGAAAGCATTGCAAATATAGTGCCTTCAAGTTATGGGCCATTAATTGTCTTTACTTATTTTGTGGTTAAAAAAATTTCATCACTTTGTAAGTTGACTAATTATAGTTCCATGGCAATTCAATAAATATCATTACCTTGAAAAGAGAAAAGAATATTATTTAATTTATTATATTACAAACTGTTAAATATATTTACATATTATATCGTAATAATTTGTTTTATCATTTTGTAATTTAACTAATTTCACCATGATTGTGATAATTACAAATGATCAATTATACTCTTGACAAAAAGAGTATCCTGTTATCTTAGAGAAGAAAATAATACTATTTATTTCCTAAAAGGTTATTTTTAAGTGATTGTAAGTTAATGAGTACTTGTATTTAATGTATTGTAAATCTTATCTTAGTACTTTGTAAATTTTAAGATGCTATAATTAAAGTTCCTTTAGATAACAATAGCAAGCATATTCGTAAATGATGGTCTCCTGAGATATTTTCTCCTTGCTTGAACAAAATGGGAGAAGTGGAATGCCTGAAATAAGGATCATTGATGCAAGTGCGCTTCTTACCTTTTTTTTCAAATAGGAGCGATGATCAGGAGTATCACTTTTGACTGTGCTTTCTACTTGCTAATTTTCTGTGACTACGTCAATTGTCAACTTTTATTTGTGTGCCACAAATCTTGATGCAATACTGATATATAACGTTGTGGTCTTATGAAATCTCTAGTGTTTATAATGCTACATTCATATGAATATGACAAACCAGCGCTGCAGCTTATCAATGAAATAACTATGATCAAGCATGCACCATCTGATTTGCCTTATACTTTTCCTACATAAGCTGGACACTGTACATTGCTGGGCATTTCAGTTGTGGAAATCATTGCTTCCTACTGCGATAGCATTTAGCGTTTCTTGTGTTTCTGTTCAGCAGTGTGTCTCTCCAATTGACATTTATAATTGTGGCATAATGTACTTTTTGACAGTAACCACGCAGACACTGAGGTCGTCTTGATTTTTCTCCATTTGGTGGTGTTACAGGTTGCGGAGATGATGAATATGCAGCAGGGTGGTAAGAAACGGTGCTTGAGACGAACTCAGACAGGTCCATGGTGAATTGAAAGTGTTTTGTGATTATCCCCGTTGAAAATCATGTATGGTATTGGTAGGTGACTGTACATATTTAATGGAATTGTGTTTTCTTCTGTAAATGGAGAAGATACGAATTTTACAGTGAGAAGATCCGGAGGTTTACTGTGATGTAAATCAAACCTTCCAATATGTACTAACTGTGCTTGCATCTCTTCTGAACTTCTTTGATAAGTAATTAGATTGGCAAATGCATTTTGTGTTGGTGACCATTTTATCTATGTTTCCCGCAGTGTTGTATTTCGGTTCTCCTCTCATAATGATCCCTTTTTATTGTTCTTTGTATTGATTTTGAATCATTGAGGAGGAGAAGTATACATAAAGCCTCACTCAGTCACTTGTTTTCTTCATCGATGTGGATAACAATGGACTTCTGAGATATTAGCAAGTATTTACATCATTGAAGTCAAGTCAGCGAGCACAATTGTACATGGCAAACAAATGAAAATTAGAGTAGCATGATGGGGCCTGTCAGTCTGATTGCTTTTTGCGTTCTAGGCAAAGCTCTGTACCATCTGAGCCCTGATTCTAGGGTTAGAACTGGAAATGCAAAGCCAACTGGGAAGTAATCGATCTGGGAAGCATGCCTCAGATGGCCTTGGTGACAATTATCATAATCCCAGTCTCATGGAAGTTCGGCTAATCTCGTGTTTCATGAGATGCATGAGTAAACTAATAATCCTCAAGCCTCGCCATGCCATTCAAAGACACCATTCATAATCCGAGCCACACGAAATCATTTGCAGAACTGGCCTGGTTCAGAACTAAACCTTCCAGATTTTCTTGAAGCGACGAGGTTGCACAGATATTTGCATGTTTATATCAAGTTTATACCAAGAAATTCTCGACTCTTCAGTATCTGGGAAATCACAACATTCAGCTCCTCAGTTTGAAATTAATCATCTGCAGACAGTACATGCAACGCCGTGAAATTCCTACTCCGGTGCCCCTAGATCGACAATGAATACTATACAACAACCCCTTGCAGGGAAAAGTAACTCCAAAATTCCTGGATATGCGCGGATAGCATATCCATCAATTTAAGCAGAATGGGCACCCCAAACAGTCCTTTGCATGAACGTAGTCTATTCACATCCCCTATAGGCAAAGGTAATATCACCTCCCTCAAATACTTAATCCTACCCCCAGCAGAGAGGTAGCAGCAATAGTTTCTGGTAATCATTTCATCTGCATGCCCTGAGATTCTATTGCTAGTATGGGTAGCCAGAGGTGCATGCCATGTCCTTCCAGGATATCATCTTCCTGCGATCCCTCCCTCTAAATGATCTAGCAAGAAGACTACCACTAACAGGTTTTACACAAACCAACATCAACAGCAGAAGAACACTTTGCACTTGGAGATGCCTCATTGATGAAATACTCAAACAACACTGCAAGACAGTGCGCACTTGATGAGCTAAGACATGATTTTCTTGATCCAAAGGTAGCAGCTTTAATATATAAAGATTGACCTGCAGAACACCAACGGGAAACATGAATTTGTAGTCCTTCAGCAAGGAAACTAGCACCACATTTGAGACAAACAACACAAAAAGAACACTGAAAATAAAGACAATTAGTAGGCTTAACATGAGCATGATAAATCACCAGGATGCAACTCTTTCTTACATTAATAGTGAATTGGTTGCAGTTGACTTTCCAAGTAGATTAGCATTCAAATACCCTAACAACTCGTAAGGTAGATGCACCATACGAAGGTGTTCTTTAAACAATGCTGGACAACCACTAAATGTCTGCAACAATAATCTACCAGTGGTAATATTCTGTATTATAATTCTGATGTCTTAGTTTATTTTGTCTCGATCTGTCTCCAAGATAAAAGCTAACTATTTATTTTGAAGGAGTAAGCTTAACATCATTCACAGCAGACGCAGCTGCGATTAGAGACCCCATCTTCCCCAACATTCTCTGATCTTCCGTCCATATTGACATGTATTGGTTCCTGAAGTTGATTTGTATCAATGACGGGCAAAGTTGAAGCCTGATTAGGTGGGGGGCCTGTAGGTGACCGGCCAAGTAAATCGCATAAAGGTGTAAACCCACAGAAAACTTTCACAATTCAGAGCAGGCCATTCAAGCTTTGTAAGTGATTCAAGCTGTTCCCTGTAAGCCAATCAAAGAATTCCGACTTTTCAACCCAAAGCATACCTTACCACAATGACAAACAAGACAACAAGGGAGCCACAGAATGAGAATTAATACCCAAAATAAGAGGCAATAAGCACGCATCACTAGTCAGAAGAGGTAAAACGATTAGGACTATAAAAATTCCGCAACATGAGCCACTACATTATCTTATAATAGAGGCCATTGTAGTCCTAGCTGAAAGAACAAAAATATGAAAGCTTATACTCAGATTTGATCATATTTGGGCACCCATCCCCAACTCAAATGTCTAGCCTTCCCCTAATGGTCCAAGACTTCAAACAGACAGATCAGTGACTCACACAAGAGCCTGCTGTGCCCTTTTCTGAGAGCGAATTCTTTGCACAACTGTCTGCAACCGATTCAGCTGGCGATACAGAGACAATCCAGATAAAACAATCTCATTTATAGCTGTTTCACTGCTTGCAGGTTCAAGGTCACTGAGTAATGGGGCTGTCTCTAGTGAGAAACCAATCCCTGCCAAAGGCTGGGCCCACTTATATGGACGTGAAGTTCTCCTTTCATCAAATGCAAGGGAGAACAAACGTCCATACCTGGTGAGGCAGCTCAGTGCCAGTGTCACTGTGAAACAAGTTGCACAAGATGTTATTTTCTGGTCCTTCAAGCGATCCTTCAACCCCAACACATACAACATTCAACTTTAGAAAGTATTCGAACTTCAAAGTGAGGAGCTTTGGAGATTTTGTGATTAGAAACCTCATCATCAAATATATGGAGAATAGTCTTGAGTGAATGAGCTTGATACAATCCTGCTTGATCAATGCCCTCTTTGCTTTGAACCCTCTTTCCCCTCCTTTGACCATCATCTTCCTCGTCAGGTGCATCATCCACCAACCTGGAAGTCTCTTCATTGGTGGATATACCTGGTCTATTCAACAAACATCACTTTAGTACTCTCCGACCATGTTAAATCACAAACGCAGGTTTTGCAAAGCACATACCGCTGTCCTTATTTCCTTGCTGGCGAGTTGAAGATTGAGCTTCTTTAACATTTCCCGCCAGCTCCAAATCAATACATTCTCCAAAAGCTTCCTTTTGCGCCAACAACTGCGAGTAAATCACATTAGGTGGAGGCGTAAGCAGCTCCGCTGAGTTGTGCTGCTTTAATTTCTTCGTATGCAGAACTCCTAATTGATTCTGTACAGGCAATAAAGCTTTCTTAAGCGATTTAAGATGTGACGGCAAACTCAGACAAGAACTTCCTGTCCGCAATAGTACTCTCCAAACAGGGCTTCCTTTTGCTGCCCCAGTTTGTCACACAACGTACACAGCTCTTTTCTCTAAATTCCAAAAACATTAAAAAAGAAGAAAGAGTAAACACCAACACAAATTATTTTTCAAAATATCAAGTTACCCGGTGAAGCTCATAATGAAGCATCAAATTATGCGAAGCATGAGGAGACTAATTCGAACCTTTAATGTGCTGCGAAGCATGCAAAAACTCAACTCCTCTCGTACATCAAATTATACAGCTGTCGTAAAATACACTGGAGCTTTTGCCTTTTCTGTCTAATTCTTTTTTTATATTAATATATTAAAACAGTTTAAAAATATAAAAAAATATTTTTAATAAAAAAATATTTAATTTTTTTTAAACGGTTTAAACCGCCTTTCCAACTACTGCTTCCATTTACAGCTTTGTAAACAGTTTGGTAAAATCTTTTATTTTAAAATATATTAAAATAATATTTTTATAACTTTTTTTATTTCTAATTATATTAAAACAATTAAAAAATAGTGTAAAAATAATTTGAATCGACCTATTGACCAAAAAGAAAGAAAACAAGTACACAAAACTCATAGATTTTAATGTCAATTTGAATAATAATTTTAATTAAATATATATTTTAATTCAACTAGCAATAATTAAAAATACTTTTTCAATTTTTTTAAAAAAAATTATAATTCTATAACCGCAAAACCGACTACTATGTTCTTTTGTCTTATATGAATGGTAGATGTATTCTTCTTTTCTTTTCTTTTTTTTTCTCCAAACCCTTTTTTTTTTCTTACTATACTTTTCACTCTCTCCTGCTTTCCAAATCATGCATCTCTTGACGGTAAAAATTTTACATCACAAACACGTGATCGGCTCGAAGATATACGGTCGATACATGCTTTCATTAAGAAAAAACAAACACGTGATCGAAAGTCATCGTTGCCCAGAACGTATGAATAAGACAATAAATAAGATGGCCCCCACTGTCATTTCACTCCTAGTCAAATTTCAAATTTCCAGTAAAAGGCAATGAATGACATGACGAAGACCCTTCAACCACAACATTGATAAAAAGAAGTAAGAAACCGCATTAATAGCTTGCTCAGTGGTGAAAATTATTTTTTATTTAAAAATATATTAAAATAATATATTTTTTATTTTTTATATTATAATATTAAAATATCCAAAAATATATATAAAAAATAATTTAAAACTAAAAAAATTTAAAAACATAGTTAGACCTAAAAACTAAACACAATCTAACACTTATAACTACATTAATAAAACAAAAATCATATCGAATCATAATAAAAAAAAACCCAAACCTAAAATTAGCTCAAATTATTGTCTCCTTTTCAGTTTTTTTATTGCCTCCCAGATAAATCTTAGTTGATTAACTCGTGATTAGTTGTTGGTCGAATAATTTATTTAAATAAAAAAAATTTAATAGGCATAAATGCATTTTGTAAAGGGAAAAAAATCAATATTGAATAAAAAAAACTAATATTGGATGATGAAATAAAAAAAAAGCTATAAAAAACAAAGTCAACCTTTTTTTAACTTATTATGCTCGTGACTCGAGTCATTTGACCTGAAGCACCAAAATTAAAAAAAAAAAACTTCAAAGCTCAATTTTCAACTAATTAAATATTAAAGGATAATTTATTTAAAAAAATCAATCATATAAAGGATATAAAAATAACAATTATAAGCTAAAAGAAAGGCTCAAGCTCACCCGGGGCAACCCGCCAAGCCCACGGGTTAGGTTATGAGATCAGGATAACCTGATAGAAAAAAAAACGAAGAAAATCACAAAACCTAATTAAAAAAAAAAAACCATTGTCATGTTATAAAACCTGTGACTTGAGACATTTGATCGAAAACACCGAATATAAAAAAAATCATGAAACCCAATTCTTAACAAACTAAATATTGAAGGATGATTTTTTTTTTAAAAAAAATCAACTACACAAAAAGATCCAAAAGAAGAGTAATAAAAGGTGAAAAAAGGTGCTAGCTCACCTAGGTTAACACGCTAACCCACGGACCAGGTCATGAGATTATGATAATCCCGATCTAAATACGAATGAAGAAAACCATGAAGCCTGTTTCGTTAAAAAATCAACGTCGAGTAATGAGGTCAGAAAGAAAAACAAATAAAAAAAAAACAATGTTGATCCGCGTTGGATTATTAAGCTCGTGACTAGACCATTTGATTGGAAGCAACAAACATGAAAAAACCATGAATCTCAATTTTTAATAAATCAAAAGTAAAGGGATAAAATTGAGAAAAAATTCAATTATTCAAAATGATTCAAAAGAAAAATAGCAATTAAAAATAAAGATTAAATTTGATAAAAAAAAAAACAGAGAGGATGAATGATTTTGTATTAGAGGGTTAAATTGAAAAGAAAAATAAAAAAATCAATCTCACAAAAGAATTAAATGAAGAAACTACAAAAAGAACGAGGACTAAATATAAAAACAAATTATTTTTTTTTATGAAATGATGAAACTAGAAATAATTGAAAATTTACAAAAAAAAAGGCAAGAAAACAAATTAAGGAAATAAAAAGAATCAAGATCGAAATTGAAAAAAACAAAAAAATGATATATTTAGATTAAAGGATGAAATTGAGAAAAAAATTAAAAACCTACAAAAGGGTTAGGGACACAAATTACAAATCAAAAGAATAAGTATGAATACTCAAATATGTGCAACTAAGAGGACTACCTTGGAATTTTAAATGTTGAGCACAAATTCTGAGAGTAGAAAGAGAAAAGAAAAGAAAAAACATTGCCGGTGATAATCCGTTAAGAACCAACCAATAGGCGCCGCCACTAAAAAAAGAGGATGCTGCGAGGAATCCAATGATATAAATAAAGAAAGTTTTTCATTGCTAAAGTCAGCTGCACGTGCCACTGAAAGATGACAAAGCAACTGACGTGTGCAATGCATATATCAACGACTTTTTATTTATTTATCAAATTATCACATTATCCTTACCCTTAGGATCAAATAATTACTACAAAAATATTATTTATGAAATTCTGTAAAAGCCTTTCAAGCGTTGCTGCTTTGAGAATTTTAATTTTATGAGCAATTAAGTCATTACACTCTATTTAAAAAAAGTTAAAAACTGAAAAAACCCCTCAACCATAATGAAATAATTTTTTTTAAGATTGTTTAAGTAATTTTACTTTTCAATTTTTTTTTCTTAAAAACCGAGTTACCATTTAATAACTATAGAATGAAAAATGAACCAGTAAAAAGTTTATCTTACCGTCCAAGACTTCGTTCATCCAATATTTGTTTTTTTATAAACAACAAAGACATAAATTTATTATTCTAATCGATATTGAATCACGCATTTGATACAATAATTTTACCGCACAGCTTAGGTTTTTGTTAGTTAAAAAGAATACCCATACCCTTCTCCCCCACAAACAAACAAACTGATCATGACATTAAAATTAGAAAAACTCCTCCTTTTTTAATACCCGCCATTGAGCGAGCACACAACACACACATGCCACTGCATTGCCATTGAAAAGCGCGAATCTCTCTCTCTTGACTCACTATAATGTGGAGAGGCAGAGAGTTGCCACAGGCAATACATAGCGAAACTTCCAGAATGCCGGAGCTGGTGCGCCACCGCGACCAGATTTCGTCGAGATCAGGATTCAGAGCTCGGGATGCAAGTCCTGACTCTGTAATTTTCACTTTAGAATCCAACTTCAGTCTCTTCTCTTCTACTTCTGCTAGCGTCGATCGCTGCTCTTTTGCTTCCGATGCTTATGATCATGAATATCTCGCCTCTGAAATCTCTCTGGTAAACTCCTAGCATGCTGTTTTTCTCACTAGAGCGGCGGTTTTTGAGATTTAGAGGCGATGTAATGAGGTTTGTTCTTTTTTTTTTTTTGGAGTGTGCAATGCAGCATTTGGCTGCACATGATCAACAAGAGAGCTATTGGAGTGGTCCAGATCCAAACAAACTGAATACAGTAGGGAATAACAACAAGCAGCACACTCACACTCACACTCGTCCCTCCAGAAAAGCAGAAAAAGCGAAAGGTACGTCCAGCTAAGCCAACCATTATTATTGTTGTTGTTATTATAATTTTCCAGTGCAAAAGCTAACAAGTAAAAACAGAAATACAAAATTTAAAATTAACTGTTTCCTTTGTTTCATTCAATTAAAAAGCAGTTCAAAAAGAAGAAGACGATAATAATCTCCTAGATTCAGCAAGAAGCTCCTTCTCTCTCGCTCTCAAAGGTAACAACCAAATCAAATTATAAGTCCAACCTTTTCATTTTTCTCAATTTGATTTAATTAATTAATTTAATGTAGAGTGTCAGGAGAGCAGATCCAGATCTGATGCAATTACAAAGAAACCGGATAGGCGGAGACCTGCATCACTAGATCTTAATAATGTCGTTACATCTCCTTCGCCGCGATTGGGTAACATGAAAAAGAGTATAGTTTATTCATCTCGAAAATCCGGAACATTTCCTAGTCCTGGAACTCCAAATTATCATTCTAGTGCTGGGATGCAGAAAGGTTGGAGTTCAGAGCGAGTACCATTGCCAAATAATAGTAATAGGCGCCAAGTCATGAATGCTACTGCGGCTGCTGTTTCCCCTTTTAATAATAATACTAATAACAATAACAACGGGAGACCATTGCCGTCCAAATGGGAGGATGCTGAGAGGTGGATATTTAGTCCTGTTTCGGGAGATGGGTTTGTTAGGAGTTCGATTCAGCCTGCTCAGAGGAGGCCTAAGTCAAAGAGCGGACCACTTGGACCACCGGGGGTTGCGTATTATTCCTTGTATTCGCCTGCGATTCAGGTGTTTGATGGCAGGAATATGGGGAATTTCATTGCTGGTTCTCCGTTTTCCGCCAGTGTTATAGCTGCCGATGGGTTGGCTGTTAAATCAAACGGGAGCCATGGTGTTGCATTTCCTATGCGGACAGAGCCTTGCATGGCTCGTTCGGTTAGCGTGCATGGTTGCTCTGAGATGCTAGCTCAGTCTTCTTTGCCATCCCAAGGTACGAGTTTGTAAACTTCAGCCTGGTTTCTTGGATCTGTTTTTTTTTTCTTTCAATTTTTATTTTCTGTTTTGGAGGGCTGAATTATGCTGTATCTATAGAAGTTACTCAGGTTGTTGAAACTATAACACTTTAAACAAAGAATTAGACAGTGCAAATCGCATGGGTGGTTTGATTCAAAATGCCTGATATGTTCATCTCACTAAAATCGTTTTCAGAATCTCTTCAAAGAATCCTATTTTAATGGCAAGCATCCTTTGGCATGCGATTTAATTATTTTGTTCTTGTTGCTTGAAAGGTAGCTGAAATGGTTTCGATGAATAACTCAATATGACAATATTATATAATTATGGGAACAATGCTCTAATATATATATATAATTTTTTTCCCTCCAACTGTTGATCCATTCTTATCTTGCAGTATCTAACTTTCCATGTCACCGTTAACTAAAAATCAGATGAAAAGCTTGATGGTGTCAAGGATGCAGCAACTGATATATCTCGCGCTGTTTCAAGAAGGGACATGGCCACCCAAATGAGCCCTGAAGGTAGCAATCATTCATCTCCCACCAGGCAGCCATCATTCTCCGTCTCCACTCCCTCTTCCCTAGCTATTGTGGAACTGCAGGGTTTCAATTCCTCTAAATCTGAGGTCAGGGATGTACAGGTGGATGAAAGGGTTACGGTCACAAGGTGGTCTAAGAAACACAGAGCCCGCAACCATGGAAAAAGTTCAGAAATTGTTGATGACTGGAGAAAGGAAGCTGCTGATGCTCTGTCATCAGGTTTGGATGTTTCGGAGGCTGGAGAGAGCATTTCAAAGTAAGTCTTTCTATTGAATTTTCGTAATCCTTCAGTTTTATTAGGCCAGATTATGATTTTGTTATGAATGTAATGCAATTGAGTACTAAAACTAAGACTCTACTAGGATAATTAAGAAGGACTAAATTACAATCAAACACCAGATCCTTTGAACCGAAACCATAATTTCATTGATGGATAAATAGAGCTTTTGTATTTTTTTTAGGGTCAAAAGAGAGGAAGCCAAAATCACAGCATGGGAGAACCTGCAGAAGGCAAAAGCTGAGGCAGAACTAAGGAAACTTGAGGTTCTTTTCTTCCCCACGTGTTTTGTCCTCTAATTTTGATTAAAGTTGAAGGATTAATTCACTTAATGATCAGCCTGGGTGCAGGAGAGAAGATATTTTTTCTACTATTTCCTTTATGATCTTTTGAAAGCTTTGCCTCTACGTAATAAGATATTGGTGTTAGATAGAATATCAGAAAGTCACAACCTTTATTAGTTGCAGGACATATATCAGCACTGTAGAATATTGCGCTCAGATGTCTAAAATGAGAAACTTGGCTACATTAATTGTACATCCTTGCAGTTTGATAACTAGGAAGGGGATACAACACATGATATGGAACATATGTTTTCTAAGTTTTGGGGTTTTGATGAACAAAACTTCCATGTAGAATTGATAGCCTTTTAGCCGTGCCTGAGTATTTGATTAACTGAGCAATGAACTTTTTACCTGGATTCTAAACTTTTTCTTCCTCAAAACTATTCAGTTAATATAATATTGTATCATGAAAAATACAAAAAGAAATCTATATTGATTGGTCACTGAGATTCAAGATTAATAGGTTCCAGCTTTAACCACTCATCTTTGTTTCTATGTTTTGTAAATTTAGAGGCTTGTGCATTTTGTGGCCTTAACTGACTCAATTTCAGATGAAACTTGAGAAAAAGAGATCATCGTCTATGGATAGAATTATGAATAAACTGAGATCAGCTCAAAAGAGAGCCCAAGAAATGAGGAGCTCGGTACTAGCAAACCAGGCACATCAAGTTTCCACAAACTCTCGTAAAGCTATATCATTCCGTAGAACCTGTCAAAAGGGTTCCCTGAGTGGTTGTTTCACGTGCCATGCTTTCTAATATCTCATCCAGCTATATGTTCCTACGCTTTGATCGACATAATACCTGGTAATTACTTGGAAACTGCCTTTTGTTTCAGATTATTTTTTATTTTTCTCACTTGCGCAAAATTTGGTTTCTTGTGAAAGGTTTTACCGAAAACCCCTGGCATACCTGCTGGCTCTGTCTAGAGTCTGAAGAGCTTTGCTACTTTAGGTCAAATATTGAAAAAATATGTTGCCAATTAGTTTGTTTCCATTATTTAATTTGTCCATATAAACTGTACACATAAATAGAGGCAGGAAGGTAGAGTGCTCTTGAGTTTAAAATGCTTCAAGTCTCATACAGAACGCATTTGGACATCCCATGATTTGTTTTCGTTGTAGCTTTTAAGGTATATGTTTTTCCTTAAAACTACCTGGCGGAAAAGTTAGGGCTGGCATAAAACGTTTTGCCGTTCCTAAAAGGTGAATCTGTATTTATAGAATACTAAGTCTGTATATGATCCTAGCAACTATCTTGTAATTTGTTGAAGGTTTCTTATATCCCTGTCCAGGTCAAAGTGGAGGAAAACTGTTGGCGCATGAAGAACAATTACTAGGATTAAGTTTTCAGATGGGACGCAAGACCCTGGATGTGACAGTCCTGGTATCAGAATTTTCATGAAATTTGACTTATAATGATGATTTTTCAGAGAATACACAAACAAGTTTTTCTGAAAGATGTATTTGTTTTAGATTTCAGCAGACACCCTATAATTGTTGTAGATACATGATATATACAAGAGTATAAACTTTTCTAGGAAGGAAAGCTTAAATTAAGCATGGCATTTACAACACATTTAAGGAGGCATGATTCTCCTGTTAAGACCATGATTACGTTGCTATTATGGCCAAGACTTCAGCGTGAGAATAAGTCTTTAATCATGTGCTTTGATTCTTGGAATTTGATGCTTGATTGCTTATCACTTTAAATTACTTCCCTTATATGCCCCCGTAAGATGGAGGAGCCATTGACTAATCCAATATTGTTCCTGAGGGAGTCAAGGCGTTGTTGCGAAAGTGGTTTTGTTAAGAGGTTTGCAAGCTGATCTGCAGTGTTAACATGGTGCACATTGAGGATCTTCTTGCTAACCAGATCACGGATGAAATGGAGATCAATCTGAATGTGTTTCATTCTTGAGTGCTGAATGGGATTAAAGCTAAGATTTATGGCGCCCAAATTATCACACAATAGTGCCAGTGAAGCATTGATAAAAAGTCTTTGTTCATTAAATAGCGATATCAGCCATACTGTTTCAGAGGCTGCACTTGCAAGGGAGCGATATTTAGCCTCTGTTGACGAACGAGCGACAACTCTTTGTTTTTTGGAACTCCAAGAAATGGGATTGGATCTAAGAAAAAAAATATAAGACGTCGAAGTACGATCATCCATCGGAGTATGTCGTAAGTGTAAAGATTAATCGTTTCTGAATCTGAATCCCATGGAAAATCATGTGTTTCAGTTAACTGTTGGGGAATTCCGGCTCCCCATGCGCGGACCGGGGGTGTACTGATATTTGCTCATAGGAGGGATAAAGCACACTGACACACAATATTTTACGTGGTTCGGCAAAACCGCCTATATCCACGGGAGAGAGTCCATTTTATTAGAGATTAGAGAAAGGATATACATGGAGGAGGAGGATCACTTCACTCAAACTCTACTCCCAGCTCTTTTGCTGCACTTGCAGCTGCTGCAATGGCAGCAGCCTTGCTGCCATTGCAGCTCTCCACTTTCTCTCTATACTCTTCACATTCTCACACCTCTCTTACTCATTTTGCTATCACATAATGCCTCTATTTATATGCATTTCA
>Ga0307518_10001235_pt1 | contig 19180 bp, 12 predicted proteins | sample 25_EM_MG_FD_203889 | JGI IMG/M metagenome (GOLD analysis project Ga0307518, IMG submission 203889) | Populus trichocarpa ectomycorrhiza microbial communities from riparian zone in the Pacific Northwest, United States - 25_EM | ecosystem: Host-associated > Plants > Roots > Unclassified | place...
CCAGAAATAAAACATCCTCATATCACAATTTCAAAACATAAAAAAAACCCTTGGATCAATTTCAAAAACTATGACATCATCATATCACGAAAATATTCAAGATATTATTAGGAAAAAAAGAAGATAAAAGATTGCAAAAAAAAAAATCCAAATTAAAGATGATATCTTAAATCTAAATAATATGCTAAATCACAATATTATACATGCATTGTTGTTGAAGAAAAACTTTCTCTACAGCTACAATAAGCACTTCAAAAATAATAAATATTACACTGCATGATCAGTTCTTATAATTGTAATCACTACTTTGAACAGAAATTATATGACAATTATAAGGAAATTACTTTAACTACATATGTTAAAAAAACTCATGCTTTATTAAAAAAAAACTATATATTAAAAAGGTCGGACCGTCCATGTATACATGTGCTCATGGCCAGGAGATGGAAATTTGAAGACTCCTAAATGAAGAAAATTTTTGCAGATGAATTTTTTATTGTCCTGTCACTATCTATATTCTTCAAACCAACTTCCGTCCAAATAATCTTAGCATGATAAGCAAATTGCTTAAAAAAGAAAGCATATCCAATTTTTTTTTTAATTATTTTCCCATTTCTCTGTTTAAATGTCATCAGTAACAGTGTCGAACTGTCAATCCATTTCTGTGCCTTTTTTTTTCCAACGATTAAATTAAATGGCAAGATTTTATAAAGATATAGTAAAAAACCTAGTTATAAGATACCGTCCAAGGAGGTGGCCTATCACGGCATTGTTACTGAGTCGACCTTGAATCATATCTTATAATTATAGTAAAAAAAAATATACCAATAATTCATTCTTTTATTTTTCATACTATTTGTAGGTTCAATTAAAATTCAGTCAGAAATCACAGTAATATACTTAATTTAATCATATTAGCAAGTAATGTGCCTTTGGAAAGAGCAAACTTACCATTGTTTACCACTTTTTTCCAGCTCATATCCACAGATTTATCAACCATAAGCTGATAGTCCTCTAGCTTGTAAGCCTGCAGGTTGAATTTTCCAGTAAAAAGGTAAAAGGAAAAGGCATTTGAACTGTCAGGCAAAGGGGAATAAAGAAAATATTAAAATAATATTTTTTATTTTATTTTTGAGATCAGCATATTAAAACAATAAAAAACACTCCAAAAAATTTAAAGCTAAAAAATTAAAAAAATTTCAGAAACACGGTTGTGCTGCAATGACAAACATAAAGTCAGAGAAACTTTGTTAGACTTGTACCTTCTCAGGAACAAAGGAGGGCTGTGGAAGCTGTGGAGCTGACTCCACCTTAGGAGCCTCATGCAGCTGTCAATCGAATAGGAAGTAAGAGTAGCTCAAAACTCACGTCATGAAGAAAGCAAACTACTCGGAGCAAAGAAATAATTTGGCTGCTCAGATATGCCAAAAGGGGAAATAGAATGAGAAGTGAATATTCAATATTAAACCTTTGAGTTGCTTAGGTCATCCTCACAGATTGTTTTTTCATCAGGATAATGAGTTCCGCATTTCTTTGCACATTTGTGATCGCCATCTTGAACCATCTGCAAGTCACTGAATCGAATAAGAAATCGAATTCTACAAGAAACTAGATAAGATGGTCAGTTCAGCTGTAGTAAGCAGAAGAAGTTGCTCTAAGAATTGCAGATCACCTTCATAATCTCTGGGTCATTCCAAGGGCCTTTATCAGAACGCATACAGCCTCCTTTGTCAGCACAGGTGCAAGTACCTCCAAGAAACTCTGGCAACTCACTGATACAAAAGCCATCCGTTGCGATCAAAAGGGAGAAAGGAAATAAAAAGAGGCTAGGAAAAAAAGGCCACATGATTTGTGAACAGAAAATATAAGCATATGGGGACAGGTGATTACACAGCGTATAACTTGGAGAAAAGAGTGAATACAATTGTGAAGACTAGAAACTGAGACGAGAAAGATGGTTGTGTAAACAGCCATTTATGAACTTACCTGGCATCAATTATCTCAAGCAATTTGCTCTGATACTTATTGCCAAGAACCTGGTGAATGATATATTGTAATTAGATAATTTCCTACATCAAACTAGCAATTCAGAATTGAAATGTGTACACTTACATGGATCTTTGCTGTGGTTTTAGGGTCAAGGAAAGATTTAATGGTATTCCACAGCATCCTGAATCCAGAACCCGCATTGATGATGAACATGCGGTTCAAGGTCTGCCAAGAAGCCAACAATTCACACCAAATCACAATTATTATGTCATTGCCAAGGAAAAGTTATTGCTTTTGCGAATCTAAGACAAAACACACAGGTTCGTACCTCAGGATAATTGTCACCATCAATCTTCTGAAGGCGAGAGATGAGATCCCTTGCAGCTTTAGTTAAGCTTTTGAGGCCCTGTAATTATTAATTGTGAGAGTGAATAACTACTTCTGAGGTAATTATAATTTGTATTATGGTCTATAGAATAAGGGAAAGAAAAGGAACACATGTTTGAAGGTCACCCTAACATTCGTCTAGAACCCCACTACTATCCCTTCTACTGACTGTGCTGAACCTTTGAAAGCCACATGAAGGATTCATGATAATCTAAATCTTAAATCACATTAATACACATGATGACAATTGTTTTATTTACCCACATCAATCATTATGGTTCAAACATACCACTCCTTGCACATCCAAGATGGTTGTACTTTGATCAATGTGCCTCTTTGCTGCTAGTGAACAAGCTGGAAACTTGGCATCAAAAGTTCTCTCAAACTCTCGTACATGGTATTTGACATAGCGGTCCATGGATGTGACTTGCAGTAACTTGGCAGGATCTGCTTTGCCTAATTGCTCAATGTAAACAGGTCTTCCTTCTTTATCTACTCCATGATGCCCTTGGGGATAATGTTCCAAGACTTCACTGAGTTCCTGGAATTCGAACTCCTGAAAAATAGGAAAATAGCAGGAAAAGAACCTCATGAGACTCAGTCAATGCTCAGTGGGGTTGTCTAGGTGGATTATGGACTAAATCAAGATAATAAAAGATATTTTAATAAAGCCATTTGTATGATCAATACCTCCAAGACTGTGTCAGCACCAAATTCCTTCCTCCACTGAAGCATATCAGACCACATTTGCTTTGTTTTCTCGATATCGAATTTCCTGGCCTTCAAGAATCTACATTATCAGAGGATAAATCTAAAGATTAATAAAGTATACATACAGATTATTTAAGATTATTTATGTATTTCAAAATGGATGAGAATCAAATCTGGAAAAACAAATTCAATCAAACCATTGAGCATGAAACCAGAAGAAGAATAAACCTGAGCATCATATGATAATCATCATGCTTTGAAGGAAGCAATTCCTCCAATATAAGCACTTGACGGAAAGCATCGACAACCTTTAGCTCCTCTACATCGTGCACATCCTCAATTTCAACGGACATGACTTTGCTGCTTCTGCGACCCTTTCTTGTTAATGAATGCCTGAATTTGTTGGAGGCACTAATGGCCTTCTTTTTCAGTGATTCAATTCTTTTCTTCCTCTCATCCCCAGAATGTTCCATCTCTGGCACTGCAAACACAGAGCAAGCACGACTAAAGATTAACAAGACGCATCAGAATATGAAAGCATAAAATTGGCCTAAACTCGTACAAAATATCCACCTTAGCCATATATCCTAGAAGATGAGATATAAACTCAAAATCCAAACATAAAGGAATTTGCTCAATCAGAAAATACATGATGACTAACACTACTAAATGTACAAGAAACAGAAGTTGTTAAATTAGAAAAGAAGTGACCTTGATGAATAAATGATAGCCTTTTCAATGTGACTAGTTGATAAAAACACATTGAAATGCAAGATTGAATTAGGTAGCTAACCTGGGTTGGGAGACAAAGGTACACAAACTGCTGTTGCCATTGGTGTGAGAAATGTGCTCTTTACATAAAAAACGATGCCACAACCAACCAAAAGCCTTAGCCAAATGCCTGCATTTCACCATTATAACACCACTTGTAACATAACACCAAAAAGAGAAAAACAAATTACAAAAACACAAACACAAAACAAACAAGCAAGCAATTTTCTTCCTTCAACAAAACGAAAAAAATGAAGATTGAAAGAAAGAGAGAGAGCGAGAGGGTACCTTCGCAAAGAGTGAGTGAAAATGTGAGGAAGGGCTACAAATAGAAAGAAAAAACAAATAATTTGTGGAGATTTTTGCGGAGAGGGACAGTGAGGCGCACACGACGCGGGAAGGGTAGACAAGTATATCGGCAATTTTTTTCTTATGTTTATTTTTAATGATAAATGCTGATCTTCTTCTTCTTCTTCTTGTTAATGTTGTTATTCTTGACCAATTCTCATAAGCCATAGATAGTGAGTGGGTTGTTTTTTTTAAGCTAGGTGTACTTTGCTAAGACAGGGAGATTAATGGGGGGAGAGAGTGGAAGGCCACCACTTTGTTTCCTTGACAGAAAAATTGAAAATGGTTTCCAAACAGCAATCTATCTGTCACATTTCCCTTAAAAAAACATTGTTCTACTTCTGAACAGACAGCTTAAGCGACACTTGTCTCTATGCTACGTGGCAATAAACAAACTCCTGAGTTGATCCTATTTCTTGTCCTTGGATCAGAGAAATTTACCCTAATGTTAACGGCGCGATGTTTCATGTCAAATTTCTCTGAATCACAATTTGGCCTTGCTATATTCTGGGTAATGATGATCTCCCTTATAACAACTAGGGAAACTTCGAGGCATCCTTTGCCTTTCGATATAAAAGCTGTAATAGTGACTGTTGGGGAAGAGCTGTAAGAGTTGTTTTTTATTTTATTTTTTTGAAAATATATTTTTTATTTTTGAAAATATATTTTTGATATTCAAAAACACAATTAATTTAAAATTAAGAAAAAAATATTCAAGACTTTTCAAAAATATAATTAGAACGCAAGCCAGCAAGCCAAACAACACCATAATATTACAGGGAATACCAGATAAATCAAAATGAAGTTAAAGAAGCACTCAGGCGAAAAACTTTAGGACAGAACGATTTGAGTTAACCCATCTTACAATTAGAGCTAGAAATCCTTTTGACACCTGATATTCATCTTCATCTTTAATGCTTTTACATTTCAATGACGACTTGAAAACTGCAGAATATTAATAGGAATACCACCAGCCCTTGAGGAGCAGCTGTCATGCTCATCAATTGGTTAGTCACATTTCCATCAAGCTGCCATGCAGAACTGTAACTATCAGCTGGAAAATTTTGACACCGGTTTAAGTTTGTTGTGCAAGAAAGTATAATTATCTCTTAACTTTATGATGAAATCTCTAAACCAAAAGATCAAATGTCTTCAGTGAGTAGAATAAGTCAGGTTTTTAAAAACAAGCTCGTATCACTTGCTACTGGATATCACTTGCCACTAGCTGTATGTTTGAAATACGGAGCTGTTGCAACAAAAGTGCTATTCATTTAACTCCACATTTCCCATCAGGATCAGACAGCAATTCAGTTCTCAGAGAATAAAAAATGTTCCTGAGTAATTTCCAATGAGGAGAATGAAACTACAGGTATAATTGATAGAAATAACAAGCAAGAATAATAATACATGCTCAAATTTCAAAAGAAACAGATAACTGAAGCCCAAAGTTGCAGTTTCCGGTTTTTTAATCTGAATCGGAATCAGGATTGGTAGACGATCTTACTGTCCTTTGACTGTTTTCATGGTAATCATCATCTTCATCATCTTCGTTATCTTTCTTCTCACTAATTATACCTGTAAGACAATGGTTTAGAGACTTGGCCGGGAGCTATCAAATGCACAGCAAGTTGGACAGTTACCTTTTTTTATCAGTATAATCTCAAGAGTCCTAGTGGCAAAATCATCTTTTCCTCCTATATCTTGAAAGCCAACCAGTCTATCTATTGCAATCCCTTTACTGAAAAAGTGAACAGTACATATCTTAGTATAATACCTGATAAACAAAAATGTAACTTCTGCATTTCAATATCTGATGCAAAACTCAAATATTAAGGTCACAGAAGAGAAGATGGATATGTATAGCTTGAAGCATAACAATAGCACACTTTGGCTAATCATTCAGTAATCATTAGCATTGATTGGTTGAAATCATTCTCCCCCCAACTACATGTCTGCCATTACCACTTAGTTTACAAGTAAATAGAATCATGAAAGCAAAGCCAAAATACAATGTCTATGTTCTTCTCTCGACTTCAAGAAACTATCGTTCAAGATGAGCATAAATAAAACAAAATGCAACGAATGTGGCCTCACCTGAAAAGCATGACACAAGGCAATGTTTTCACTCCAAGTTTGGCAACAAAGAAGGGTGCATTCTGCATTTGATTTGGAAATAAGTACAATGTACGTCAACTCATTTTACACACTAGAGCAGACATTTGCAATAAACAAAACTGTGATTTCAATTTAGCTGCCTAAGCAAACAACAAAAATTCAAGTACAGACCTCTGCATCCAGCTTGATGAATTTGGTATCAACATGCCTTGGTGCAAGAGACTTCAAATGCTTATCCATTATCCTAGGGTAGTTGATTAACATGATCACACATCATAGATCATAAAGCACATAGAATGTGTCAATTCCAGTAGCAAGTGCATGCGTGCATGTGTGCGTGTGCGTGTGCGTGCAAGAGAGGATTTAAGTGCTTTACTTGCATCGATAGAACTCCTTATGGTAGAAATGGCAAATTACTTTCTCAGTCCCAGTGACTTCACCCAGGAAATCCCCCTCGCTTATCTCCCTGTATTCCCCATGGCCTTTCCTCTGTAGGGCTTCTCGTTTCTCGGCTTCTTTCTATTCAAACAAATCCTATGGTGAATTTTAGCAGTTTCAGAAAGCTTAATCATTTCTAAACATACATGTGGTAAAATAAGGAATATGAACTTATTACCTTGAGAGCTGCAATCCTGTCTGCATGCAATTTTTCCAGCTCTGGATCCTACAGAACAAATGCAAGCAACTTTCAATAAATGAGATCATGGAAAATGCAAGTACCAATATTAATGAAACATCAAACTTACATCCATCAACTCATCAAGGTCAACTTCTTCATTGAAAGAACTCGACGACTTTAACTTCTCTTGAGCAAGAATTTCCTGTAACATAAGCATGTAATGTCAATAATAACTGTAAAAAAAATCAAAGATAACAAATTCAACGCCACCTTTTTATTTGAGTATTCAGTCCGTCAGATCAATTCAATCACATATATCTTTACCAACCATGAATGGAAAAGGCTAATATGTACAGCCAGGAATTAAGTTTGACCACCCGTTTCCCCAATCAAAATCAGTATTTTATAATTGTTGGAAGCAAAAGCCTTCCAGTTAAGAACTCTGAGAACACCATAATATATTTTAGCAATTCAACAAGCACAACAAAAGCAATAGGAGTACATAAAAAAGGTATGTGCTCGCACACAACCTGAAATGCATCCCCATCTCTGTTGCAAACTGTTAACTATCATTGGACCATATATTTGCCCCTAATTACTATTGATCCAGTAAACTGATCTCCCAATGGGCACGTACACACAGGAAACCTGGATTTCTACAATCACTTCTTAATTTGGCAAAAGTTCTTCAAAATTTCCACTTTAATCACCAACACACTATTTAGGCATCAATTTGCCCAAAATTCAATCTTTTCTATGAAGCAGAAGCAAGAAAGCTTCCCTCTTTCTTCCATCAACATTCTCATAAAGCAATAAATTTCTTCTCCAATAAATTTCAAAGCCACACAACAAACCTGATAAACCACAAAACATTAAGGGATGCAAAGTGGGTTTCCTTCATTGAAGGCTTAAAGTTGAAAGAAATCCAAAAAAAATAAAGCAAGCTTTACATCAAATTCCTTCAAATAAACAAAGACCCAACAGTAAGCAAAGACATATGCGACGGTTTCGACAAAAACCCATTTGAGAAAATAAAAAAAAGAAGACAACTTTAAAGACCAAACCTTCTTATAATCACGAGCAGCTGCTGCTATTACATTGCCAAATGCCAAATTTGACAATGTTGATTTAACTGCATCAGGATCCATTTTCCTGTCTGCAAAAAAACGAATCATAACACAATTAAGATTAGTGTCTTAAAAAAGAAAATTAAAATATCAAAAAGAGAAAGTGAAGCAGATCTAGAATTGGAACCTTAGCAAAGTTCGATCTGAAACAGTGAAAGAGGAAGAAAATTAAGGGCAATGGAGGGGAGTGGTGCCATGATGGGTTTCCTTTAATTAACCCACCCACAAAATCGAGGGACATGTCGTTTGCACCACCACTAGTTAGTTTTGAGTGTGTGAGACGACGTTTAGGTGCTGCCTTTTTGCATTTTTCATGAGTTAAGTTACCGGCAGTTCGTTTGCTACGTGAAGTACCATGTTTATACCTGAAACTTTGGAGTTTGCATTATTTATTTATTATTACCATTAAAAAAAATAAACCGGACCTTTGATAGGGTTTTTAGTAAATTAATTAGATCCCGAGTGATTTATCATGACTTGATTATATGGAGTAACTCTTAATTAATTTAATTTAAAATTTAATTTGAGTTATAAACAAGTCAACAAATTACAAAGTTAATCTGTTAGGTTGGATTTAATTGTTATACGATTTAACTTGAAATAAATCTAATTTCAAATCAAGTTTGTCACACTTGACATTGCGACGGCTTTTAAGATTAAAAAAAAAATAGATATTTGACATCTTGTTCTTAAAAAGAAAAATGTCTGGTTTAAGGAGTCGTCACCTAGTATTATGGTCACTATGAACCCTAACTGGTCAATAGAGATTCTATGGTATGAGACTAATTATGCAAAATGAAAGATACTATCACCCTTTAAACATTGTATCTGAGATAGGTTGCATTGCTGATTTTGTCTTAAATTGCTAAGTATTTGTTGTATTAAGCTTTTGATGGTATGCCTATAATATTCCTAACTTTGGCACCAATAAATATTCAACTACAAATACTTTCAACTCTGGCGTTCATAAATATTACGTGAAGAAAAGGTATGATATTCTTGACTTTGATGTCAGTAAATATTAGGGTTGATATTTTTTATTCTAATGTCAATAAATATCAGAGTTGATATTTTTTACTTTGGCGTTTGTGAATACTAGGATTGATACTTGTCGTGAATCTACTTACCTCAAACACTTTTGGATTGAATTTTTACAATGGTCATTTGACATGCGAGAATGAGAGAAGTGGTTTTTGGACCCTTTTAAATAGATGAGTTTTTGGTATTATATATAGATCCAATGAGTCATTATATTTGGGCCAAGCTTTTAATAAGCTTGATAAACTTGTTATCAAGCCTAAAAATGCATGAAAAAAAAACATTTTTTTATGCTAAAACACAAAATGATATTTTTATTTTTTATTTTTTAGGCTAATCATGGTATTTTGTATGCTAAATTATGCAAAGAGATGTTTTTTTTTTAGCCTAGCCATATGCAATTTTTTTTTAAAAAAAACAAAATTTATGGGATTTTTATTGTTTATGCTATTTGTTTTAACAAAAGCAAAAAAAATAAAATAAAATAAAATACAACACAAATATTTCACTAATTCACTCCCACACAATTACAATTACACATAGTACATGTAATAAAAACACACAAAATCAACCAAAATTTGCAGAACATCTTCCTAACAAGATTCAGAAAAAGTCAAAAGTTGTATGGATGCGCTGGACATGAAGGAGCAGTGGTGGCCCGTGTACCACAGGCCACCACCACTGCTGGCTCATAGATTCATGTTCCACTCCTACTAGAGGAGCGTATAGGTTGTTGGATGTGAAGCCCCGCGGTATCCTCTTCACTCTCACACTGGTGGTGACACCCACCACTACTCGAGGAAGGAGATCCGGCCGCCTTAAGGTTCAACTTGCTCTCTCTTTCAGATCTCCTCTGCCAGCAATGAATCACTGTCACCTGAAAAAGAAAAGACACAGACAAATAGTTGATTTTAATTTTATTTCTGTTTTTTTAGATGTGATTCTTTCTTCCTCTCGGTTTTATCTTTCTTTTCTTCTTCTTTAGGTGACTAATCTGGTTGTTGGGTAGCGACGACATTGGTTTCGATGTGGATGTTGTTGCTATCACAAGTGAAAGAATCAGTTGCTGGAAGGAGGTGAAGGGGAAGAAATCAACGGTGCTGGGCTTTGTGGCTAGAGATGGGCTGCTTTTGGGAGGAGATGATGGTTATTACTTTTCTCTCTTTTTAATTTTTATTGGACGAGTGGTGACTGACGGTTAAGGGATAAAATGAGGCTAGTGTTGTCATAGTTATCAAATTCGAATCGGGAGTGAGGGGCCGGGTCCCAGGTTTCATAAGTCAACTTGGGTTAACCCGAAAAAATTAAAAAAATATTTGAAGTTTTAATATTTTATATGAAAAAAATTAAGAAACAATCCATATGAATATAGGCTATATATATTGTAAATAATGAAGTTTAAAAGAATATTTTAAAAAGTTTTTTATCCTACATTGAAAAGATACTATATTATCCTTTTAAGTTGAAGTGTTTAAACCAAAATTTATTCCACATTGAAAAAACACAATTTTTTTCTTATGAACATAGAATATATGTATTAAAGGGTTTCAAATCCCACATTGAAAAAATAACTTCTTTCTTGTGAACATAAAGTATATATATATTAAAGGGCTTCAAATCCCACATTGAAAAAATAACTTCTTTCTTATGAACATAGAGTATATATATGAAAGACCTTTAAATCCCATATTGAAAAGATATTATGTTATCCTTTTAAGTTGAAATATTTAAACCAAAAAGTTTTTTTATCACACATTGAAAATACTTAACTTTTTTCTTGTGAATATAAAGTATATATATACTATATATACTAAAAGGATTTCAAATTTCACATTGAAAAAATAACTTTTTTCTTGGAAACATAGAGTATATATACTATATACTAAAGGGTTTCAAATCCCACATTGAAAAAATAAAACAATTTTCTAGTATTTATATAGTGAACTTTAAAAAGTGTTAATAACCAACTAAAAATATATATAAAAAAAGAGGGGTATAGGTGAAAAACCACATTTGAAAAAAAATATCGGGTCTCGTCCGGGTTCATCGGGGTCGCCTGGGTCATGGGTCAACCGAGTTTTGCCAGGTTGTTGCACTGGTCGATTTTTGTCTTTCCCGGACAGGGTCCCGGGTCGACTTGTCAGGTCGGTCCAGGTTTAATAACAATGAGTGTTGTTGTTGCTGCTGTGGGTGATGCTACCACAAGGAAGAGAGAAGTGAGGGGAAGTTGTTGTGCTGGTTGGGTTTGGTGGACTAGTAGTGAAGAGAGGAAGGGATGTAAACTATAAGTTAAGATTGAGGTTGTGATGGAGAAAATAAGGGTCAAGCTTTGGCAACAAAGAGAAAGATCAATGCGTATAAATAGATTGGTGAAGATAGGGGGACGACGGCACAGTAGCTGAAAAAATAGGGTTAGGTTTTGTTGTGTGTGTGTGTGTGTTTTTTTTGTTTCTTATAATGCCCTATGTTATCTGTGGCTTAGGGTTGTATTTATTGTACAAAAGTTTTGAAGTCCCAAACAAACACAAACTCTATCTTTTTTTCAAAATTTGTTTAAAATTTAAAAATCAAAAGAACTGAAAATATTCTGATGATGTTTTTCAAACTGAAAATCAGGGGAAAAGGGGAAAAACCACATTATAGTCTCTGATTTTCTACAAGTTGATAAATCACACCTTCAACTGAAATCAATCCCTAATCTTATATCTAATTTTTATCCTCTCTGAAATTAAATTAAAAGCAAATAGATCAAAATTTGAATTATAACAAAGTTAATAGACTACTCATACCGTTAGAATTAAGAAATTAATGATTAAGACTTTCAAATATAGCTAATAAGGATGTTGTTAATGACATATTGATGTAGAAGTGTTGGAGTATATTGGTGACTAGACATTAACTAGATGGGTAGCCCGTGCTATGCCACGGGCCGTGTAAAATCTTTTCAACGCTAAAAAAAAATATTTAGGCGACGATAATCTGAGACAAATCGGGTTAAATTTATTAAAACATGACTTGAAATATAAGATCAAAACAACACGCATAAAGAAAAGCGAAAATAAATCGTAAAGTTCAAAACCTAATAGCCTAATGTCAAAGATGAAAAAAAAAATATAACACCAAAGAAGAAAACCCGAGTAAACTCGAGCTAACTTGACGAACTTACAACCCGTGATATGATATCGAGATACAAAAAAGAATTTCAAAAGAAGGACCTAGCAAAAAAACACAAGTTCATTAAAAAAAATGTAAAAAAAAACCTAAACTAATCCAAGTTAATTTTTCCAACCCGCTCTTGGAATAACCAAACAGAAAGATAAGTAAAAAATGACAAAGCTCAAGGATAAATAATCTGATGCAAAATGATGAAATTGAAAAACAAAACTCATAAAAAATCAAGGAAAAAAATCTGAGCTAACCCGAGTTAACTTGGCTAACCCTCCATTCACGACATGAGTGTGATCGAAAAAGAAAATAGACTTGCATATTTAATATCGTGACATGATGTGCTAATATTAAATATGAAAAAAAAATTGTTTTGTTGCATTTTCAATTAAAAAACAATTGCACTACATTACCAAATACACACGAAGCAGTGGAGGGGAAATGAGAGAAAAACATGATTGTACAGGTAGCCAAAAGCATAATCCAGCAATTCCCAAGACTTGTGAAGACATTATCAATAGTAACAGAAAGCTGCGGGCAAGATTGAAATCCTATTTACTATGAATGGCAACATTGAAATTCCACCGCAAGGAGAAAATCTCAATAGCTTGAGAATCAACGAAACATATACTCTCTAGGGCTGATGATTTACCAAACAGAAACACTAGCATTAATCAGCATCAATACTATAATTGCAACCCAGAACCCATACATGCAAACATAAAGAAACAATGGCAACAATATTGGCTGCAAACCCTCTTTTCCTATCCTGGTAACTATCATATTCAAACTAGAAGCATGAAAGAGAGCTACACTACAACCATCGCATAAAATAGGAAAGCAGACACAAACCAAACTAAGAACATGTCCATTCCTCAATAAAAGAAAAGAATAATAAATAACAAGTCTTTTGAATCAGGAATTTGACACTCACAATTGACTTTACTCACTATGGATACAAGGATCCGTAAATCTACAAACAAATTGATTTCCTCTCAAGAAGGCAAAGATCTGGTTTGAATTTGAGCTTGACCCAGTAGGAATCTTTTCCTGAAGAACCAAAACTCTAAAGAAGACCACCTTACCCTACGCCTATATCGAGACACGAACGAGAAGTATAGAAATCCCCATGAAGATTAGTCAGTCATTCGATAAGTTTGAGTAGTTCAATCAAGAACTAAAGTATGAGAATCACTCACCACACACAGAGCACACATAACATGCAGCAATTTTGTTATTATTGTCAAAACTAAAAAAAAATATTTATATAAGAGTATTTATATGTAAATCCTAAAACTAATGGGTTAGACATGTACTCGATTGAAATAAAACCCAAATTAATTAAAATAAGATTTAAAATAACATAAATAAATAAATAAAACAATAGTCTAAGATTATTTTTCAGCATTTGCTGCATATGACAGTGAAAAATACCCAAGAGAAATAATGGTTGAAAAATCCTTGGTGAACAAAAGACTGATGCATTGTAAAAATAAGAATTAATTTTTGGCCAATTAATTTTTTTTGTTTGATATGGAATTATTGTAAAATAAGTAAGTCAAAGACTGCCACACAAGTTCCTAATAACATTAAGGACTCCTTATAGTGAATGAAATCCATAACTCTTAATGAAACCATGTCTTTTTTGTTTTTGCACTTTGCTGGAAGATTCTAGACCCAACTTCAAATATGTCGTTCTCTATTGTTCGGATGAATTAGCGGATTTACCATAATAGTTGGAAAGGTACAAAAGTCTAGTTTTCAACCTAATTGGAATCGCATCCAAACTTCTTCTATAACTTCAAATATGACCCGGAAAGTAGACAAAGGTCTTGATTAACATATTGAACCTTTTTAACCCAAGCATCTTGACTTAGCCAATTGAACTTCTCTTGCATCCACTTCGTTTTAGATCTTAGAATAGACCTATTGGATACTCCTAATGGATCCTTTGATGTCATAGCCTGGATCACCTCATCATCTTTTTCTTCAAAAGGATTCGATCTCGAATCATAACTTATATCAAACAAAGATAGATCAAAAACTTTGAATATATCACTAACATTATATTCACCTTATAAATCCACTTTGTGGGCATATCCTTCAAGGAATCTGAATGAACCATCTCTTTTAAGCATCAATTTTGATTTTTTATGTCAAAGAAATCTTTCTCTACGCATATACACCCAAACCCAATCTTCTAGTTCAAAGATAACCCTTTTTCATCTTTTGTTTGCTTGAAATGCATACTTTTCATTCTTTTTCATCTCTTTTAAGCATCAACTTTGATTTTTTATGTCCAAGAAATCTCTCTTTACGCATATACACCCAAACCCAATTTTCTAGTTCAAAGATAACCCTTTTTCATCTTTTGTTTGCTTGAAATGCGTACTTCTCATTCTTTTTCTCAAAATATTGGTATACCTTCTTAAGCAATGCTTTCATCACTTGTGCTTTTCTATTGTCATCAAATCTAATTCTTTCATCAATAAATAAAGAAATCAAATCTAGAAAAGTTAAACCATATACTATTTTAAATGGTGAATATTTTTTCCAATCTAATAGTTTAGCACATAACAATTTCTTTTATAACATATTAAACAAAAATTATAAATGCTTAATATGCTTACCATGAATATCATCAAAGTAATCAACAACAAAGCTACTTATGAATCACACAATATATGATTCATCAATCTCATTAAATTACTATATGCAATGGTAAGATTAAACAACATGACTAACCATTCAGACAATTCACATTTAATCTTAAAGTTATTTTCCCTTTCATTCCCTACTTTCATCTTAATTTGATGATAACTAATTTTCAAGTCAATCTTACTAAACACACAAGATCTATGCAACTAATTAAGAATATCATCAAGTCTAGAGATATCATGTCTATACTTTACTATACTATTGTTCAGTGCACCCTTTATCAATGGCAAACAACTATAAATCTCAGGAAATACATAGCAAGATTTGGACAACTTGATCCGATATATCGTCCTGAAATTTTACACCAAGATAAAAAAAGATCTTTGAAAATTTCTAGCAAACTTTCAGCTTGATCTAACGATTGGTTAAAAATTATGCTTATTGGTTTTATTAGTTTTGAATAATATAATATTTTAGAAGATTATAAAATGCTGTATATTTTTAAATAACTTGTTCTTTTGATATGTCTGTTCTGAGGCTTAGTGTAGGTATGGTGTCTCGCTGGCACCGCTCCTACGTTGCTGGTAATGGACCCGGGATTTGGATCGTGTCAATACTAGTTCTTCATAAATTTTAAATCTTGATGAATAAAAAGAAAATAAAATTTGTCAAAAAAGTTACAGAACCACATACATTCCATAAAGTATGAACAATAATGAAAAGAAAAATAATATTAAAAATTGATATAAGCCACATAACATAGGAGTTCATGCATGCCAAAATTTCAATATAAATTAATTAGAGTGATCGTGTTGATAATATGTTAAAAAACAAAGAACAAGTAAAAACATATATATTTAGAATAAAACATAAAAGAAAAATTCATACATTTTTTTTATATATATTTTTTTCCAAAAAATACAAGACAAGTAGTTTATTCATAAAAAAAAAAAACATTAAAGAACACTAGAAAACCTAAGTGTCATGTAAAACTAAAAGACTAAACCAAAAAGTCATGAAATTCATTTAATATATATAATTATAGATTTTATAATAGTAATTACTTATAAATTTTTTTTCCTTAACGTATATTTTACATTTTCTCTAAATAATTTGCGAACCTAACCATTCAATTTATGTGTCATTCTTTTACTGCTTTACTTTATGGGTATTAAAAAACAAAAAGAAACAACTCAAGTGATTTTAGCTTGAAAGGATGTCATTAGTATAGCCTTAGTCAAATGATCTATGATTTTCAATAATAGTATCAAGTAAAGAATTAAATTTTTTTTTCTTTTAAAGGGGCAACTAAGAGGATGAAGATTTTCAAAGGGGCTAATTAATCGATTTCAGAACCTTTTTACAAGAAGAATTTTCAACATACAGAAAAGGTTCAGACAACGAACATTTTTTATCATTCTTCGCCCACGATTACCTCTTGCAGGTCGAAGAATTCTATTCCTATTACTGAACTTATTAACTATTTTCTCTTCTTTTCATCATCATCAGTTCAGAATCTTTGCTTCTTCAACTTTGCCATTCTCTTCACTCTTAACTTCATTAGCTTCACTATGCTTCCGCTTAAGGAAGTTAACAAGTCCTTCAAGGGCAACATCAGCATTTTCACTTGCCATGAGTTCCTCTGCTACCTCTGCTGGGGTTACGTTAGTACTCTCCATTAGCCCTTCAATTTCGTCATAGAGATAATGGTTCTTGTCGCGAATGTCAAGGTAATTAGAAGCCAGAATACTGAATGCTTGAGGTGTGCAGTAGGGCATGTTAATATGCACATCCATTCTACCAGGACGCAGCAGAGCAGGGTCTAGCCTGTCCTTATGATTGGTCGTGAACACAATGATTCGCTCATCACCGCAACTTGACCACAATCCGTCAATGAAATTCAGCAATCCAGATAGTGTCAACTGCAAAAAAGACACGAACAGAATCAAATTAACAAATTAGGCCATCTTGTGCACAAACAATATAAGTTGCAGATTAGGAAATTTTAAGCTTGAAGGGAAATGAGTACTAACCGTGGAGTTAGAACCATCATACTGATCCCCTCCTTGTTGCCGATCCCGCGTTTGCACACTACAATCGATATCCTCAATCACCAAGATTGACCGACTCGTGGTGGACAGAAGAACCCTCCTCAGATCGGAATTAGAAGACAAACTAGTTAGCTCCAAATCATAGATATCGAACTTGAGATAGTTAGCCATGGCAGCAATCAAGCTTGATTTTCCAGTCCCAGGTGGTCCATACAGCAGGTACCCACGTTTCCAAGCCTTGCCCACTTTCTTATAAAATTCTTTTCTTCCCAAAAATCTCTTCAAATCATCAACTATCATCTTCTTCAACTCTGGATCCAAAGCTAAAGTATCAAAAGTAGAAGGATGTTCAAGATTTATGGACCCCTGACGATTATAAAGCTTAACAACCTTCTCTTCATCTTCTATCTCTTTACCCCTCTTCAAAACATGAGGCAAGTAACAATCCATAACTTTCTCTTTGTACTTCTTGTTAAAGGACAATTCAAAACTCCTTTTTTCTTCGGAGTAACCGTCGTTTTGTTGCTCTGTACAGACATAAGCCCACTTCAACATGATATTCTCGTACACATCTGTAACTACCTCACCTTTTTCGATTGCGACAGAGAAGGTCCTTTGTCTTGGTGTCTTGCCGATTTTGAGTCTCTCTGTTGATGGGCTAATTTTAGTTTTGAGATAGATTTCTGCTGCATCATAAACTTGGTTGCGAGACACGCCAAAATGCTCATCAATGACAAGGGTGATGTTAGGGGAGAGAGGAGTGAAGAGGTAGGGAATGGCAGTGGATAAATAAGAGCGAAGCTCATCAGGGATTAGTTCCTTTTCCATGGAACGGATAAGCATGATTGATCCTGCAAAAGAGGCATAAGCAGAGAATAATGTGGATACTGATCGAGGCATGTTCGTTGGAGAAAACATGGTTATGGACCTATGGTTGCAAAGATTCTGAGAGGGCTAATTGTTTGTGACTGGTGAGAAATATGAGCCATTGAGGTCTAATTTATAGACGAGCCATGGAAGCTATCGTGGTGGTCTTTTTTTTTTTTGGGGCTGTACCGCAACCCGGTTTATGATTTTTTAAATATTTTTTTTATTTGAACTTAATTTTTTTTATATTTTATATTATTTCAATATGCAATGGAAAAAATAATATTTAAAAAAATAATACTTATAGTTATATTTTTTTCAAAATTTCATGTATATTTTACATTTTCTCATAATAATTTGTCAAAATAACCATTCAATTTATGTGTCATTCTTTTACAGCTTCACTTTATGGGTATTGAAAAACAAAAAGAAACAACTCAAGTGATTTTAGCTTGAAAGGATGTCATTAGTATAGCCTTAGTCAAATAATCTATGATTTTCAATAATAGTATCAATTAAAGAATTATTTTTTTTATTTTGCCTTTTTTATGCTTTTTTCTTAATATACATCTATTAGATTGTGTTAATTAAACTTTTTGGAGGTTACTTATACGTGGCCATTTTATGGAAAAATTTGATTATATAGTGTACAAAAGCCTTAAATTGGATTTAATTAAGCTCCTCTAATGAATTTAGCATGCTCAATAATGACACTTTGGTTGCTTTATGTTATACTCATTACCTTTTCACCTTTAATCTTTTTTGTTTTACGACTTACAAGCAATGTACGGCCCAGTGGGTCAGTCAAGTCTAAAAAAATAATTAATTTAGAATTGGTTTGATTAGATTCGATTAACCCGTGTTTCGATATATTTCATTAAATCTAATTAATTCTTTTTAGAAAATGAAAACTTCAAAACAATATTAATTTTCTCTCTTTTTTTAAATAGATTCGGAACATCTGACAATAGTTTAATAGATCGCATCCAATCTGGTTCACTTCTACGGATGAGTGTGAGATATCCCTCTCTCGAAGGATGATGGTGTGTGTATTTGTTATTTACAGTTCATAAAAGCAAGGAGATTCCATTTAAGTTGCAGTGCGTGTCGTTGTTTTGTAATGTTATTTTGGGGTAACCTCGGATGCTTCTCAATCTCTTACATAGTTCTCAATCTATTTTTTAATAATGTAAAATATTAAAATTATATGTTTTTATATTTAATTAGTGTTAGAAATTTAATTTTTTTAATAAAGCAAAAGATAAGGGTAATAAAGTAATATATGATGTCAATGTCGTCAATGTGAATGTGAAAACCTTTTGCAGTCAAACTTT
>Ga0307518_10001236_pt1 | contig 19180 bp, 14 predicted proteins | sample 25_EM_MG_FD_203889 | JGI IMG/M metagenome (GOLD analysis project Ga0307518, IMG submission 203889) | Populus trichocarpa ectomycorrhiza microbial communities from riparian zone in the Pacific Northwest, United States - 25_EM | ecosystem: Host-associated > Plants > Roots > Unclassified | place...
ACACATTGATATATATATATATATATATATATATATATATATATATATATATATATATATTCTATGATCAACCTCTCTTATTTTTTTTACCAGCTTTTAGTTCAAATTAAATAAACTCAGTCCCACTCTCTCTATCCGCAAGACACGTGTATAACTGGTGCAAGAAAGAGTACCGATTCCTTGCTTGCAAACTAGGCTTCTTAGGTTCCATGAGAACATGTGCTCATGACATTAAATAGCATCCGAACTCCCCGAACTGGATGCATTGGAGCTTTTATGTACATGTTTTTTTTTTTAATGTTGTAATGATTATTTTTTATAATTTTTTTATTTTTTAAAAATTATTTTTGATATTAAAATATCAAAATAATTTGAAAACAATAATAAAAAAAAAATTTAATTTCTTTCAAAAATATTTTTGAAATAAAAAAATAAACGAGCTCTAAAAGACAACTCTGCATTCATTGAATGCATATACAACTTAGTGGGTTTTTAATATCATGGTAAAGCCTTTCAAAAATATTTTTTTATTTTTTATATCAATATATTAAAATTATCAAAAAAAAATATATTTTTTTAAAAATTCAAATCAGTTAAAAATATAATGCCAAACCAGCAATTAATCGGATAGCTTTTTTTATTAACCTGTTTTTCTGTGTTTTATTAGATTTTGGTGTCCCTAGACGCAGCACTTCTTTTCCGGAAAAAGAAACGAAAATGAAGTCAAAATGTTATCGAGGAGGAATGGCAGTGTTCTGTGCTCATTTTAATAAAATATACGACTAAACACAAGGCAAAACTTCAATTTGCAGGGGAGAGAGGTTATATGCCATGCCAAAACAATTGTTACATGGGATCTTGCAGATACAAGTTTCATTTTTAACTGTAAAGTTGCCATGTTAGGTTTTGAGGTAATTACCGTTTTACCAACTCACAAGTTTCACAAGGATCAAATGGAACAAACCCAAGAAGATAATGTCAAAAAATGATTTTTCCAATCATTTTAGCCAGCTAGTGTTATACTACAAAAATATATGGAAATAAATAAATGTTATATGATAACTAGGATTAATTAAAAAAAACTTTCAAGATAAATGTTATTGCCACGTATAAAAAAGGAACATGTATAAAAGATTAAATTTACAAACAGGTGTAACATACTATGTAATTAAAAGATATCAATAATTTTTGTGAACACAAGATCGTGGAAAGAGTCTTGAAAGATGAGAGATTATCAGCGGCAGTTGACAGACAATTAATGAAAACTTCGTACAATTGACTATTTAAGACAGGTTACAATGAAGATTGGCAACAACAATCAATAACTCAAACTCAAATAATTGCATTGCAGTTTTGTCAAGTTCTCATGACCTTTCAAACCTGAAACTATTAGGTGATAATTTGTAGGTGATAGTCTGCAGGCGATAGAATAGTAAGCGATAACTCTGTAGGTGATAATCAAGTTCCTTTATAATTTATAAGCTTGCAGTTTCAATTCTATAAACAAAAAAAAAAAAACCAAAAAGATGTTATATTATCCAATGATTCTAATTCGTGGATGTAATCAGAGTAAGAATCACTCTATAAATGTAAGTATTCATTTTCTAAGTTATTGAGTTTACTTTACATTCAAGTTGTTTTAATTATTTGGATACTTCTTTAGTTGAACTATTGTTTGTATGAAGTAGATTTAATCATGTTGATACTCGTGTAACTTTGTAATACAAATTTGAATTTACTTGAGTAAATCTAGGACTAAATCCAAAGTTCAAGCCAGTTAACTTATAACTTCAATCTTAAGTTGCAAGGTCTTCCTAATTGAGGTAAACACAAAAGAACTTACAACAAACAATTGACGACCACAATGAGAGTGTCAAATTAGTTATTTTATGGCACCAAAAAAATAAAAATTACAAGGAAGTTTAGAAAAGAAAGATGAGTTAATTGACTTTCCTATTGGAACAGAACATGGAGTACCATTTTTTTTTTTTAGGAAATAGAGTTAGAAAATGAAGAAGAGAGAGACATATATATGTCATTATAAGAGAGATATGCAATTATTGAGCAAGATTAGAAGAAACTAATAGAATCATTAATGAGAAATATCGATGCCTTGTTGAAGAAATGAAGGAAAAACACAAGATAAAAGGAAAAATTTATGAAGATTATTACAGTGGGATTACAATGATGAATGATAGGTCAACTCATGTTGTGCTAGAATTCAATGTTAAATAAAGGCATAATTGTAAAGGAAATTTAGCAGCAAGCTTCGAAAGGAACTTAATGCTTGGTTTACTTGGGAATTAATGGTGAAAATTAGAATGATTTTGCTAATTGATTTTAGGGAAGCCAAAATTTTAAGCAAGAGAATAGGAGGACATTTTGTTTTATTTTTATTAATCTTGTGTGAACCCAAAATGACCCTTTTGTTTAAGGTTTTTTTCTTATAAATATATGATACTACCTATTTCTGCTTGAAATTGTAAGGGATTCCATGGAATAATATCAAAAGTCATACCTAGTTTATTTTAAATACTTTGGTTACTAATACAATTATGTTCACTTAATAAGAAAAAAAGAGGACCTATATGGCTATTTCTGTACTAGGACTGGCTATTTCTGTGCTAGGACTAGCTATTTCGCTCCAGTTAACCCCGTGATCAACTCTCTGGTTGTTATCCTTTTACCCCAAATAAAACCCTAATAACCTGTCTAGTATCCTCAAAACAATAACAAAACCTCATGTCATACCTCTAAAGTCCCACCATTTGTTGCAACTTTTGGGATTGCCTTATCGGAGGTTCTTTAACAATGTAATTTATGAAGCTTTACAGTTTTGCGAGAGTGCAAAAATAGAGTTTTTAGAGAAGGAGAAATGTGAAATTGGGAATAGAGCTATATAATTTAGGAGTCAACAATAGAAAGTTTACTCATTCTTCACGAGTCAAATATGATTTTATTAGTTTTTAAGTTTTTAGTTTGATTCTGCACATTAAATATATGTTAACTCATAAAATCATATGATTTTACTAGTCAACTTTCGACAAAAATGAATTAACCCTTTGTTTATTACTTGTTTATGCTAATTACTTATTGGTTGATTTAATCATCCTTGAAGTATTTTTGCCAGTTTAGTACTTGTAGATTGATGTTTTCAAGGGTGAGAAAAAGCCAACTTCTATTATTTGGGTATAATCGTGTTGATGTTTGTTCTTAACCTTAGGCTCTGTTTGTTAGCTAAAATATAATTTTTTTTTGGAAAATGGATTATTAAAAAGTGAATTATTTTTTGATATTTAGCAATGTTATAGAAAATTAGTTGAAAAATATTTTTCAATGTTTGACTATACCATGAAAAATGAGATGGAGAATAACTTATTAATATTTTTTTTTCAAGTTTATTAAAAGAACAAGAATCAAATCTAACATGTGACAAAGTTGAAGGAGGATGAAATTGAAAAAAATAATAATTAATTTAATAGATTATTTCAAATAATATAAATAGCAATCAGAAGAGTGGGGACCAAATTTAACAGATAAAAAAAATTGAAAGAGGATGAAATTGAAGAAAAATTTTAATTTTATAAATTATTTCAAATAAAATAAATAGTAATAAAAAGAATGAGAATCAAATATGATAGATAAAAAAATTTCAATTAAGAAAAAGAAAAGAGAAAAACAAGTAACAATAAAAAAAATAAGGACCAAATATAAAAATTAAATTATAGCAAATATTAAGGAATGAAATTGAAAATAAATAAATTCAAAAACAAATTCAAAACAAAACATACAATAATAAAAAAATTAATGACTAAATTTGATATAATTAATAAATAACATGATTTTTTTAATTTATAATTTCTAAAAAGTCTAATTTACTTAAAATAAAAAATATAATTTTCTGAAAATCAAACCAATTTTTTTTAATTAAAAAGCATTTTTTTTTTGTTGATCAATGTGTTTTTAATAATGAATAAAAATAGAAAAAATTAGAAAATAGTTGTTGAAAGACGGCTTTCCATGAAATAGTAGAAGAGGTGTTGTTAATTGTGGTGCTGTTTCTACTGTTTATATGGGTACCAGAACTCTCTTTTAGAATTTGGATTTTTACGTGAACAAATTGTAGGGATTATTGCACAGCTTTTACGGCAAAGATTGTGCAGACGGCTTTTACGGCAAAGATTGTGCAGACGGACGGCACTCTGATTAATGCGATGCGGCTGCTCAGATATCTCACCAGCTCCGCAACCGCCTTTACTTACTTCTCTTTCTTTGTTCACAGCCAATTTTACGACAATCCTCCATCCTGAAGTTTTCACTTAGTTTTTTTCTATATTGACCAAAAAAAAAAAAAAACTATGCTAAGATAAAAACATAAGGCTAACTTTGCAATAAAATTTACGATCGTGGGATATTTGAAATTGCGCACAAATCATATGCATATCCACATAAAAATTGTACAATCAGGTTCAACATGATCTTGCTCGAAATTAACTAGATTATGCAAAAAAACTCGGGGGAATTTATAAATTTTTGGTTAATAATCCCCCCGTCTTGGAATAGCTTTGAGTTGGTAGGAAAAGCGAGTTAAATGCAAGAAAGTAACGTGTCTGTCTGTACGCTGCAATAAAAAACTCATGCATAAAAATTAAAAAGCGCCACCGAGCAGGTGGGAGGAGGAGAGAGAGAGAGTTGTGCTGTGTGAAAAAAACTGATATATCTATCATCTATTGTCCATTCCCTCTGCTTTCACTCTACACTCCCTCCCTCCCTCCCTCCCTCCCTCTCTCTCACACACACACGCGCGCGCGCACACACGCACGCACTTCACATACCACATACCAACACACGGAAAGAGATTAAAGAAGAAGAGGGCCTCTTCTTGCTTCCCATTCTCTCCTTTTCTTCTCAGGTGTCTTCCCTCTCTCTCTCTCTCAATTTTTTTTTTTTTTATAAAAAAAAATACTCTTTCTGTTTTTTTTTATATATAAATTTATCTCTTAACGTTAATCGAGAAACTGCTTTGAATTTTGATCAATGTGATTACCCATTTTCCTTTTTCATTGCCTTCTCTCTCTGACTTCCCTGCTTTTCTTTTTTTAACTCCGTTTTCTCTGTTAATTAACATTATAGATATCTTTGCAGAGTTTCTAGCTGAAATGCCGAGCCTTTTTGCTAAATGAGTTGTAGTATCATTAAAAACAGTGTTGCAGAATATCTGTATTCTCTGTTTGGTTTGTGAGAAAACCAAGGTAAAGGATTTCTTTTTCGTTTTCTCTATTTTTATTTTGTTTGAATTTTGTGGTTCATTTCTGCTGCTTTTGAGGTTTGAGAGTGTAAGAAAAGAGATAGAAGTTATGGGGTTCTAGGTTCTGCACAGCTAAGTTCTTTCAACATTTGCTTTTCAAATTTAGTTTGCAAAGTGAGAATTTTTCTCTTGTTTTCTGTCATTTTCCCCCCATCATGCATTTTCCTGATTTTTTCTTCTAGTTTTGACTGCCGTTTCAATCTTTGTGAGTTTGACCGTTTTAACATCCTAAATTTGACAATTTAATTGATTATTTATTGGCTGACATGTTATAATTCAGTTTTTTTTCTCTGAAATCAAATTATGAATTCTTACTGTTGTTTTCCAGGATTATGGAATTTTGCCAGCGCTGATGGATCTTGATGTTATTTAAAGTTGTGTTCTTTCACCTTTTACTATACAGGCAACAAAAGGTTCGTTACCATGCCCCACTTTATGATTGATGGGTTTTATGGCAATAGTTTTCTGATGGGAATTTGATGTTGTTAATTCCTGTCGACTTTGCAGCTTTATGATTTGTTAGAATTGGAGCTAATTTAGCGGTGACAAAATGAATGGGAATAGACAAATGGAAGTGCATTATATGAACACCGACTTTCCTTACACTACCACTGAAAGCTTTATGGATTTCTTTGAAGGACTAACTCATGCTCCAGTAAATTATGCTCACAATGGACCAATGCATGATCAGGTACTTGGTAATTTTTATTCAGTTTTTGTGTTTGAAAAGAAAAGAAAACCTATGAGATAAGTTTTCCAAAATAACTTGTCAGGTTCTTCGTGCTTCAGGCACTGTTTTAAATGAAAAGAGATGTAGGTTGTTCTGTTGATGTATTCATCCTTTTCCAACATCATAATGTAAGGTTCACACTTTAATAATAGTAATGTAAGGTGCACACTGTAATGAAGTGGACTGCCCTTGAAGTAATTGTGAAGCTCAAAATGCTCTACTTGCGTGCTTATTGCTATGGCTCTATTTTCTATCCTTTATTATCCCTGCAGTCTGCACTATTGATGAATGAAAATATTCATGATTCCATTACACGCTTAGGTACTCTGTTGAATGTTCTTAGCTAGCATTTTCGGTTTTTTTCTCCTGTTATTTGGTTTGGTTATGAAATGGTAGCTGCAACTTCTCTTATAATTCATTTTACCTTTCTAATGTTGTCTATTCAGGACAATGCATATTGGTCAATGAATATGAATGCATACAAATTTGGATTTTCTGGTCTGGGGAGTACTTCTTACTATAGTCCATATGAGGTAAATGATAATTTACCAAGAATGGATGTGAGCAGGATGGCTTGGGAATACCCTTCAGTAGTGAGTGCTGAAGAGCCCACAACCACAGACACACAGTTTGAAGGAGATGCGAACATGGGAGTGCATGCCATACCTGAAGAAAGTTAGAAGTTTGTTCCATTTTTGTATTTCCTGTTAATCGATACATGATGTACAATAGATGGCTTGTCTTTTTTGTCGATCAAGGATCTTCCAATTTACTAGTTATTGGCTAGTTCGAGTTAGAAAGCATCTTTTTTCGGCGTGGTAGATGTACAGTAATGCATTTTAGGTTTCATAACTAAAAGGGATCCACAATGTTTGTCTCTTGCCAGTTGATGTTTGCGTGGAGCTGTTTTCTTGTGTTCAGTTTTTGTGAACATCTTTCTGATCTTTTGAATGTTGTGTTGCTTCTGCAGGCATTTCAAATCAGGTAAGCACCAATAGTCCACAGGTATGAAGTTCTCTTTCTGATGTAGTCTTACGCATTTGCATAAATTTCTTACTGTTAGTTTATGTTTATGACATGTTATGCTCCAGTTCCTGGCATCATCTTCAACTTGCTCATTACTTAAAAGTGTCCTGGGCTTACAAGGAAAGAAGTTCATCTTAATCTTCATTTATTGATTTATTATCTAGTCAAAGTGCTATACTAAGGTCATCATAGGACAACTTGATAAAGCAAATGAATCTGTATTATGATCCCTTTTGGTCGATTTTTTAAATGAGATGATTGTCTTTCTACAGAATATCTTACAAACTTCAAATATCTATTGATTTGTTATTTTCAGCATCAGATCTCATGCAGTTTGCTTGCTGAATTATAGTTGCGCACTACAGTGCCAGTGTTAATGTACAAAACTAATTAAGCCTTCAGGTTTTTCCTTGAATTTTTGCAGGCTCTTTGGCAAGATGATGTTGATCCAGATACCATGACATATGAGGTATGGTTTATGTAAATTGTCCTGTTAGATTCCTTGCAATAAATTGCGTTTATGTATTATACAAACCTTGGGCAAGCATTTACAAATATCAGTATATATTTACCCTTCTCTTTTGCTCTGAATCGGATACATACATTAATAAGGATATAATATTTTCTTTCTTTACAACCATCCCAATTAATTGCTCTTTTCTGTTTAAAGAAATAGAATGTTGAATGCCATTATTTAAAGGCATAGACTCGGTGTTTCTTCAAAGTTGCACAATACTTGCATATTAAATTAGGGTGAGCAAAAAAATGCAAAGGGTTTTATTGGAGAGTTTTGATTCACTTTAAAACTGGATGGTGTTGTACATGTTATGCACATCTCCGGGTGTTAGTGTCCTCTTATATCGAATGCTCTCAGGATATTGTTGTTATTAGCTTAAAGTTTAGATGAAGATTTTATAGTGGCTATGCTTTCTGTGCCTCAGGAATTGGTCGACCTAGGTGAGACTGTTGGAACTCAAAGTAAGGGTCTATCTCCTGAGCTTATCAGCTTGCTTCCAACCTCAAAATGCAAGTTTGGAAGCTTCTTCTCAAGAAAAAGATCTGGGGAAAGGTAATGTTTTGCATAACTGAACTGTCCATTAAATTTTTTGATAAATATAAAAGGCATTAGAGGCAACTTAAAACTCACATAGCAAGTAATAATAAAATTATTAGACTCTTATCAAGGTAGCTAACTGGTGCAAAACTCGTTGCTTTCTGGTCTTTAACCCTTCAGTTAATCTCTTTTAAGCTGTTCACCATTTTCTTATTTTACTATTGTTGCGAGACAGATGTGTAATTTGCCAGATGAAATATAAAAGAGGGGATAAGCAAATAAAACTGTTGTGCAAACATGCTTACCATTCTGAATGTATTACCAAATGGCTTGGCATCAATAAGGTCAGTCCATGTCGCTTCAAAGCAAAAGTTTTCTGAACCTTGCAAATTCAGCTTTTCATATCTTGTCTCGTACTGTTCTTGATGTGTTTTGTCAGGTATGTCCTGTTTGCAACGATGAGGTATTTGGAGAGGAATCAGGGAATTAACAGATCTAGAGAAAAAGAAAATCACTGCTCTATCGTCTCCTTTTCTTTTATTTTCTTTCTATTTTTTATGGGTGGTTTGTTTCTTTTTCTTTTTGTACACGTAGGATTAGTCAAGAAACAAGGCAATTCCCTCATTCTCCACAGAAGTTTTGTTTACTAAAGAAACCGTATCATCTGAGCTTCTATAGCAAGATAACTTGAGTTTTAAGCCTCGTGTTGCTGAAGTTTGAATCTGTGTATCTGTGAGCTTTGCTCCTTTGTCTGTGTTTATGTTTGTCCTCATGCCCCACAGTTTTAATCAATCACCCAGTAATCCTTTGGGATAGTGTCAGGAATATGATGAATAGTCCACCTGAAAGTGTTCAGGTTGCTGTTACTTTTCATTTGAAAATTAAAATGATATTTTTTTTGTTTTTTAAAAATTATTTTTTATATCTGCATGATAAAAAATATTAATTTAAAACAAAGAAAAAAATTTTTTTTTTTTTATATTTTTTTCAAAAATGTTTTTAATTAATTTTTTTAAAAATATATTTTTGAAATGAAAAACAAACTAGAAGTATACAAAACAATCTCAATCCTTGAAATGCATCCCATTAGCCCTTGTCCTCGTTATTAAGTTGTAAAATTTTACAAGTAGCGGAATATGCGATTGAGTTTTGTTATGGAAATTAACAAGGATGGATTTAGGTGCTCTGATACATTTGCGTTGTACCTGTCTGTTGCATGCAAGCTTGCCACCTGCACTACTAGTTGATTAATGCGCTCTCCCCATATATATATATATATATATATATATATACAAACCAAAATAGTGCATGAGTTTTTTATTGTAACTATAGACACAAATTATTATGAATTATAATAATAAAATTAACTCTTTCTTGAGAAAAGAAAAGAAAAAAAGTGAAATTACCTCTTTGCTTTTAAATAGAAAAAAAAGAGTCTTGGAGGGTGGGGGTGCTTTGATTTTTTTTCACTAGTTTATTAGTCATTAAAATATTGTTCAAGGGTGTTTAGGTTTTTTTTTTTTTTTTTTTTTTTTTAATAATGTACAATTAAAGCATGTTTTTGGCTTTGGAAAAGACAAAATAAGGTTTTTATTTGGGGATATTTTTGTATTTTGACACCGGTTTTTGGGTAATTACTAAGGTCATGAGAGTGTTTTGATATTTTCATGTTGATTTTTTTATTTTTAATAAAAAAAGTTGTTGGTGCGTGTTGAGTACACATTAATGAGTGGGTGACGTCTATGCCATCAAGGCAACGCGTGTAAAACCACTTGGTGGCTAAACCTGACCTTTCGTCGTTTCTTTGGATGTGCCATTAAGTCCTCTTTCACATGGGGTGATGCGTGATGGCGTGGTGGTCGGATTGTTACCGATGATCATTTTTTTCCCTTCTTTTCTCTCTTATGCCAGGTAATTGGTTGTCTTTTTTTTTTTTTTTCAATTTCAATCCTCATTCTTTTAGTTTCTTATTTTGTTCTTATTCCTTTTATAGAAGTTTTGGTTTTTTTTATTTTAATTTAGTCATTCAATTACAATTTCTCATATGTTTTGTTTTTCATTTTGGTATTTATTCTTTTGATTATTAATTTTTTTCCTTGACCTTTTTGTTAAAGTTTTTCTTGACTTTCAATTTCATACTTCAATCAAAGTTTTTATTGTTTTTATTTTTTTCAATTTGACTCTTATTTTTTTTCTTTTGTTAAAGTTATTTTTCAATTTGATTTAACCCTCAAATTGCATACATACTAATAACAAAATTAATCATGCTTAAATTAAAACAAGAAGATGTTTACTTGTTGAAGCCATTTAAAGTAATGAATCTTTTGTTGTTATCAATAATGAATATTTTATCCTTAAAGCTTTATTATTCTTTACTTATACAACTAGGATGCTTATAATATGCCTTTTAAGATTTCAACATCATCACCTTGGTTTAGAAACACTTTTAAATAAGGTATTTGAATAAAAAATTATGTAATTTAAATATCTTTTAATAAGATAAACTTATACTTTAGATTTGGAAGGAAAATCAAAGCATATAAAGGAGAAGAAAAATAAAAAAAATGAGGTGAGGAAGAGTATGGAGAAGAAAAATAAAAAAAATGAGGTGAGGAAGAGTATGTAAAATATCAAAAATTTAAGTTAGAATCTCTTCTTTTACCCCCTCTTTTTTATAGTGAATTTTCAAAATTAAGAGTATGAAGAATTAATAATGATTAATTCCCACCAATATCAACCTTTAATTAACCACCATAAATCAAGAATTAAATCTAGAAAACCAAGGGTTCTTTAAGTAAAAAAAAACAAGGATTCTTTAAGACTAATTTTCCATTCACCCATAATTTGTTTAATTAAAAAAATCCAACAATCTCTCACATGAATGGAAATTGTCTCACAAGTTTGAAAACGACTTACAAATTTGTTGAGAGATACTAATTTGATAAATTACTAAATCAAGATAGGTAGCTTTTGGTTTTGAACCTTTCTTAGTGAAATACTATCGGATTTACTCAGCTAAATAATGAATGTGGTTTCTTAAACTATTCAACCTTTTATATAAACAAAGACAATAATACTCATATAGTTCTTTACCTAGAGATTTTTGTTGTTTTATTTTGGCCTTGAATAACTTTTGGATTCATGATTATTTTATAGAATTCAACCTTTATCGAGAAATTCTCAAAGAAACGACCACATTTCTCACTCGTATTGGTGATATTTCATTAAGAGTATTATGTTATAATTCATTTGGTGAATCAAGATATGAAAATCATTAAGATCTCAACTCACCTTTTATCCTGTTATAACTAGCACTCATTTCATCATAGGAATAAAGAAGAAATAATAATTTTCTAGTGCTACTGAAAATGTTGTATGACTTAATTTTTTATTTGAACCTAATTCATGGAATCTCCAATCAACTAGGTATGGTTACCATCATTACACTTTTTCATATTTTAAAGACTTTAAGCCCATTCCATTCGATGAATTATGCACAAGTTCTCTAGACAAACCTTTGGTTAACAGATCTGTGATATTTTTCATAGGCTTTACATAGTCAATGAAAATAATTCAATTCGAAAGCAAGTGTTTAACAATATTATGTCTACGGCGTATATGTTTAGACTTCTCATTATACATACTACTTTGTGTAGTTCCGATTGCTAACTAACTATCGCAATGGACACAAATAGTTGGCACTGGTTTTAGCCAACATGGAATGTCCTCAAAGAAATTTTGAATCCATTTGGCTTCCTCTCCAGTTTTTTCAAAAGTAATAAACTCTGATTCCATCATGGACCTAGTGATACACGTTTATTTAGAATGTTTCCATGCCACATCTATTCCACCTAATATGAAGACATATCCACTTGTAGATTTTGAGTCTTTAGTGTCGGATATCAATTTAGCATCACTATACCTTTCTATTACTGTTGGGTAATCAATATAGTGTAGCTCATAGTTCAAGGTGTATCTTAAATACTTGAGTACCCTTTTTATTATCTTTCAATGATCCATACTTGGTTTACTTGTAAATTTACTCAGTTTAGTAATTGAGTAAGCAATATTAGACCTTGTGCAGTTTATAACGTATATTATGTTACTAATTATTCAAGAATATTCCAATTGGTTTATTTCATTACCTTTATTTTTGTACATATATACACTTGTATTAATTTGTGTTTTGACAATAATATTGTTATCTTTAGAAAATTTCTTGAGAATTTTCTCAATATAATCAGATTGGAACAATATCAATCCATTAGATCTCTTAGAAGTTTTTATTCCTAATATAACATCTGCAACACTTATGTCTTTCATGTCAAACTTGTTCACTAATATTTTCGTAATAGACTTGATCATGTGATCATTGCTATCTAAAATTAGCATATTGTCAGTATAGAGACATACAATAACATAACCTTTACTGTGTTTTCTATATAAATATATTTATCAACTTCATTAATTTTGAATTCATTTGACAACATAACCTTATCAATTTTTTCATGTCATTGTTTAGGTGCTTGTTTAAAATCATATAATGATTTGACAAGTTTACATACTTTATTTTCTTTTCCATTAATAACAAACCCCTCGGGTGTTCCATGTAAACCTTCTTTTCAAGATCACTATTTAAAAAAGTTGTTTTTACATTTATTTGATGTAGTTCAAACTTATTAATAGCTATAATGATTATTAATATTCGTACAGAAGTTTTCTTAATATGAGTGAATATGTGTCAAAATAATCAACACCTTCTTACTATTTAAAATCTTTAAAAAACAAGTCTAGCTTTTTATCTAATAATAGTGTCATCAACTTTCATCTTTCATTTAAAGATCCATTTATGACTTAATGATTTACTTGTAGGAGGAAGATTCATTAGTTCTCTTGTATGATTATTCATAATGAATTAAATTTCACTATTGATTGTCTCCTTTCAATAGAAAGCTTCCGAACATAACTTTACCTCATAGTAGGTTCAAGGTTAATTTTCTAACAAGTATGTTAAAAAATTAGAACAAAATATTTTGGTTGTTTTTGCCTTTTTACTCTTTATAAGCTCAATTTCATCATATTCTTAATATGACGATTACTTAAGTTAGCCTTAACCGTTCTCTTAAGTGAATAATTTTCTCATGTTTTCTTTCATGGAAACATATCTTCAAAGAACATAGCATTCCTTGATTCTATAATAGTATTAGGATGAATATACTCAATACTTGTGTACATGAAATCGATATGCACTACTATTGTATGTTTATCCGATAAATATACAATTCATAGTCTTAGGTCCTATCTTGATCATTTTAGGATCAGATATTGCTACATTTGCAAGACACCCCTACATTTTGAGGTATTTATAGAAAACTCTTCTACCTTTTCACAATTCATATGATATCTTTTCTAACTTTTTATGGGGTACTTTGTTAAGTATATAATTGACAACTAGAATTGCCTCCCCCTACAAGTTCTGAGGTGCTCCTAAACTTATCAACATGATATTCATTATTTCTTTTAATGTTCGGACTTTCCATAATGTCATTTTGTTGTGGTGAATAAGGAGCAATAGTTTGATGGATAATACTATTTTAAGAGTAGAATTCACTGAACAGTGTATCGTATTCGCCATCTCAATCACTTTTTATTATCTTTATCTTTTTGTTAAGTTGATTTTCAACCTCTTTCTTGTAATGTTTAAACATTTCAAGAGTTTCATCTTTTATCCTGAGCAAATCTGTATAACAATACCTTGTGCAATCATTTATAAAATAATACAATACTTTTTTTCATCTCTAGTTTGCACAAACCTTAAATCATCAATATCTGAGTGGATTAAGTTTAGAGGTTCACTATTTCTTTTAACTATTTGAAAAGCAGGTTTTGTGAATTTTGATTCTACATAAATTTCACACTTATGTTTTTTCTAAAAAATTATACTTGGTAATAATTCATGGTTTATTAACCTTTGTATAAAACTATAATTCACATGACCTAACTTGTTATGCCATACATCAAATATCGTTGTTATTTTTTATCACAACACTTAAGCAAATAAAAAGAAAATACGTTCTTATTTTTGTTCTTATCTTGGTTACAATGGTTATTATATTCATTTTAAAGAGGTCATTTATAAAAATAATACAATACTTTTTTTCATCTCTAGTTTGCACAAACTTTAAATCATCAAATATCTGAGTGGATTAAGTCTAGAGGTTCACTACTTCTTTTAACTATTTGAAAAAAGGTTTTGTGAATTTTGATTTTACACAAATTTTACACTTATGTTTTTTTTCTCAAAAATTATACGTGGTAATAATTCATGGTTTATTAACCTTTGTATAGAATTATAATTCACACGACCTAACCTATAATGCCATACATCACAAGACTTAAGCAAATAAGAAGAAAAAGACATTCTTATTTTTATTATCATCATTGGTTATAATGGTTATTATCATTTATAAAAATAATGTAATACTTTTTTCCACATCTAACTTGCACAAACTTTAAATCACCAATACCTGAGTGGAATAAGTTTAGAGATTCACTATTTCTTTTAACTGTTTGAAAAAAAAAAAGATTTTGTGAATTTTGATTCTACATAAATTTCATACTTATGTTTTTTTCTCAATAATTATACTTGGTAATAATTGATGATTTATTAATCTTCGTATAGAATTATAATTTACATGACCTAACATGTTATGTCATACATCACAAAACTAGAGCAAATAAGAAAAAAAAGACATTTTTATTTTTGTTCTCATCATTGGTTACAATAGTTATATTATTCATTTTAAAGAGATCATCACATAGATACATCTTTTCTACAAACATACCACTCTTAGAGAGTATAGATTCATCACTCTAAAAAACCATCTTAAAACTATTTTTTCTTAACAATAAGTCAAACATTTAGTTTTTCCTAATAACAGTAACATGCAATACATTGTTTAAGGTGAAAAGCTTTCTGGATGTCATCTTTAGTGTGACCTTTCCACCACCCAATACCTTAGAGGTTGATGAGTTTCTCATGTATAATTTTTCTCCATCCATGTTTTTTAAATGAAAAACATCTTTTTCTCAACGCATACATGTATTGTAGCACCAATGTCAATTCACCATGGCTCAAAATTGTTGATAAGGTTGACTTAAAAAACAACATAAGACAAACTCATTTATGAAACTACATTGGTGAGGTGATCAACATCATTGATATTGTCTTAACCAATCCTTTTTGTAGGGTTTCCTTATTGACCTTTTTTTTTTGCAATCTTTAGTTAGATGCCTAGTCTTATTATAGATAAAAACAATTGTCATTTAACTTCTTAACAACTTTTTTACCTTTAAAACAAGCTTTTTTTATTATTATTTTTATTGTGGGACCTATCACTTGTTTCACAACATTTACTTTTGAGGCACCAGAAGAGTTGATTCTCCTTTCGGATAACTTATTGTCCTCTTTTAACCTCAACCTCAAAATAAGATCTTCAATTCTTATGTGTTTGCATTTATGCTTAAGATAGTTTTTGAAGTCTTTTCAAGATAATGATATTTTTTTCAATGATTGAAACCACTTAAAAGGACTCCCTTAGAAACATACCTTAAGAATGTATATCATACAAAATGAGTTAAAACTCTTGAACTTGGTTTATTACAGTCCTTGAATCAACCATCTTGAAATCTAAAAATTTATCGACTACAAATTACTTCATACTATCTTCAGCTTTGAATTTTTTTTACCTAAAGCTTTTCATAATGCCTTTTCACTCTTAATTAAACTATACACATCATATAATGTATTGTCCAACCTATTCAAGATGTAGTTTTTGCTCATGAAATCAGTATGATTCCATGCATTCACAACCATCACAATAGTAGGATGAAATTCATTTTCTAATGATTTTGGCACCTCTTAAAGTTCAACCTATTGAACTTTTTAGATTTCTTACCATGTACCACAGAAGGTGATGGTAAAATCCTCATTGTCAAAGTAGTACTTGCCGAAGCAACATTAATTGACATGACCAAATCTTGAGTATAATACATGATATAATCTATAAAAAAAAATAGTAGCCAATAATATTTATAAATAAATACTTTAGCTCCATGATAAGCAAGTAATAAAACAAAAACTTATAAAAGAGAAACTTTAAAAATAAAAATATTTAAATTATGTAAGATAAAATTCATAATCATTCTTTTTTATTAGGTTACTATGTTAAACTCTATTTTGTTCACTTAGATTTATTCAATTATTATTATTTCAATTACGACTGTACTGTATAAAAAAATTGTATCGTGTCAATAATATTTTTACTAAAAAGTTCTTAGGAAAGATCGCATAGGTCACAAATGATCCCGTCTAAAATCTAATCTTTTTATATAGAACTTTCTAGACTATATTTGTTCACCGCACTAATTTTTGTATATGTGAACAAAACCAACCAGATAACTTTAAATGTCAATCATATGAAGTATAAGTAAGACAACATAAATTATCATAAACAAGTCAATGATTCACTTATTGAAAAAATATAAATCAATAAGATTTATGATATGCATCAAACCATACAAATAACATGAAAAATAATTCTAGAAGATAAACTATAACTTAAAAAAAAAACTATATAGCAACCTTATAAAATTAAACAAAAAGAAAAAATAATCATAACACATCAAAGGTTATAGATTAAAGCATTTTTAAAAAATTATATACGTGAGAATATAACAATTTTAAAGGAAGTTAAATAGTAACTTAAATTTTAAAGTTACTAAAAACCTCTTTCAAAATTAATTTATGTTATTAATTTCATTTTTTTTTCACAATATAAACTAAATAAAGCCTTAAAATTGTAAACCAAAGGTTGCGTATGTGTGTGTGTATTAGACTAGTGAGTAATGATGTTTAGTTTATCATAACAAGACATGTTAAATATAAAAAAGTTTTCAAGGAAAACCTAGAGTTCATGCAAGTTTAAATCTATAAGTACACAAAAGAATAACTAATGACAAACATGCTTTCAACACAATAATAATAATAATATAATACTAGCATGCATACCAAGCATATATTAAAATTTGCAATGATGTAAAAACAAACAAATCTAGCATGCATACTAATAATAAAATTAACTATGCTTAAATTAAAACAAGAGGGGTACTTACTTGTTAAAGTACTTTATAATAATGAATCTTTTGTTGTTGTCAATAATGAATTATTTATCCTTGAAGATTTGTTGCTCCTCACTTGTACAACTAGGATGTTTGGAATATGTCTCCTACAATTCTAATATCATCACCTTGGTTTAGATGCACTTCTAAACAAGGTCTTTGAACAAAAAATTATATAACTCAAATATCTCTTAACAAGATGAACCCAAGCTCTAGATTTGGAAGAAAAATCAAAGCATAAAAAGGAGAAGAAAAACTAAAAATGATACGAGGAAGAGTGTGTAAAATTTGAAAAATTCAAGTTAGAAACTCTTAATTCACCCCTTTTTTATATTAAGTTTTGGAAGCTAAAAGGTTGAAGAATTAATAAGGATTATTTCCCACCATTATCAATATTTAATTAGCCGCCATAAATCAATAATTAAATCTAGAAAAAACAAGGGTTCTTTGAGTAGGAAAACCAAAGGTTTTTTTAAACTAATTTCTCTTTCACCCATATTTTTTTTAATTAAAACAATTTTTTAACATCGATTTTATTGATTTTGCCTCAGATTATATTTTATGTATAAAAAAAAACCATCTTTATATCCATCCATTATAAATGACATTTAAAAATATTTAGTGAAGTTTATATAGGCTTGTCAAATGGTTTCATTTGAAACGTCAAAACAAGCCTCGATCCATCATAAATGAAAATTTTAATGGCAAATCAATAACAAAAAAAATTTAAAGAGTTAAAATATTCTTTATTTTAAACATTTGGTTATCATGTTCTTAGAGTAAAAAAAAAATATCTAGACGTTGCTAATGTTTTCTTTAGTAGAAAAAAATTAAATAATATGAGAATTGATTCAATGTGACTCGGTTGCCTTAGTGGATTCAAAGACAACCCGGATGACTTTTAAAAACATAGTTTGACTCAAAATAAATATTTAAGATAATATCTTTTTAATAAACATTAAGATGACAACATATTGGATTGATGCGGGTCAACCCACATCAACGTGTCAATCCACATACCATGTCATGAGATCATGACAACCCTATAAAAAACAAATCAAAATAAATTATGAAACATAATTTTTAATAAACTCAATATTAAAGGATGAAATTGAGAAAAATAAAATAAAAAAGAACAAAAAAAAATCCTAAGTCAACTCTGGTTAACCTGCTAAACCTGCGACCCGGGTCATGAGATCAGGATAACCCAATAAAAAATTAAATTGAAACAAATTATGAAGTACAATTCTCAATCAACCTAGTGTTAAAAGATGAAATTGAAAAAAAAATCAATTAAAGAAAGAACACAAATAACAACTCGAGTCAACTAGGGTTAACCCATCAAACGTGTGACCCGAGTCATGAGATGAGGATAACCTTATAGAAAGCAAATTGAAACAAAAGCATGAAGCCTATCCTAATTAACTTAATGGTAAAAGATGATATTGAGAAAAAAATTCAACTAGAAAAAAAAAACTCGAGTTAATTGGTCAAATCCACTAACCGAATCATGAGTATGGAATAACCCTATAAGATGTAAATTGAAAAACAAATAATAAACATAATGTTGAAAGATGTAATTGAAATTGAAAAAATAGATTAGAAAAAAAAAAAAATATTCCAGTTAAATAGTATTATGTGAGGAGAGGTATAGTAAAACCTCATTCCCATTTAGTTTTTTGTTAATATTTAAACATGCACTAACAAATCATGAGAAGAAGATAACCTTATAGAAAACAAACCAAAACAAACCACTAGTTTTAATTCTTAATTAACTCAATGTTGAGGGATGAAATTGAGAAAAAAAAGTTAATTATAAAAAGAAAAAAAAACCCGAGTCAACCGGCTTAATATTTCACATTCATTGTTCGAGTCATGAGTA
>Ga0307518_10001237_pt1 | contig 19177 bp, 19 predicted proteins | sample 25_EM_MG_FD_203889 | JGI IMG/M metagenome (GOLD analysis project Ga0307518, IMG submission 203889) | Populus trichocarpa ectomycorrhiza microbial communities from riparian zone in the Pacific Northwest, United States - 25_EM | ecosystem: Host-associated > Plants > Roots > Unclassified | place...
TGTTGAATTTTCAGAAATTAAAGTTTTCCTGCGCTAGGTGGTGCAAAGGGAAAACTGCTCTACTATTTTGCCTCGCCAAGGGAGATGAATTTCCAATATCTCTGAAAGGAGAGCGTTTCGGGGCATCAAGCCCACCGGTGCAGGCGTGTGGCTTTCTTCTTCCATCACTAAAGGCCGCCTTCTGCTTGCGACAATCATCATTGGTATTGCAGTTTTCCTTTAAGCGACAAACCAATACTCGCTTCTCCGTCTCATTTGGAGCGTCCAAAGAAACCGATGGTAAATTTTTAGACCTTGATGTTTCTTTAGCACTTGCCTTCCTCAGCCTCTCGAGCTCAACATGAAGCACAGCTACCTGATTTTGTAGCTCATTTTCCTTGGCTTCAGAAGAGAGGGCTTTCTGTCTCCACTCTTGCATCTGTAAAAAGCCACATTGTTAATTTTTGCATAAATGCAAAATGAAAAATTGACAAGCTTAGGATCAAATGTTCTCGGATAAGCCTTTTACTCTTAACGAAAGGACCTAAAGTCCCATTCTATTCATCTCTCACGGGCTCACTGATTCATGAGCTATCAGCATTCGAAGACAATAACTAAAGAGACTATTATTGGAGACTGTTCACATTTACTTTTGTAATCCAGACAATGATAGTTGGATCTTTCCGAATGTTTGATGTTGTAGAAATGCAAACTTTGAGAGGGAAATATGTTCTATAAGACATTTAGAAATAGCCAAAATTGTTCCATTGGGTGGACTCACTGACTAAGAGATATATAAAGAAAGAAGCAAAAAGGAAAAATAGACGACATAGAGCTTGGTTTCTTACAGCAGAATTCAGGGATTGAATCTCAAAATCAGAATCAAGTGCTCGATCTTCCCAAAAATCTCTAGAAGCCTGCAGCTCTTCCATCTCTTTCCTGACTTGCCCCAGAATCCCTTGCATTTGGGACCATTGCTCTGTCTCAGCCCGAACTTGCTCGATGACTCTCCGCAATATAACCTTGCAGCGCCCAGAGCATGCTTTCTCCTCACCGGGCTTTGTCTCCTGGAGGAAAAAGTTTTCGTCAACTTTCAGACAACCACCATTCATAGAGCATTTGATATTAAAATCCTACGAAGTCAGTGAGCTGACTCAGTTTTTTCTTGTCATTAAATAATCTACTTCACTATCTGACATGTGTTTCCCAGACTTTACTGAAATCGATAACTTTTGTGTAAGAGTGTGTTTATTTTTGTCTTTAAAAAATGCTTTTGAAAATATATCAAGTAAATCGTTTTGATTTTAAAAATATTTTTTCAAAAAAAAAATATTATTTTAATATATTTTTAAATAAAAAATATTTTAAAAGAATTATAATTTTAAACACTTCCTTTTAAGTTACTATATACCTTTTAACTTGTAAAAAAATCATTGGTTAGATATAATTTAAATAAAAAATTTATTATAAAATTGAGTCAAAATCTTGATTTAATTAAAAGTTAAGATTTTTAACTTCCAACTTAAACTACATATATTCTTAAAAAAGTTGATTTGAATGATTTTTACCAAATATACCTCTAATTTAAATTCATTTTAACTTATTTTTATCATGAATTATTTATAAAAAAAAATTAAATTATAACTTAAAGTCAAAAATTACTTTCCATAATAAATAAGAAATAAAGTAAAAATTCATAAAAACTCTGTTTGTTTTTGTGTTTTAAAAATATTTTAAAAAAATTTAAAAAAAAATTATTTTTTTTACTTTAAATTAATATATTTTTTTATATTTTTAGATATTTTAATCCGTAAATATTAAAAATAATTTTTAAAAAATATAAAAAATATTATTTTAATATATTTTTAAATAAAAAACATTTTCAAAAACAACTAAACAATTTTATCAAAAACTTTACTTTCACCGTGCTTGGTTTGCTCAAGAAGAGGAAGAGAACAGAACTATTTCCCTTCTGTGTAATATCGTGGAATTTTACCTTGCATGGTTGTCTTGTTGAAGATGAAGGCATATCGGGAAACTCTTTTCTCTTGGAAGTGGAGGCAGAGTTGGTAGCAGAACTGCTGGCTGTAGAGAGCATCGACCCATACTCATCTTCCATTCTCTCTAACAAGCTTCCATTCGACAATCCCTCCATTTTCCTTCTCAGCATCTCCATCTGCTGCACATTGTTTTCTTCTAGAAATTAGCCATTTGCACATGCAATGTTAATTGTGACATAATATAGGAAATTATAGCTGCGTTTCTTAACCAAATAAAAGGAGAGAAGACCGATAGCAAACCCACTAAAAGTGATCCAAAATAATAATTAAAAAAAGAAGTAATTTGCGCTGTGTTCCTCTGTTTTCTTGGCAACTGAACAGGCATATGCTAGTCTCTTTGCTTCAAGAAAACCAGAGCCACATTGATCCGAGTAAAATTGAACTTTTGAGACAGGAAAAAACTCAGCTCGGCTAACTATAACAAAACAAGTTGACTTCATACGAGTGAAGTGTTCATTCGGAATCTAAACAATGGAAGAACTACTAGATTTATTTAGTTGGTCTTCTTCCAACAGAGAAGATAGTATGACAGAAAAGGCCTTACGCAACTCAAACGCAGATGATTAGATGGTATAGAGATCAAATCTAATAGAAAAAAGAGGACAGATTAAACATTACATTGCAACTGTGATTTGAAGAAGAAGTCTCATAGGCACTGCAATTTGTTTTGATGGACAAGCTTGCTTCTGCCATCTCTTGGATCTCCTTAACACATATCTCGTCCGATTCTCCTCCGAACTTCTCTAGCCGTCTTCGAAGAATAGATACTTGTCTATCTAAATTACTACACTTTCGACCCTCTAAATCCTTAACTCCTGATCTTCTTTGCAACCTCTCTAGCTTCTCAATCAATTCTTGAATCTCTTCGTCCAATACCATTCTCACATCCTTGCCATCACAAATCCCTTTTCTCACCTGCAAACAAATCACCAAACAAAACTCAGAAGAAAAAAGAAAACGGTCTTGTACATTTAAACAATTTAGTTAGCCCCTAAATTATGTCCTTTAAAAAACAATTCCTGTGTTTACTGTTGTTTGGTATCCATTACATTTGCCTTGCCCATGCTTTCTTGGCTTCCAGACAGAGCACTCTGTTTGGCTGCAGAGAGGCTGTCACAAAACTATCCAAACTAGATATAAGGCCTAGTCAACATTAATCAAGAACCTGACACGGGAAGAGAGAATAAAAAAAATCTAGACTAATAGCTGTGCCAGGCTTGCCTGAGTTGAGGCAGACTTAGCCTCAAGTCTCAAGTCTTTTGCTAGAATTTGTCAAGAATCAAAATTATGAACTCTCATACCATTATGTATTGTTGTTTTCTTTACCTTTAATTTTTCAAGAACCAATCACATCATTAAAAATGTTAAGAATCCAAACGAAAGCAGCTACTAAGATTATGAGTTGATAAAAGAATTACTAACAGAAAGCAGAGCTCGAACTGCAGATCTTAGAATCCTCTCCATTTGAACCCTTCTTCTCTCCATCTTCTTGACAGCAATCTCCCTTTCCATCCTTAACAAATTACACTCTGCCCTCAACATCTCAGCTTGGAACCTCCACTTCTCCTCCTCCATCACCACGCTTTCCCTCTCCTCCACTCTCTCCCTCCTCTCTTCCTCGAGGCACTGATCACCCCTGATACCACCAACCATCAAAATTGGCATAGCCCCTCTAGCAAACCCTCTTTCTTGATCAAACAAAACTTCTAACTTCCCCTTCCTGTCTCTTTGTGAACTTGGCTTTGAAGCATTGGACTTTGGCACTTGTTTCCTGCGAGGCCTGCGAGGTAAATGGAGGATTCTTGGTGTTGGTTGGGCCGGTGGGTATTGCCATTTTGGCCTTCTTGATGTCAATGTTGTAATTGTTGATACTTTATCCATGCAAGAAACAACAGCTACTTCACTCTCTCTTCTTCTTCTTCTTTTATTCCTTCTTGGTTTTGAGATACACTTTGGTTTATTGTCAAAGAAGATGGAGGAGTTTGAAGATTTGAACGCAAATAGTACTCCTACAAGCTCATAACAACTTTGCGTTCTATTGGTGGATGCCGGGTAGTGAGTAGGAGAGAGAGTTTGGAGTTCTGAACAGAGATTTTTTAGACCACCAACTTTCCTTTTTGGTTTGAAAATTTACAGGTTGTTTGTTTTATTGTGTAGGAACTGGCCTGCTGGGAAGTGGGTTCTAGTTAAAGTAATAGTCTGGGGCTAGAGAGAGAGAGAGAGAGGAGTCGGAGTTTGGACTATTGTGACAGAGATATAGTACTCCTGCTAAGCCTTGATTTTGGTTGAGAATTTGAAAAATACTCTCACAATGGTTCATATGAATTGTACCGAAAATGTACCAGCTTGGAATTGAAGAGTGTGATTATCGACTTTTCAGAGGAACCCAGAGAGATCCTGGATGATTATTGACTGCTTACACTATAGGGATTTTCTATTTGAAAAGCAGAGGCTCATACTAAATGCTTTTTAACAGGCAGGCACCAAATCTGTATGATGCTAGCAACCATCCTGTGGGTTCAAACTTGAAAGGGGTTAAGAGAGAGAAGAGAGAAGTTAAGACTACAGGCGTGCAACCTCGTTATGTGGAAGGAACAGAGATTTCAAATGAAAGCTGTGCTGTGAGTGTTTCTTTCTCGTCTGCTCCTCCTGCTGCCTAATTTATTTCGTTTTCTTGGACCTTGTTTTCTTTTAGAAAACTGAGATGTACGTCTAAGTTAGTGAGAAATGCTAAATAATGCAGCATGAATATATATATAAAAGAATAAAAATCAGATTTGTGAGAAATAAATGGTAACGTTCAAAAACCTTCACAGAGAACAAGGGTGGGGGGGCATAGCAGTGTCTAGTTTAGCTTCACATTGGAAGATGATTATATTAATCAATATGTAATTAAAGCAGTGCGTGCCGTTAAAGTTCATGTGTTAGTTATTGTTTAATAATTAGACTGATTCTGTTGTTCGTATTTATTTATTAATTGTGGATTCTCTTCCTCAGGGATGATTTTCAAGACTGACAGCCTCATTCCTCCGCCCTCTCTCTCTCTCGCTCGCTGCCTCCCTCCCTCCCTCAGTGCCCTGACCCATTGCGATTCTCTTGATTCTCCCGTCCTTCTCCATTTTCAAAGAAAAGCACCCAGACCCAAAGAAGCTTTTGTCCTCGGAAATATTAATGCCTTTGCCATTGTAGAGAGACAGAGTGAGACATGCAGCCATGTTTGAATCATCCAAGGGACCCACCTTTTCTGCTCCTCCTTGATTTTTACCAAGTCTTCCTCTTATCTTATTGCTACTTGTGTTTTGACAACTGTTGGAAGCTTGGTGGGGGTGCTCAGTATGATCAGCATGGTGTTCGAAAATACAGTAATAATTATAGTTTAAATTACTTTTTATTTAGAATATATTAAGATAATATTTTTATTTTTAAATTAGTATTATTTTAAAATATAAAAATATTAATTTTAAACAAAAAAAATTTATATTTTTAGAAAAGACAGTTTTAACTGGATTCTCAAACACTAACTTGTTAAACTGGTCTTAAAAAAATAAAATTAATCTTGGTAAGCAAAAATCATTTAAAAAAACACGAAAATAAATTACAAGTATATCCCTAGAGTAATTTGTTTCTGTTCAAGAAACAAGTGAACAGTGGGGCTTATGCACCATTATTCAATTATTATTTTTAATTTTTTTGATACGTCACGTCTAGTTGGCATTTTACGTGGAAGGCAAGTACCTCTTATCATGTAATAAGCACATGGTCATGCCAATTGGGATAGAATATATATATATTACTGCAATGAATTAAAACAGTAATTGCAAGCACATTTATCAAGTTGCAAGAGGATACTACATACATTTACATGCAGATGATTTTTGAAAATCAAATATACTCATAAATGAAATTATATGGTATTTGGATAGTTTTTAATCATTATTTTAAGTCAATATTCTCTTCTTCCAAACTTAGAAAATATATAATTGGAGATAGAAATCGTAGCACCTACAAAATAGTTTTTTTTTATTGAAGGTTTAGGGACTTTTCAATAATGCAGTTAATGATTTTAAATTAAAAATTATAATAAATTTTTTTTTGAAATTCTAAAAATAAAAATATTTGTTCTTGTTTCGGTGTAATAAATGTTATGAGAATTAAAGTATGAATGACTGGAGAATAGAAATTGTGAACCATTTACTTGGATAGTTCAGAGATATTTATAATTCCTGAACTTTGTCGTTTTGATGCAATTGAGGGGTTGGAGTATTAGAAAATAATATAAATCATATCTTGAAACCTCACTTAACAGCTTAAACTATTGGGTTAAGATGGTTTTTTGACATGAAGAATCATTTTCTCCTAGTGACATTAATGAGGTACAAATATATATTTCACATCATTAATAAGATGAAAATATGATAGGCATTTGAAAGACTTTTTATATACCTATAAATATTAGAGACAATTATTCCTAACATGAATAGTTCATCTTAAAAATCTTAAGAATAAATAAACGAAGCCTTAAAACTCTAATATTAATTTATAACGACCCTTAGACCAATTAAACTTGGTACTTAGCTAAGCAGAGTTGAGTTTGGCAACTCACCATGTTTATTTAGGCTCACCGAATTCAAGTTTATTGAACCTGACAAGTTGTTAGATTCATATACAGTGTAAATTAAATCTTGCCGTTGTGGGATTTAGTATACATGCAGTGTTTCAATTCAAAACAAACCTCAGTGCTGAGTAATTTAAATATAATCCAGCGCAATAAACAAAGCTAAGACATGGTTAATTAATTTATTCCTCTTAATTATATATAGTACTTTTAGTCTTTTAAGATGTTACTTGTCTGTAATCACTTGGTATTAATACAACAAACCTACAGCATATTTTGCATGTCTAGATACACTCAAGTCAATGTCATTTTTTAACAAAGCATGTGGCAGTTGTTTATTGGTCACAAAGAACGATTTTGTCGTTTATCTTGGAGCTCATGCTCTTGTCCTCTCTCTTCTTCTTGCTCAGAGCCAAGGTAGCTGGGAATCTCCATCATCCCCTCGTTGATATATATATATATATATATATATATATATATATATATATATTAGCTTGAAGCAAGATTTACGTAGACTTTTGAATGTAGTTCTGAGATTCTTGTGGAAAATCAACATTTTAGAAGGAAAAAAAGAAAAAGAAATTGATTCTCAAAATACAATATCACAACTAATTGTATGTTAATTATTTATTAAGTACTACTTTGAGCAAATAAAAACTGAGTATTTGTGCAGTGTGCAGAAGCAGTAGGTCCTCTGGGCCCATAAAGTATCTTCTCTGCTTCTAAAGTGATAAAAGCCACAAAACACAACACGACAAACTCGTTCCACAACTACCTACTTTAAATTTACTTTCACAGGTTACCCAACGCTAGCAATATTCAAAAACAAATTAAATAAAAAACAACAACAACAACACGTGAGAAAGTCATCCATCATAGACATCCGAGACAGCCTTGGCTAAAAAGTTTTTCTTTGTTAACGGGCTTCATGCAAATTTATATTTATTTGTTTTTTAAAATATTTTTTAAATTACAACCATATAAATTACTACAATATAATTTATTGCATTTATATTTTTTGTATTTTTCACAAAAAAAGCATTGTTTACATGTAAATTGATATATAAATTAATTGGTTTTTTTACTAATTTAATATGCAGCAACAACTTTAATCATAATTTTAAACAAACACTTATTATTATTTTTTTAGAAGCATTTTCAATCATAATTTTAGCCAAACACTTATTTAAATCAAACACGTCACAATAAAAAGTGGTTTTTCAAAATTAATTTTTTTAAACCACAAAAGCTATCACAAAAATAAACGCACTTAGAGCTGGTTGATTAGTTTGTACAACCAAGTTGGTTGATTATTTTGGTGTATTGAAGCAAACACTTATTATTATTTTTCAAGAAGCATTTTCAATCACAGTTTTATCCAAACATATATTTAAATCAAACACGTCATAATAAAAAGTGTGTTTTGAAAATCAATTATTTTTAAACCACAAAAGCTACCACAAAAATAAACGCATTCATAAAGCTGGTTGATTAGTTTGTACTGTCAAGTTGGTTGATTATTTTGGTGTACTGAAGCAACACCACAATGGAAATAGAGAAGTTGGATTTACACAAAGAATTATGGTCCACAAAAAGTTAAGCAACCAATCCAATATCATATGATGACAACAAGGTAATAAGATCTAGACCAAGCTCAATCCTTGAAAAAGCCCAGATAGATCTTGTAAAGCCCAAGAGGAGGGGTGAAAACAAAAGCTAATAAGGCCGAACATAGATATTAGGATTGTCAAAAATATTTTTTTAATATGACACAAAAAATACAATTCAAACTAGGATCATAAAAATAGATAGTAAAATTATAAGTAAATTTTCTTAACTAATTATATAGACATTTCTAGCCGAGTAGTAAATAACAATATAGCATATTTAAGACAAAAGTGAAATAAACAATATAAAAGTTCAAGTACCTTAAAATACATGATTCAAATTAAAATTCATATATAGTTTATGTAACTTAAAAATATAATCCAATACAATTATGTTTATAGATTTTTATTAACTAACAATTATGTCCATAGATTTTAATGGTTCAAAACACGAGGCTTCATTATAAACATCAGCTTTTTCTTAGCTGCAATAACTTGATTGCCTGTCAGTTGTCACAAGGCCAGATTTTCAGTTGTATTCCAAGTTTAGTGGAATAGATTGTTCAGAGTATTCCAAGTTTCAAATTCATTCTATTCAGTTTAACTCAATTGGAAACAAAGCAACAAGTAATATTGGCATGCATTGACATCCATATGAAAACTAGTTTTCTAAATAATTCATCCATGTAACTGGATCATTCAATTCATACTTGAAAAACCTTGCACCCTTCAATTAGATGTCTGTAGAGTAAATTTTTAATTTCATAATTCATGTTTTTTTATTAGTTTGTAGGACCTTCCTAATTAATGAGCTAAAAATCTTTTACTCAATACAAAATGGAAAATAAAAAATTAAAAAAGTAATAGAGCCCATAAACAAAAAATGAAAATAAATTCTCAAGCAGATTAATAAGTTTAACCTAATTGAATACCAAATCCACACCTTTTCAATTCATAGCCTAAAGGACTCGGGAATTCATTGGAAAGCTTGTCAATCTTCTAATGTTATTGGTTAGACTTGGAATCTTCCTTAATCAGTGTACAACTCAATTGTTTAGAATAAACCATATGCCTCGTTTACTTCTTATAAACACCCAACCTATTTTGTCTTTTTTGTTGATCTTTAGGTTATATATTTATATTTTTATATATTTTTTAATGATAACAATAATATGAGAATTAAACTAATAATATATTGGTTGAAAATAAGTTTTAAAGATATTTATACAAGCATTATATCAATAAGCATGAAGAATTTCATGAAGAAATCAAGAAGAAGTAAAAAAAAGCATATTGAAGACTTATAATTAAGTGTTCATTTTAGTGTTTTATGTAAATCTTATATCTTATCTTATCTTGATAACACAAATTAAAATGAATGCACACACATTCATCATGCATACATTTAAAAGGATTGATTAAAAACCTAATAAACAGTTCTAAGAATTCACCTTGGTTAAAATTGATAAAATTAAAATTATGCATGAACCAATTGATCATTTGGCCTGACCAAATAAATTGGTCAATCGTTTGTTCATCCGTAGTGAGCACCTGAGAATTATACAGGAACTGGTTGATTAATTGACTTGACTAATTTAAACCGATCAACCATTTCGGTCATCAATAGAGCTATAACTGCTATAAACGACTAGTTTTTACTAGAAAAAAAAAACACACACACACACATATAGTAAGAGAATGCAAACCTATATGATATACAAGCTATTCTAGGTGTAAAAACACTACAAATTCATCAATAATTGATTATACTCTAATTGATGCCATTAAACCTTCATATTCTAGCACAAGATTATTTAATATCATTCTCACCATACTTAAACACCTTCAAATCCTTTAAATATTATCTTGTAAGATTTGAGATATTAAAACTTTCAATTGTATTATCTACTATATCGATAGAGTTATTTGTGATAACAAAAATCATACTTATAAACCTTTGAGAGTTAGGTATAAACTCTTGGTATTAATGAGCTAATTTCACCGAGAAAAAATCTTGAAAATGACATGTCTTCAAGTGAGAAAAAATTTTGTGTGGATTTATCAAGTGATGAAATATCTTCCAGTGACGTGAAATTTTGGTGTAGATTCATCAAGTGGCTATTGTACTTTTGAACCTGGACTTGTGAAAGAATACAATACTCAAGTACGATTTATTAATTGAGATGTGGGTGTAGACTTGTCGAACCATGTTAAAAACGAGTTTGCAAATTCTCTCCCTTATCTCTTTACTTTAAACACTTTAATTATATTGTTAGTTATTGTGTTTATTTGAATTAACTTGCATTGTTTGTTAATAAAAAGGATATACTTAATTCACCATTCTTATGTGTTATAGTTGCTTTAATCCTATAAAAACCTCTCATACACCGAAAAATCAAGAGCAGAAAGAAGCAATGGCAATGAGACATAATGCTATTATCCAACATTCCATGCTTGATCTACTATAAAAAGAAAGGGAAAAGGAGTGTACCTGTCGAGCTTAGAGGGAAAAGATCCATAGCTACTAGGCTACCACTTACCATTTCCTTGTAAGCTAAGAGGAGGAGAAATGGATGATGAGTTGAGAGGAAGGGACACTAGGGTAGAGAAAGGAAAATATATACAAAAAAATCATCTTTAATAGATAAAAATTAAGAATGGAATAGACAATAATATTTTTGATATTCAAACTCATAAACTTGTATATAAAATCATAATTTCACTTGATTCAATTCAATTTTATCGATTTTATCTAATTTATTTTTTTTATTTTTCAATTAATTTTTTATGATAATGACTCATGAAATCACGATTTTGATAACCTTGATTTGCACCTAGAAAAAAGATAAGAGAGAGAGAGAGAGAGAGAAGAAGTATAAGAAGGATGAAAGTGTAACCTGACATGGGCCAGAGAGTAGATGGGCCTGGCATGAGAGATTGTGCGGTATAAGAGATATATTACTAGGGTGAGCGTAGCCCAGGTTCACCCTAATTACCAAATGTTTCGAAAAGTTTTGGAAAATGGGTAATTACTTGATTTTTTTTAGGATACTTATACCAGCCCTGAGCCCTCCACTCTCTTCTTCTTATTATGGGCCATCTCAATCTTAAGCCCATCACTTGCACCAAATAATTTGCAGCCAAGCCCAATTGCTAACCCAAACCAAAATAGAAAGAAAGAAAACCCTAAATAAAACACACATGCACAAATATCTAAAACCCTAGCCGCCGCCGTCATCTCTGTTCTCCTCCTCCTAAAACTACATCGCCTCCACACACCAACCCTAATTTTGAAATCATGGCAGACAGAGGAGCAGGAGGAGAACGGGGAGGCGACCGTGGAGCCTTCCGCCGTGGATTCGGCGGCCCACGCGGAGAACGCGGAGGACGAGGTGGTCGCCGCCGTGCTCGCCGTGATGAGGAGGAAAAATGGGTCCCAGTTACCAAGCTTGGCCGTCTCGTTCGCGACGGAAAAATCCGATCTCTCGAACAAATCTACCTCCACTCACTCCCTATCAAAGAGTATCAAATTATTGACACTCTTGTTGGACCAGGCATGAAGGATGAGGTCATGAAGATCACTCCGGTTCAGAAACAAACGCGTGCCGGTCAAAGGACTAGGTTTAAGGCCTTTGTGGTTGTTGGTGATGGGAATGGACACGTGGGTTTGGGAGTTAAGTGTTCGAAGGAAGTGGCGACTGCCATTCGTGGGGCTATTATACTGGCCAAATTGTCGGTTATTCCTGTGAGGAGAGGGTATTGGGGTAACAAAATTGGGCAGCCACATACTGTGCCTTGTAAGGTTACTGGGAAGTGTGGGTCTGTAACTGTGAGGATGGTGCCTGCTCCTCGTGGTGCGGGAATTGTCGCGGCTAGAGTGCCGAAGAAGGTGCTTCAATTTGCTGGGATTGAGGATGTTTTTACGTCTTCCAGAGGGTCTACTAAGACTCTTGGCAACTTTGTCAAGGTTTGATTTTTATTTTTTTTAATCAGTTTAATATGTCTGCCATTTTTGTTTATAATTCCTTTGATTGAGTTAATTTGGTTTCGTGGAAATGACTGATCATATTTGTTGACTCTACTTATTGGTAGAAGTTGAGAGTCTCCTGCCTCTCTTCCAATAGTCTTTTGCCCTTCATGTTGTGTTCATGTGTCATCTCAATGAATTCTTCTATATATGTATTTTTCACTTTGGTAATTAAGTTTTGTGTACTTAAGTTGTATGTTTGTTATGTTTCTTCAATAACGTAGTATATTAAGTGATGTTTCCTTGTTGCTACAAGTGGAATGTTTTGCTTGTGTTTGATCCTCAAGTGTGTTTCTGGAGGCAGTCGTTAGTTGGCAGAGTGGGTTAAACATGGCTTTGCCTTTTTTCTTTGTCATTGTTTATGAATATTTTGACATTGTTGAAACCTGGAAGAGTGGCCTGTGAGTGCGTATGCAAGATTTCCTTTTACTGAATTGTTTGGTATTCCTATCTTGCCAAAGCCAAAAGTTCTCTGCAATGAAATATTTATTTTTGATGATGCGAGACAATCCTATTTGTTCTGGTTAATTGCATCTTTTTTTTCTTTTATCAATCGATTGAATTAGTTGATGGATGTATTTTGTGATGCAGGCCACTTTTGACTGTCTCTTGAAAACCTATGGTTTCTTGACTCCTGATTTCTGGACGGAGACTCGCTTTATCAAATCTCCTTTCCAAGAGTTTACTGATCTACTAGCAAAGCCAACAAAAACCCTTGTCCTTGAAGATGTGGAGAGAGTGGAGGCCTGATTGGAGCTAGGAATTCTGAAAGATGAGGTCATATGTCCAAGAGTAGTATGAATTGCTTAATAGGTTGTTAGGGCTTCAAACATGTGATCTTTTTTGTCATGAATTTTTGATTTTTTAAAAGAAAAAATTATTTTTTTGACCAACTTGGATTGGTTTACGGTTAACATCAGTTTAATGCTATGTTTTTTCCGTAATGCACCCTATCTGTGTTGTGTTTTATTTAAATTTTGCTGCCTCTGGTGTTTTTGTTGTCTCTCCAATCATAAGCAAAAAATCTCTACATAAAGATTAATGTGGTAAAGTGATGCAAATCGAAGGACCATTGCTTGTATGCTAGAATATTCGCTGTGACATATTCAAATAGAAAGGATTATTTTCTAGCTTCTGCGGTTGTAAACAGTTCATTTCTTATAATTTTGAGATTTTTGTTGCAGTAAAGTTTGATGTTGGGAGAACATTGAAGGCTGGAATTAGGTTTGAAAAGAAACATGAACAGAACAATGGAGCTGCTTCAAGAGTAGTGATTTCTAGGTTTCAAGTGATTTTTTTTTTAATTTTCGAGTGCTGATTGAACACCGACAGATGCATTTGGGCGCAACAAATAGTTATCAACAGCTCTAATATTGATCTTGCTCTTGTTGGAAATAATGAATGATCTGGATCTAGGTGCTTCAAATCCGTTCGACATGGAATTTTGTAATAGGGTGAAACAATTCGCTTTTTTCTAGTTTCAGAGCGATGTATTGTGCGACTGTATCATACTGCTATAAAATTATGAGCATGTCATTCGAGGCTATTGGATTTCTCTCTCTTTTTGTCCATTTTTATATAAATTTTGTTGCTTTTTCTGCAGTATTATGATTTCTTTTCCAGGCCCAAAATTTGAAGCCTCAAGTGATGTCCTGGGGAACGAATGTTAGCAATTTACCAAAGATTACTTTTCCTTCCATGTTTTGAGTTCGAGATTAGCTTATTGATGTCCACTACTGACCACAGGGCCTCGTAACCACAAATTCTGGCAAAGATAAAGCAACACGTGGCACTAATCCATTCGTGCAAACACTCTTTGGGATAAGGAAATGGATGATGGTCTCCCATCAAGCCCTTTGAGCCATTTGAACTCCTAAACTAATAATAGTTCAATCCATTCTTTAGGTGCCTAGTCAGAAACAAACACTCAGCAACAGAGAAGAGCAAAGAACTTGCAGAGCAGAGATGGCATCCATGACCATGACAGCCTCATTCCTAGCTGGTTCAACCATGGCGAAACAGCCTTTGACAACCCCGCGCAGAGGGCTCATTGTGGCCAAGGCCTCAAGAACCACAGAGGGAGTCAACGTGGAGATGAAGAACAAAGAAGAGAGTAGCAGTGGGAGGAGGGATTTGATGTTTGCAGCTGCAGCTGCTGCGGCCTACTCCATTGCCAGAGTCGCCATCGCTGATGAAGAACCTGAGCGAGGGACCCCAGAAGCTAAGAAGAAGTATGCTCCTATTTGTGTCACAATGCCAACTGCTCGCATCTGCCGCAAGTGACAATTTGATGTTTTATTTTATGCTCGTTGATGTTTGGATTATGAATGTAATGTAAAAGTCGCACTCACTTGTATGCTTTTATTGGAGAAGTCTCCTCCTTTCAAACCTCCTCTTCTCCATCTATGTTTCATTTTATAGAACCCAATTCCTCAGACCCAATCTCCTCCTTGTCTTTCAATTTAAGGTTGCTCAAAAGGACTAAAGGCGTTTTCGAACCTTTTAATTTTAAGGTACAGCGTAGGGTTACCTCCTACTATTCGGGAAACACCTTTTTCCGATCACAAGCGAACAACTCGATTTTCCCTTCAATTTAGGTTGTCAAAGTTATTACTACCAAATAAAACTTTGATACAAATTATCACAAAAAACTTCCATTTTTCTGTAGCTGAAATGGTTGCCTTAAGATATGGCCTATGGAGGTTAACTTCACCTTCCAGAAACAGTTGATCGAAACTAGAAAGGAATATGACACTGCCGACCTCAATTATCCAGGAATTCAAAACACTATCCGATCCCGAGAGAGAGAGACACAAAAATGGGAACATCAAATACTCGCAATTTCCAATTTTAATCCAAGAAGAGCTAGTTCTACTTCCGCACCCAAAAAATAAAGAATCAAGAAGGGTTGGGTCTAGCAGCAAGGGCTAGTCCTCCCCTAAGACGAACACGGTTCGAATCCTTGCTGGTAGTGGAACCTGCTTTGAGGTGCCCGAAGATGCCGCGAAGAGGATTAGTCAGGGGCTAGAGAATATCCTGGTACAATAAAAAAAAGAAAAAAAGAAAAAAAATTGCATTGCATTGCATGACGACACATAACGGAGGTTTCCCACGAGCTTTTCCACTCCATTATCTAGAACCGGTACCTGTTGCATAATTCTTGGAAAGTAAACTGAAAAACATGTCCATGATTACATGCATGGAAAAGAGATTTTATCAGTGGAAAAATAAGTGAAAAACACTCAACAAACATTCACTTAATAAAATTCAAGCCCGTGTAAAATACAGGTCTTGGAAAAAAAGCCTAAACAAGCAAAACTGGGATACAAAATGACACTGACACTTAGCACCATGCATTGCAGCTGTTACCGACCAATAACAGCACAGAAGACTTAGAAAGAGAGACTGTTCCACAATCACCTCAGCCATTTTTTCAGGCAATAAGATTGCGGAAGATATACATAGGTAACTCATTCTCCTTTCTCGTTTTGCTGAGTTGCAGCATAATTGCGAATAACTTCCATGGCCAACTGATGAGCAGTTTTGTTCTGCAATTTTGCAAGTTCATCCATTTTTTCATATGTATCCTTGTCAGTAAAGAGCCTCAGGTTGTATGTAGGTCGTGTAGCCACCACACCATCCCATTTATCAACCCACTCTTGAAGCATCTCAAATCCCTGATAAAAATAATCGAGTCAATACTAAGTGACATTTTCAATGGGATTGGAAAAATTTCACAAGCTAACTTCTCCTCAAATGGGTCGCGAGATGCTAATTTGCGAGGTAGTAAAATCTATACTCACCACACGGTTTGTGAAGTCACCAAATGATTCTTTGGATTGCCTTTTCCGTTTCCAAAAATAAAACAGAGGTTCCAAAACCTTTTCAAGGTCATGAATCTTAACCTTATTCATGAAAGTTCTTGCTAATGAAGTTTGATTGGGCGTTCCCCCAAGCCAAATCTGTTTGAAAACAACGTGAATGGTTCATTATGTTTTCCTTTAATTACTGATAAAAAAAGCAAATGAGAAAGGAAGACATCAATGGAGTCCTTGGTATACCTGGTAGCTATTAGGACCATCACCAACAAATCCAAGTTCAGCCATGTATGGTCTGGCACAGCCATTGGGACAGCCAGTTGCCCTTATTACCACAGATTCATTGTATTTAAGACCAACCTGAAATCACAAAGAACTACCTGTAAATGAGGTCTCGATTTCCATTTGCATGGAATTGACAATTCAGCACTTTCATCTATAAATGCTTGGTACATTTCTCACGAACTTGTTTGAATGGTGGTGGGGACACCTCCCGCATCAAATGGACATACCTTCTCAAATACAGCTCTAACACGCTTGAGGATGTCAGGCATTCCCCGTTCAGCTTCAGTGATTGCCAATGGGCAAAGTGGAAAGGCTGGACAAGCCATTGCAGTCAAATTGAGGGGGTCCACATACTTGGGTTGCTGTGCAGGAGCGATATTAATCAAAACCACAAAAATGAAGAAAACAAAACAAAACTAAACAAGTAGAACGAAAACCTAGCTAACCAAATAGACATTGTAATAACCTCAAGAAATTCACTATTTGCCAGCTAAACTGCAGCAGAACCATTCAGACAGTAGTAGATGAATGCGTGGAGCAAGAAACAGTCATGTTAAGTCGATCCTTTTGACAGACCATGCAAGAATGTTGTTACAGACTTTAAATGCCAATTACCATTGCAAAAGGTTTGCCTGACAGATCGACTGTTGACATGACATGTGATTATTATGTCCATTACATTGAATAATAATTCTGGAAAGTGTCCACTGATAAATTGATACCAACGAGTGACTATAAAATAGTCTTTAGCAAACTTAACTATTAGTTAAATGAAGGCGTCGTGAGATTTTAAAAAAAGACCTTCGCTCTGCCATTTGATTGGAAAAATAGATGAATAACGGGGAAAGAAATCCAGATATTGTGATGGCATGGTATTTATAACAGTTCAACTCCATGTTAGGTTTCCAATTGTGTGCTAATTCCATCTAAATCATAATGGAACCATCTGATGAGACCTAACCAATTACAACCTTAAATGAAATTGTTTCTTTTAAATATGAAAGCACAATATCAGATCCTTGCTTTAGTTCACAAACAGTTTCATAATCGATCCACTTTAACAATTCACTAAGAATTAAGAAGTTCAATTATACAAATTCTGGAGAACAAGAAAATGATATATGCGTGGTCATATTTATCAATGAACTTAACTCTGAGAAAAATTTCACAGTTACGGAATACAGAGACAGAAAATAATACAGACATCAAAAGAAAAAGGTCTTACCAGCAAACCAGCCTGTGCAAGAGCTGTGGTGATGGGGTGCTTCCATGCTTTGCGAATACCACACAAGATGATGTTCTGGTTTGGTGTGAGACGTACATCCAAATTATACTTCTCTATTATTTCCCTTAGCGTCGCCTTCATTTTACCCCCAACACGACCACTATCAACATGGAGCCCACAAAACAACCCGCCATCACCCTACCAATAAATTTCAATCTATTAGTGAGCATAAAAGACAATAATAAGAAAATGTGTGATCCAAAGCAGGATAGGGAAAACACTTTAATGTGATGAGACAGAACGCAACATGTCACTTATAAATTAGGGCTAACCTGCTCATGCCATCCCAGGTAACTTTTAAACTCCCACTCCGGCAATTCACGAGAAGGCTCAAATTTCCTCCCATAGTATTGCTCCACAACACTTCTAAACTTCTCAATTCCCCAGGAGCTTATCAAATATTTCATCCTGCTGTATTTACGATCATCTCTCCTCCCATTTTCTCGTTGAGTTACAACAATAGCTTTAACTGCATATAAAATGTCCTCCTTTGGTACATAACCCAATGGTTCTGCCAACCGAGGAAAAGTGGTCTCTAGTCTATGAGTTCTTCCCATACCACCACCAACCTGCATCGAAAATTGTAAGAAACAGAAAGCTGCAGGCAGTAAAGAAGAAAAATGAGGACTGCTGAGTGTATATTAATCTAGTCTTACATATAAGTTAAACCCCTGAGGTTCGCCATCAGCATCGGTAACCACAACCACACCAATGTCATTTGTGAGAACATCCACAGAGTTATCTGTTGGCACAGTGACAGCAATTTTAAACTTCCTAGGCAAGAATTGAGTTCCATAGATGGGCTCTGGTGAATCAGGGAAGTTTGTTCCATGAGAATTGTCATTGCGGGCCTTCACTACCTCTGGAGGTTCTGCTGACATGATTTTCTCTCCATCCACCCACATATCATAGTAGAAACCAGACTGGGGAGTTAGAAGCGCAGCAATGTTATCAGCCGTTTGCTGTGCAAATTGGTAATCTTTTCTCGCAAATGGAGCAGCAGGGGCCAAAACATTCCTGTTCAGATCACCACATGCACCAAGAGTTGAACCCATGCTATGTACAATGCTGCTCATCACAGTCTTGAGGTTCTTCTTTAGAACACCATGGAGCTGAAATGTTTGTCTGGTTGTCAATCGGAGAGTTCCGATTCCAAACTGATCAGCAAGATCATCCATGGTCAAGTACAACTTGTTGGGGACTTTCCCGCATGGGTTCTTTGTACGAAGCATAAAGGAGTAGGATCTCCCCCCTCGTTCTTCTCTGTTATACTGCTGATAACTCCCATGGAACTTGATTAGTTGTACAGCAGACTCGTTAATGTTTGGGGCATCAGTGAGCAACTCCTCATTAAGAGGGTACCTGATAAAATTGCTGTGTTCTTTAATAATTTCAACCTTACTACGCTTCGTCTCCGTTTCCGGCTTTACTGGCTGCCCACAAAAATCGTGCAAATTACAAAAAAAAAAAAAAAAAAAAAAAAAAAAAATAAAAAAAATTT
>Ga0307518_10001238_pt1 | contig 19162 bp, 17 predicted proteins | sample 25_EM_MG_FD_203889 | JGI IMG/M metagenome (GOLD analysis project Ga0307518, IMG submission 203889) | Populus trichocarpa ectomycorrhiza microbial communities from riparian zone in the Pacific Northwest, United States - 25_EM | ecosystem: Host-associated > Plants > Roots > Unclassified | place...
CACCACCGGGCAGGATGCCCTCTTCGACGGCCGCCTTGGTCGAAGCCACGGCGTCCTCGATGCGGTGCTTGCGCTCGTTCAGCTCGGTCTCGGTGGCCGCGCCGACCTTGATCACCGCGACACCGCCGCCGAGCTTCGCCAGCCGCTCCTGCAGCTTTTCGCGGTCCCAGTCGGAGTCGGTGTTCTCGATCTCCTTGCGGATCTGCGCGACGCGGCCCGCGATGTCGTCCTTGGTGCCGGCACCGTCGACGAGCGTGGTGTCGTCCTTGGTGACGACGATCCGGCGGGCGTTGCCCAGCTGGGCCAGCGTGGTCTCGGACAGCTTGTGCCCGATCTCGGCCGAGATGACCTCACCGCCGGTGACGACCGCGAGGTCGTCCAGGAACGCCTTGCGGCGGTCACCGAAGAACGGCGCCTTGACCGCGACGGCGGTGATCGTCTTGCGCAGCGAGTTCACGACGAGGGTGGACAGCGCTTCGCCGTCGACGTCCTCGGCGATGATCAGCAGCGGCTTCTTGGCCTCGACGACCTTCTCCAGCACCGGGAGCAGGTCGGCCAGCGACGAGATCTTCTCGCGGACGAGCAGGATGTAGGCGTCCTCGAGGATCGCCTTCTGCTCCTCCGGGTTGGTCGCGAAGTGCGCCGACAGGAAACCCTTGTCGAACTGGACACCCTCGGTGATCACGAGCTCGGTCGCCAGCGTGGACGACTCCTCGATCGTGATGACGCCGTCTTCGCCGACCCGCTCGACGGCCTCGCCGAGCAGGGCGCCGATGGCCGCGTCACGCGAGGTGACGGTGCCGACCTGGGCGATGTTGTCGCGACCCTTGACCGGGGTCGCCTTCTCCTTGAGCACCGCGATGACCTTCTCCGCGGCGGCCTCGATGCCACGGCCGACCGCGGTCGGGTTGGCACCGGCGGCGACGTTGCGCAGGCCGACCTTCACCAGCGACTGCGCGAGCACGGTCGCGGTCGTGGTGCCGTCACCGGCGACGTCGTTGGTCTTGGTGGCGACGCTCTTGGCGAGCTGGGCGCCGAGGTTCTCGAACGGGTCGTCGAGCTCGATCTCACGAGCGACGGTGACGCCGTCGAGGGTGATGGTCGGGCCACCGAACTTCTTGTCGAGCACGACGTGGCGACCGCGCGGGCCGAGGGTGACCTTGACCGCGTCGGCGAGCTTGTTCACCCCGCGCTCGAGCGCGCGACGAGCGTCCTCGTCGAAACTGATCTGCTTGGGCATGGCCTGTTCCGCTTACCTTCCAGTTCTAAAGCTCGGAAAACACGAACGCCCCGTTCCCCGGCAATGCGGGGCCCGGGGCGTCATGCGCTGAGAGCGGACGTCAGTTGATGACGGCCAGCACGTCGCGAGCGGAAAGGATCAAGTAGTCCTCACCGTTGTACTTCACTTCGGTGCCGCCGTACTTGGAGTAGATGACGACGTCGCCGACGGAAACGTCGAGCGGGACACGGTTGCCCTTGTCGTCGATGCGGCCCGGGCCCACGGCCAGAACCTTGCCCTCCTGGGGCTTCTCCTTGGCGGTGTCGGGGATGACGAGGCCGGAAGCGGTCGTCTCCTCGGCCTCACTCGTCTGGACAACGATCTTGTCCTCGAGCGGCTTGATGTTCACGCTCACCGGGTTGACCTCCACGGTCGTCGAAAGCGTTGGCAGGATGAGTTACGGCTCCTACCACCCCCGCCGTCGCGGGTGCCGGGGCGTGTTCGGGCCGTGCAATTAGCACTCTAGCCATGTGAGTGCCAGCTTCGCAAGGAGGGTCCGCTCACCTTGTCCGCGAGCCCTTGACCGGCCGTTTTGTTCCGCCCGGTACCACCGGATCGCGTTTAGCCCGCGAAACGCAGGTCGGCGAGGTCGGTCACCAGGGCATCGGGGTCGAGGGCCGCGAGGGCCCGGCGCTTGGCGGGTGTCTTCGCCAGGGCGATCGAGGCGACACCGGCGGCGCGAGCGGCCAGGATGTCCGCGGCCGAGTCGCCGACCATGACGCACTGCCCCGGCGACGTGCCGAGTGCCTTCACCGCCGCGTCGAGGAGCGCGGGTTCGGGCTTCAGCCGCGCCGGGTCGCTCGTCGTCCGCGCGCTGATCCCGCGAACGAACTCGGCGAGGTCGTGCAGCCCCAGGAACGCCCTGACCGCGTCGACGGAGTTGTTGCTGACGATCGTCACCGTGAACCCCTGCGCACGCCAGTCACGCAGCACGTCCGCGACACCGGGCGACGGCGAAACCTGCGCGACGGCCTCCCCTTCGAAACGGCTGAGCTGCCGCTCGACGACGTTCGCGGCGTTCGGCCCGCACGAGGCCGCGAACCGGAGCACGTCGAACGGATCGGCCGAGGCGATCACCTCGGGCTCGACGAGGCGTTTCAGCCTGTCGGCCACCTCGCTCGCCGGAAGCCTGGCGAACACGTCGCACACCGGGCCGTCGAAGTCGAGGAACACATGGTCCTTCTCCCTCAGAAGCTCCATGCCCCCCACCTTGCCACCGACCTGCGTTTAGCGGGCTAAACGCGATCCGCGGGGACCTTACGGACGAAGCCGGTTTCTGGTTAGGTTCCGACCATTGGGGTCGGTCCTGTTCAGCAGACCTAGTCACTGGGGGTATACGCCCATGCCGCGTCCCTTCCGTCCCGTTTCCCTCGCGCCGCCCCGGCGCCGGTCCAGACGGACCGCCGGGCTCGCGATCCTCAGCCTCGCCGCCGCCCTTCTCGCCGCCGTCCCCGCCGAAGCCGCTCCGGCGGATCAACAGCGTCAGCGGGACTTCGCGGCCGCCGCACAGGAGTTCGGCGTCCCCGAGAACGTCCTGCTCGGCGTCTCCTTCCTGGAGTCGCGCTGGGATTTCAACGCCGGCACCCCGAGCACGTCCGCCGGCTACGGCCCGATGCACCTGACCGACCTGCGCGAAGCGGGCACGGGCACGCATCACGACGAAGGCGAGGAGGATCCGCGCGGAGACGACGCCCGTCAGGCGAAACTCCCCGCCACCCCGGCGCCGAAGCCGCCACCGCCCGGTCTCCAGACCATCGACGAGGCGGCCACGCTGATCGGCCAGGACGTCGCGACGTTGCGCACGAACACCGCGCAGAACATCCGCGGCGGCGCCGCTCTGCTGGCGAAGTACCAGCGCGAAACCGGCGATTGGCGCGCCGCCGTCGCGCGCTACAGCGGCGCGAAGGACGCGGAGGGCGCACAGTCCTTCGCCGACGAAGTCTTCGACACGATCTCCAAGGGCGTCAGCCGCAGGACCGACGACGGTCAGAACGTCACCCTCGCCGCGTCACCGGTGAGCCCGGCGCGCGCCCAGGCGGAAGCCCCGAAGACGGAGTGCCCGAAGAAGGTCTCGTGCCTTTCGGTGCCGGCGCCGTACCAGGAGTTGCCGAACAACGACTACGGCAACCACGACAAGGCGGACCGGCCGAAGAGCCAAAAGGTCGAATACATCATCATCCACGACACCGAGGGCTACTGGGACACGGCGATGGACCTCGTCCGTGACCCGACCTACGTGAGCTGGCACTACACGATCCGCTCCTCGGACGGCCAGATCGCGCAGCACGTGCCGACCAAGGACGTCGCCTGGCACGCGGGCAACTGGTACGTCAACGCGAAGTCCGTCGGCATCGAGCACGAGGGCTTCGCCGCGAAGGGCACTTGGTACACCGAGGCGATGTACCGCACGTCCGCGAAGCTCGTCGGCTACCTCGCGCGGAAGTACGACATCCCGCTCGACCGCGCGCACATCCTCGGCCACGACAACGTCCCCGGCACGATCCCCTCGACCATCAAGGGCATGCACTGGGATCCGGGCCCGTACTGGGACTGGGCGCACTACTTCGACCTGATGGGCGCGCCGCTGTCCGGTTTCGGCCGCCCCGGCTCGCCGCTGGTGACCATCACGCCGGACTTCGCCACGAACCAGCCCGCGTTCACCGGCTGCGAGACCGCCGGAAAGCCTTGCCCGGCAAGGGGTTCCGGTTCGGTCGTGCTGCGCGGTGAGCCGAACGACTCGGCGCCGCTGCTCAAGGACATCGGCCTGCGTCCGGACGGTTCGGCGAGCACGATGGCCGTTTCCGACATCGGAAGCCGCGCGGAGACCGGCCAGCGTTACGTGGTCGCCGAGCGGCGTGACGGCTGGACGGCGATCTGGTACCTCGGCCAGAAGGGCTGGTTCCGCGACCAGCGCACGACGAGCCCGGCGTTCGGCCTGGTCGTCACGCCGAAGCCCGGCCTGGCGACCGTGCCGGTGTTCGGCCGCGCGTATCCCGAAGCCGAGGCCTACCCGGCGAACGTGCCGGTGCAGCAGGTGATCCCGCTGCCGTACACGTTCTCGGCCGGGCAGCGGTACTCGCTCGGCAACGTCCTCGGCTCCGAGTACTACTCGGCGACGACGTTCGACCCGGCGAACCACGTGGTCGTCAAGGGCAAGACGAAGTACGTGCAGATCCAGTTCGGGCACCGCATCGCGTTCGTGAAGGCGGACGACGTCCGGATCCTGCCCGCCGTCTGAGGCCCGTCCCCGGGGTCAGGAGTCCAGCGCGACCTTGACCCCGGGGGCGTGCTCGGTGTTCCGCCGCGTCTTCGACCAGCCGTTGCGCCCGCGCACCAGCCGGAACAGCGCCCGCCAGGACGTGATGTAGAACGTGTAGATGTACAGCGCGTAGGCGAAGCCCATCCCCAGTCCACGTAGGACATTGCGGCTCTTCAGGCATTTGAACTGATAGATCGGGCCCCACACGATGAACGGCAGCAGCCCGAAAGAGCCGTAGATCGCGAACAGGATCCACGCGCCGTCGTCGGCGAACCAGGTCCACACCTGCGCCGGATCGCCCGCGGTGCTGAACAGCAGCAGGATGAACGGGATCGGGTACAGCAGCGAGCCGAGCAGCTGCATCCACGGCTGCGCGAGGTAGTACATCATCTCCGCCGCGCCCAGCGTGCTCACGTGCGGCGAATCCCAGATCCGCCGGAGATACCGCGAACACTGCATCGTCCCCTGGCCCCAACGCGTGCGCTGCACCAGGAATCGCCGCAGGCTGTACAGCCCTTCCTGTTTCACATGGGAATCCGGCGTGTAACCGGTCCGCCAGCCCGCGGTCAGCAAATGGACGCCGAGTTCGAAGTCCTCCAGCAGCGAACCGCGCCACGGCTGTTCGTCCGGCCCGGCGATGGAGTCCAATGCGGACAGTCGGGTGAACTGGCCGTTGCCGCCCATGGAGATCGTGCCGGTGAACCCGCGCGAGGTCTGGATGGCCGCGATGGCCGTGCGGAACTCGAGATCCTGCATCTGGGCCAGTTTCAGCCCGAAGGCGCGGGAGAACCAGTTCTTCCCCGGCGGACGGGTGCCGGCGTTGCCCATCCAGACGTCGAGCTGCACGGCGCCGATCGTTTCGTCGCCGAAGAGATGGTCCGCGGCGCACACCTCCAGGCAGTTCTCCGCCGGCCGTCCGTCCGCGTCGACGACCACGACGACCACGTCGTCGCGGCTCGCGTCCGGGCCCATCCAGTCGTTGAGCGCCTGGTAGGCCGCGTTGAGCGCGTCGCCCTTGCCCGTCCTCGCTTCCGGACGGCGCCGGGGAACGAGGTGCAGGTACGGGTCGTAGCCGCCGTTGCGCCGCCAGATCGACCGGACCACGCGGGCCGTGCGGTCCTCGGAGTCGTCGTCGACGACCCAGACGTGCGCCTGCCGGAACGTCGAACGCAGGTACCGCACGGTTTCCCGGATGACGGTCTGTTCGTCCCGGCAGGGAACGAAGAAGTGCCAGGTGAAGTCGTCGACGTCGCCGACGGGAGCGGGTTTGCGCCGCAGGTACGGCACGACGATCACGACGACGTACACGATGAACGCCACGCTCATGGTGAGCGCGAAGGCCTGCGTGATCGCGAGAAGGATCTTGATCGAGCCGCCGCCCATCAGGCGGTCCCGCGTTCGGCGCGGGGCTTGCGGGTGCTCAGCCACACGAACAGGACGAGGGCGACCGCGCCGCCGAGGACACTGACCATCGAGCCGAGCAAAGTGTGACCCCAGTAATAACCCTCGTCGATACCCATCACGTTCACGAGACCGACGATGGCCAAAACCCTCATCTGATTGACAAGAATGACGACGATCGTGGAAATGAGCAACGAAGTGAAGAGCCTCTTCGCATTTCCTGGACGGAAATACAACATGACGGCGGTCACCAACAGCAGCGGCAGCAACATGAATGCCGACGAGCATTCCGGAGTCATTCTTAACCCGAGTGGAGTATCGCCCGACAACCCAAAGTAGACAGTCTCGCGTTCACCGGCGACGAAGACACCCGATGTGGTGATGACCCTCAGTATCAGGCCCGAGAGCTGCACCTCGAACACCCGGTACAGACGTTCGGCCAGCACCAGGCCGACCGCGACGGCGATCACCGCCAGCACCGCCACACGCAGCGGAAACCGGTTGGAACTCGGCAAAGGAGCGCTCGCAACGGCCACGGTGACCCTCTCAGGAAAGACGCAGCAGACGACGGGGATCCGGCGCAGCGGACAGGAACTCGCCGACGAGAGTAAGTCAGCGGGAACCGGCCCTTTCGACCGGGGTTCGCATTTCCAACGTGATCATGGGCCCTTTCGGCACGATCGTGGAGAAACTGACTAGGCCGAAAGAGTGATGCCGTCGGCGACCTGCGGCAATTTCTCCGAGGACCACCCGATCCGGTGATCCTCGCAGTTTTCCGTTCAATTTAAGAAACACTCGGCGATAGACGATCCGCGAGCCGAGTCAGGCCAGCTGAGGATTCGTCCGCAACGGTTGTGCCCTCGTGCCGACCGCAGATGAGAGAAACCCCCACGAATCAATTCGGAGGACCAGTTGAAGAACACGCACCTCTTGCGACGAGGCGGAGTACTCGCCGCTGTGGTGGCGAGCGTGGCTCTCGCCGGTGCGGTGCCCGCCTCGGCGGCCCCCGGCGATGGCTCCGCGTATGGCGTCAAGGTCGATGTGAAGCTCCTCGGCCTCGACGCGGTGAAGGCCGGGCCGCTCGCCGAGGCGAAGACCTCCGGGCCGACCACCAACAGCCTCGCGAAGGCCAACCTCACCGGCGTGCTGACCGCGGGCGCGATCAACACCGAGGCCAAGCGCGACGACAACTCCGGTGCCGTGACCGCCAAGGCCAGCACCGCCGATGTCGGCTTGCCGCTGCTGAAGAGCGCCCTCGGCGACGTCGGCGTCAAGGTCGTCGAAGCCACCTGCACCGCGACACAGAAGGGCGTGCAGGGCGCCACCACCCTGGTCGGCGCGAACCTCGGAAGCGCGGGCGCCGTCGACTCGACGCCGGCACCGAACACCCAGATCAAGGTCGGTCTCGGCAACGTCAACGTCGCGACGATCATCCTCAACGAACAGATCAAGAACGGTGACGGCAGCCTCACGGTCAACGCCATCCACGTGAAACTGCTGGGACAGGCGCTCAACCCGCTCGGTTCCGGCGACGTGATCGTCTCGTCGGCCACCTGCGGTCCGGCCGGTCTGCCCGTGCCGCTCGCTTCGGGCGCGGGGCTGTGGATCGGTCTCGGCCTGCTCGGTGCCGTCGCCATCCCGGTCGGTATCCGCGTGGTCCGCAACCGGCGTCCGGCGACCACCGCCTGACCAGGGTGAAGTGAGGTCGAAATGTACAAATTGCCTGGCGCCGGAGTCGGCGTCGCCGGTGGCGGGGTGGGTGCCCTCGCCGCCACCGGGGCCGATGTCGGCTGGTGGCTGGCCGTCGGGGTGATCCTGCTGGTTCTCGGAACCATCGCGGTCATCGCGGGCTACCGCCGCACGAAACGGCTCGGCGAGATGGGGAACTGACGCTCCCCTGGACGGAACGGCCGCCGGCGTGGGCCCCTCGCGCGCCGGCGGCCATCACCCGCGTTTTGCGGGACACTCGGAAACGTGGATGAGGAGCGCGAACGCGTGGATGTGATGTTGCTGGCCGGGACGCGGCCGGAGGCGGTCAAGCTCGCGCCGTTGGCGCTGGCGCTGGCGGAGCACCCGCACCTACGACCCTTCGTCGTCCACAGTGGACAGCATCCGGGCATGGTCGAGCAGGCGCTGATCCCGTTCGGACTGCCAGTCGACGCCTGGCTCGACACGCCGCCGAGGACCACCGGCACCCAGGCGGAACTGGTCTCCGGCCTGCTTCCCGCGCTCGACGAGGTACTGCGCCGGGTCGCACCGGCCGCGATCGTCGTCCAGGGCGACACGACGACGGGGCTGGCGGGTGCGCTCGCCGCGTTCTGGCGGGGCATCCCGGTCGTGCATCTGGAAGCGGGACTGCGCACGCACGACCTCGCCGCGCCGTTCCCCGAAGAGGGGACGCGGCAGATGATCTCGCGGATCGCCGCCCTGCACCTCGCGCCGACGCCGGGCGCCGCAGCGGCGCTGCGCACGGAAGGTGTTCCGCGCCAACGGATCGCCGTCACCGGCAACACCGTCGTCGACGCCGTGATCGCGATCGCCGAACGTGATCTCCCCGCACGGGACACCGCGCTCGCCTTGCTGGAGATGGAAATCGCCGAGGCTGGAGAGCGGCTCGTCCTCGTGACGTCGCACCGGCGCGAGTCCTGGGGTGAGCCGCTGAGCCGCACCCTCGCTGCGATCGAACTGATCGTCGCCGAACACAGCGACGTCCAGGTGCTGTTCCCGGTGCACCCCAATCCGGCCGTGCGGGATCAGGTGACGGCCGCGCTCGGCGGGACGCCGAGGGTGACGATCACCGAGCCGCTCGAATATCCCGATCTCGTGCGCGCGTTGCGGCTCGCCGAGCTCGTCCTGACCGATTCCGGTGGTATCCAAGAGGAAGCGCCGACGTTCGGCACTCCCGTCTTGGTGCTTCGCGACGTCACCGAACGACGCGAAGCCGTCGAGGCCGGGTGCGCCTGGCTGGTCGGGACGGACACCGGTCTCATCGCCGACACCGCGGCGAAGATCCTGCGCGGCGACCTCCATCCGACGCACGCCGGAAACCCTTACGGAGACGGCAATGCCGCCGCCTTGTCGGTGGCGGCGCTGGAGGAGCTGCTCAACCTCGCACCGGCACCGCGCACCGCCGCCGAATCGCGTTAGATCGAGACGATCTGGACCGGCAGCGCCGGGTTGGCGGAGAAGTCGAGCGAGGCCCGCGGGCGTCCGGCGGCGACCACGTGCGCGCCGAGCGCGGCGATCATCGCGCCGTTGTCCGTGCACAGCCGCGGCCGCGGGACACGCAGGGTGATCCCGGCTTCGGCGCAGCGCTCGGCGGCGAGTTCGGACAGTCGTGAGTTCGCCGCCACGCCACCGGAGATCACCAGCGTGTCCACGCCGTGTTCCTTGGCCGCGCGGATCGCCTTCATGGTGAGGACGTCGGCGACGGCCTCCTGGAACGACGCGGCGACGTCGCCGACGGGAATGTCCTCGCCGCGGCGCTCCGCGCCTTCGACCCAGCGCGCGACCGCGGTTTTCAAGCCGGAGAAGGAGAAGTCGAACTTGGCGTCGCGCGGCCCGGTCATTCCCCGGGGGAACGCGATGGCCGCGCCGTCACCGTTCTTGGCGGCCTTGTCGATGGGCGGGCCACCGGGGTACGGCAGACCGAGGACGCGGGCAACCTTGTCGTAAGCCTCGCCCGCGGCGTCGTCCACAGTGGACCCGAGCTCGGTGATCTCGGAAGCGATGTCGTCCACCAGCAGCAATTGCGTGTGCCCGCCGGAGACGAGCAGGGCGAGGCAGCGCTCGGGCAACGGGCCGTGCTGGAGCGTGTCGACGGCGATGTGCCCGGCGAGGTGGTTGACGCCGTAGAGCGGGATGTCGAGCGCGGCGGCGTACGCCTTGGCGGCCGCGACGCCGACGAGCAGCGCACCGGCGAGACCGGGTCCGGCGGTGACCGCGATGGCGTCCACATCGGACAGTTTCAGCCCGGCCTTGTCGAAGGCACGTTCGACCGTCGGGACCATCGCCTCCAAGTGCGCGCGGCTGGCGACCTCGGGCACGACGCCGCCGAAGCGGGCGTGCTGGTCGACGCTGGAGGCGACCTCGTCGGCGAGGAGCTCGACCGTGTTGTCATCGTGCAGGCGGACGAGGCCGACGCCGGTCTCGTCGCACGAACTCTCGATGCCCATGATGATGCGCGGCATCAGCCCGCCACCTCGTCTCGGACCTGGGCCCGCGGGCGGGCCATCGTGTAGGCGTCGGCGCCGGAGGGCTGGTAGTAGCGCTTCCGGAGGCCGATGCGTTCGAAACCGTGCCGCTCGTAGAGCGTGATCGCCGCGTCGTTGTCGGTGCGGACTTCGAGGAAGACGGGCGCGGCGAGCTCGTCCGCGCGGTCGAGGAGCGCTTTCAGCAGGACGGTGCCGATGCCTTGGCGCTGGTGGCCGGGGTCGACGCCGATCGTGTGGATGCTCGCCTCGTAGTCGCCGCGGCGGCCGACGACGGCGAGCCCGGCGTAACCGATGACCTCGTCGCTCTCGTCCGGACGGGCGACGAGGTAGTGGCCGCCGGCGTCGAGTTCCGCGTGGAAGGCGTAGGCGGTCCAAGGCGAATCGCCGGGGAAGAGGATCTTCTCGATCTCGACACAGCGCGGGATGTCCTTGCGGCGTAAGGGTTCCAGCCTCACGGCGTGGTCACCTTCTTGCGCGCGGCCGGTTCGACGGCGTCGGGGCGGCGGAGGTAGAGCGGGGTGAGTGGCGCGGGCTCGTTGGTGAAGTCGGCTGCCTTGACCAATCCGATGGGTGACGGGAAGCGCGGCTCGATCGGCTGGACGCCGAGGGCGTCCGCGTAGAGGAGGGCGCCGTCGCCCGCCGCGACCTTGATGGTGGTCTGGAGGTCCGCGGGCCGCTCGACGTGGGGGCCGTCGGTGCGGGAGCCGTCGGCGGCGTAGGCGGCCCAGTAGACCTCGCGGCGGCGCGCGTCAGTGAGGACGAGGAAGGGCGCTTCGCCGGGGGCGACGTCGGCGGCGATCGCGTCGAGACTGCAGACCGGGTACGCGGGGATGCCGAGGGCGTGGGCGAGCGACGCGGCGGTGGCCATGCCGGCGCGAAGGCCGGTGAAGGGGCCGGGGCCGACGCCGCAGACGATGGCGTCGAGGTCGCGAAGCGTGACGCCCGCGGCCTTGACGGCTTCGAGGGCGTGCGGCGTGATCAGCTCACCGTGGGCGCGCGGGTCGACCGTGACGCGGTCGCCGCGTGACTCGAGGGTGTCGCCGTCGAGGGCGACGAGGCCCGCGGTGACCGCCGGGGTCGAGGTGTCGATGGCCAGTACCAGCACGGTTACCCAGCCTACGACCAGCGCCCCGGAGCGCGTTTAGCGGGCTAAACGCGATCGGGTGGCGTGGCCGCTCCTCCTGCGCCAGATCGCGTTTAGCCCGCTAAACGCGCTCTGTGCGGGGCCTGCCGCCGATCCCGCGCCCCATCCGCCGGATCGCGATTAGGGGGCTAAAGTCGCTCCCGCTCCCCCTCCTGCGGATCGCGTTTAGCCCGCTAAAGGCGCTCTGGCGGGCCTCCTCCTTCCGGACCCTCAGATCGCGATTAGGGGGCTAAACGCAGGTCGGCGGGGCGTGTGAAGCAGGTCGTAGGGCGCGTGCGGGCAGCGCGGGTACGGTTCCGAAAGCGGGGTTCCTTGGCGCCAAGCGCCCCGGCCGGCGGAGTCGAGCAGGAGGTCACACGTGCCCGATAGGTTGTTCCCCACGCTGGCGAGCGGCTCCGACAAGGAGGCACTCCGCTTCGGTGACACCTCCCTCACCTACGCCGACGTCGCGGCCATCGCCGGCACGCTCGCCCGCGACCTGCCGAGCGGCCGCGTCGCCGTCTGGGCGACGCCCTCGGTGCACACCAGCGTCGCCGTGATCGCCGCCCTGCTCGCGGGCGTCCCCGCCATCCCGCTCAACCCGAAGATCGGCGAGCGCGAACTCGCGCACATCCTCACCGACAGCGAACCCGTACTCGTCCTCGCCGAACCGGGCGCCGACCTGCCCGCCGGTCTCGACGGCCTGCCGCGACGCGACATCGTTCTCGAAGGCGCACCGATCGATCTCCCCGCGGAACCGGACGCCGAGGCCCCGGCGCTGATCGTCTACACCTCCGGCACCACCGGCCCGCCCAAGGGCGTCGTCCTCCCCCGGCGCGCGATCGCGACCACCCTCGACGCGCTCGAGGACGCCTGGGAATGGACCGCCGACGACGTCCTCGTCCACGGTCTCCCGCTGTTCCACGTGCACGGCCTGATCCTCGGCGTCCTCGGGCCGCTCCGGCGCGGCGGCTCGGTTCGGCATCTCGGTCGCTTCTCCACCGAAGGTGTCGCGCGCGAGCTCGCCAGCGGCGCCACGATGATGTTCGGCGTCCCGACGATGTACCACCGCATCGCGGGCGAAGTCGGCGAAGACCCGTCGCTCGCCGAAGCGTTGAGCAGCGCCCGGCTGCTCGTCTCCGGGTCGGCCGCGCTGCCCGTCCACGACCATCAGCGCATCACCGCGGCGACCGGCAGGCGCGTGATCGAGCGCTACGGGATGACCGAAACCCTCATGAACACCAGCATTCGCGCCGACGGCGAGCACGTTCCCGGAACCGTCGGTGTCCCGCTGCGCGGCGTCGATCTGCGCCTCGTCGACGAATCGGGCGAGCCCGTCGAGCAGGTCGAGACCGTCGGCGAGATCCAGGTCCGCGGGCCGAACCTGTTCACCGAATACCTCAACCGCCCCGACGCCACCGAAGCCGCCTTCGACGACGGCTGGTTCCGGACCGGCGACATGGCGACCCGCGACGCGGCCGGGTACGTGAAGATCGTCGGCCGGAAGGCGACGGATCTGATCAAAAGCGGCGGCTACAAGATCGGCGCGGGCGAGATCGAGAACGCGCTCATGGAGCATCCCGGTGTCGCGGAGGTCGCGGTGACCGGCGAGCCCGACGACGACCTCGGCGAGCGCATCGTGGCCTGGGTGGTGCCCGACGGGGAACGTCCGGCGGAGTCGGAACTCGCCGACCACGTCTCACGCCTGTTGTCGCCGCACAAACGGCCTCGGGTGGTCCGCTATCTGGACGCGTTGCCGCGCAACGACATGGGCAAGGTCATGAAGCGGGCGCTCGGGTGAACAGGCCCTCTGCGCGGTCTGTCATCAAGGAGATCGCGATCGGGTTCGAGGATCTGGACGTTCCGCGTTCCGAGGAGCCGGACGACGGGCCGATCGACTGGCCGGGTTATCGCTCGGCACGCGAGGCCGCCGAGGAGCGAACCGGCGAGAGCGAGTCCGTACTCTGCGGGACCGCCATGATCGGTGACGTCGAGGCGGTGGTGATCGCTTTCGAGTTCGGTTTTCTGGGCGGTTCGATCGGGCAGCGGACCGGTGATCGCGTCGAGGCGGCGTTCGCGCGGGCCGTGGAGTCCCGGTTGCCGGTGGTGTCGCTGATCGCGACCGGCGGCAGCCGCATGCAGCACGGGATGCGGGCGCTTTCGCAGTTGCAGCGCATCGCGCGAGCGGCGGCCGGGGCACGGTCGGTGCCGCAGATCTCGGTGCTGCGCGATCCGACCACAGGTGGCGGCTGGGCGACGCTCGGTGCGAGCGCCGACGTCGTCCTCGCACTGCCCGGGGCACAGGTCGGCTTCGCCGGCTCTCGCGTGCGGCCCGCCGGCGCTTCGGCGGACGCGTACACGGCCGAGGCGAAGCTCGCGTGGGGCCAGGTGGATCAGATCGTGACGCCGGCCGAACTTCCTTCGACGTTGGAACGGTGGCTGCGGTTACTGAGTTCAGCGACAGCGGAAGCCGCCGAACCGCCCAGAGCGCTCGGGTCCACCGACCTGCCCGACAGCGGATGGGATGCGGTCCAGGCGGCACGCTCCGCTGGGCGACCGAGGGCCGCGGAGTACCTCGACGCGTACTTCGACTGGCGTGAGGAGCTCTCGGGCGACAGGTGCGGCGGAGTCGACACGGGTGTCTTGTGCGGCTTCGGCTGGCGACGCGGCCGAGCGATCGCGTACGCGGCGCAGTGCGGAACGCCGACGCTGCCCGCGGGGTTCCGGACGGCGGCGCGTCTGATGCGGCTCGCGTCGAGGCTCGGAATTCCGGTGCTCACCCTCGTCGACACTCCCGGAGCGGCGAACGACGAGGCGGCCGAGCGGGCCGGTGCGGGCGCGGCGATCGCGGAGTTGTTCGAGGCGGTCGCGAGCGCGGCCGTGCCGATCACGACGCTCGTGATCGGGGAAGGCGGATCCGGAGGCGCGCTCGCGTTCGCGGCGCCGGGGTCGACGTGGGTGACGCCCGACGCGTACTTCTCGGTGACGTCGCCCGAGGCGGCCGCGGCGATCCTCAAGCTGCCCGCCGACGAAGTCCCCGCACTCGCGGACCGGCTGCGGCTACGCCCCCAAGACCTGGTCGACCTGGGAATCGCGCGTTCCGTCGTGACGCCCGCGGATCGCGTTTAGCCCGCGAAACGCAGGTCGCCCGGCGCAGATCGCGTTTAGCCCGCGAAACGCAAGTCGCGCGGCCGGATCGCGATTAGCCCGCTAAACGCAGGTCGGGCGTGCGGGCGGCCCAGGTGCCGTGCGGCTCCAGGGTGACCAGGCGGACATCGTCTTCCCGGCGCTCCAGGCGGACGACGAGGTAGTCGTCCGACAGGCGCTCGGCGGCTCCCTCGCCCCATTCGACGACCAGGGCCGACCGCTCCAGCTCCGTGTCGAGGTCCAGGTCGTCCAGCTGCGAGAGATCCCCGCCGAGCCGGTACGCGTCGACGTGCACCAGCGCGACCCCGGCCGCGCCCGCCGGATGCACCCGGGCCAGCACGAACGTCGGCGAGCTCACCCGTCCGCCGACACCGAGACCCTCGGCGATCCCGCGGGTCAGCGTTGTCTTGCCCGCCCCGAGCGGCCCGGCGAGCAGCACCAGATCGCCCGCGCGCAGCGAGCGTCCGAGCTCACGCCCGAAATCCATCGTCGATTCGGGAGTCGGGAAAGCGAAAGTCATCAGCGTTGCCACCACCAGGTCCGCCGTTCGGAAGTCTCACCATCGGTGCCCGTGCACCGTTGCACCAAGTCGATCAGGTGGCTGTTCACCAGTTCGGGTTGTTCCAGCTGCACCATGTGTCCCGCGCCGCGCACGCGCACCAGCTCCGCGTCGGGCAGCTCCGCCGCGATCCGCTCGGCGTGCGCGATCGGCGTGAACCGGTCGGAATCCCCGCCGACGACCAGCACGTGCGCGTGCTTCAGCCCGGCGAGCGCGGCGTACCGGTTGTGGCTGCCGAGCGTGTCGACGAAGTTCACGAGCCCGCGCACCGGCGTCACTTCGAGCATTTCCAGCATGAAGTCGACGAGCCGCGGCGACACGTCCCGGCTGCCGAAAGCCAGCCTGCGCACGGCTTGCCGGGTCAGCTGCCCGCCCGCCGCGCGCACGAACTCGACGAGCCCCGGCTGCCAGCCGGCCAGCCCGCCGACGCCTCGCGTCAGCGGGTTGTACTTCGAGAGCAGTGATCTCGGTAGCCCCCGAGCGCCGACCTCGCCTGCCGCGGTCGCGATGAACGCGACGCCGCAGACACGGTCGTCGAACAGTTCGGGATGCTCCGCGGCGAGCTCCATGATCACCATTCCGCCCATCGAGTGCCCCATGAGCACGATGGGCCCCTCCGGCACCACCGAGCGCAGGACCATGTCGAGGTCGCGCGCCAGCTGCTCGATGGTGCTGGTCTCGGTGGTCGCGGCGCCGGATTGCCCGTGCCCGCGATGGTCGTAGTAGACCTGACGCACCCGCGGCAGCTTCAGCGACGCGAGGTCTCGCCGCTGAAAGTGCCAGCAGCGCTTCGACAACGCGAAGCCGTGCACACCGACGACGGTCAGCTCCGGTTCTCCCCCATCGGCCGGATCGATCTCCTCGACCGCGAGCGGCGTGCCGTCCTCCGCCGCCACTGTCGACGTCCGGTCCGGTTCCAAGTCCCCCAACGGCTCGTCCACGAACGGATCCTCACTCTGCCGCCGCTGCTGTGCGGCGACGGCGATCGCGGCGGCGGTGCCGGTGGCCACCGCCCCGACGCCGCCGACGATGGCCAGCAGTCTTCGTGAAGGTGTCACGAGCCTGCCTCCAGATACGTTCGGCGGATTCGCGGGCGGTACATCGAAGTCACGATCTCGTAGTCGATCGTCCCCAACTTGTCGGCCCATTCCCGGGCGGTCGGCTCGCCGGAAGTGCCTTGGCCGAAGAGGATCACTTCGCTGCCGACGGCGGGTTCGTCGTCTCCGCAGTCGACGATCAGCTGGTCCATGCAGACCCGGCCGACGACCGGCCGACGCCGTCCGGCGAGCCAGACGTCCATGCGGCCGGACAGCGACCGCGGCACGCCGTCGGCGTATCCGACCGGGACCAGGGCGAGCGTGGTGTCGCGCTCGGCCGTCCAGCTGTGGCCGTACGAGACCGACTCGCCGGACGGGATCCGCTTCGTGAGCACGACCGACGATTTGAAGGTCATCGCGGGGCGGAGATCGTCGTCGGTGGGCACCGGGTTCAGCCCGTAGATCGCGATCCCGGGGCGCACGAGGTCGAAGTGCAGGTCGGGCCTGGTCAGCACGGCGGCGGAGTTCGCGATATGCCGCATCGGGTTCAGGCCGACCGCGCGGGCGATGTCGTAGGCCTCGTCGAACCGCTTCGCCTGCGCGTCGATGGAGGGGTGGCCGGGCTCGTCGGCGCAGGCGAGATGCGACCAGATGGCGACGACCTCGATGAGCGGCTCAGCGGCCGCCGCGGCCTTGACCAGGGCGGGCCATTCCGCAGGTGGGCAGCCATTTCGGCTGAGCCCGGTGTCGATCTTGAGGTGAACCCGGCAGATCGCGTTTAGCCCGCTAAAGTCGCGTGCCCGGCGCGCGCCATCGGCCACGCGGGCCAGCTCGTCCAGGGAGCTCACGGCGACGTCGATGTCTTCGGCGACAGCGGGCGCGAAGTCGGCTTCAGGGGTGTCGAGCCAGCTGAAGAGCCGGACGCCGATCCCGGCCCGGCGCAGCGCGAGCGCCTCGCCGAGGGAGCAGGTGCCCAGCCAGGTGGCCCCGCCCTCGACGGCGGCACGGGCGACCTCGAGGGCGCCGTGCCCGTAGCCGTCGGCCTTGACCACGGCCATCGTCTGGGCCGAGGGGGCGCGGGAAGTGAGCAGGGCGACGTTGTGCCGGATGGCGGACAGGTCGATGACGACCTCGGCACGCGGGAAACTGGCGGTCATAACGACCACCAGTTTCCCACGAACCGGCTCAGGACAGGCGCGCCCCGTCGGTGGCGGAGAACACGTGCAACTCGTCGGGACGGATCCGCAGGTGCAGGGTGTCGCCCATGGCCGGCGGTGTGCGCGGGTCCACACGGGTGACGACGTTCGACTTCGAGCCCTCGGCGTCGGTCTCGGCGAGCTTGCCGTAGACGTACGCGTCCGAGCCGAGCTCCTCGACGAGGTCGACCTTGATCGGCAGGGTGCCGTCTTCGCTGGTCGTCACCTCAAGCGACTCGGGACGGAAGCCGAGGGTGACCGTGTCGCCATCGGCCTTGGCGAGGATCTCGCGGGTCAGCGGCACCCGCGCGCCGCCCAGCTCGGCACCGTCTTCGGTGAGCTTCGCGGTGACGAGGTTCATCGCGGGCGAGCCGATGAATCCGGCGACGAAAGCGTTTGCGGGCCGGTCGTACAGGGCGCGCGGGGTGTCGCACTGCTGCAGGAGGCCGTCCGAGAGGACGGCGACCCGGTCGCCCATCGTCATGGCCTCGACCTGGTCGTGCGTGACGTAGACGGTGGTGACGCCGAGGCGGCGCTGCAGCGCGGCGATCTGCGTACGGGTGGAGACACGCAGCTTCGCGTCGAGGTTCGACAGCGGCTCGTCCATGAGGAAGACCTGCGGCTCACGCACGATGGCGCGGCCCATCGCGACGCGCTGGCGCTGCCCACCGGAGAGCGCCTTCGGCTTGCGGTCGAGGTACTGCTCGATGTCGAGCAGCTTGGCCGCGTCGAGCACCTTCTGCTTGATCTCCGAAGCCGGGCGGCCCGCGATCTTCAGCGCGAAGCCCATGTTCTGGCCAACGGTCATGTGCGGGTACAGCGCGTAGTTCTGGAACACCATCGCGATGTCGCGGGCGCGCGGCGGCAGCTGCGTGACGTCGCGGTCGCCGATCCACACGGCGCCTTCGTCGATGTCTTCGAGGCCGGCGAGCATCCGCAGGCTGGTGGACTTGCCACAGCCGGAAGGCCCGACCAGCACGAGGAACTCGCCGTCGGCGATCTCGAGGTCGAGTGCGTCCACGGCGGGCCGCTCGGAGCCCGCGTAGCGCCGGGTCGCCTTGTCGTAGGTGATCGTGGCCATCGGTTCAGTCCTCTTTCGGTTTCGCGGAAATGCCGTGCCCGAGTTCGCGGGCTTCGAGATGCCGTTGCTGGATCCGGCGCCCTTCGGCGCGATCCGCTTCGGCCGGCTCGAGTGGGGTGTAGCCGTGCTGTTCCTGCCAGCGGGGAGGTTCCGTGCTGGAAGCGAGTGCCCAGGCCGCCTGCCGCGCGGCACCGACCGCGACGTACTCGGCGACCTCGGGGATGACGACGGGCACGCCGAACACGATCGGCGCGACCGCGCGGACGGCGGCCGACTGCGCGCCGCCGCCGATCAGGAGGACGCGACGGACTTCGAGCCCCTGTTCGCGCAGGGCGTCGAGCCCGGCGGCCAGACCGCAGAGCATGCCTTCGACGGCGGCGCGCGCGAGGTTTTCGGGCGTCATGTTCGCGCGGGTCAGGCCGAAGAGCGTGCCCTTGGCGTCCGGGAGGTTCGGCGTCCGCTCACCGTCGAGGTACGGCAGGAAGGTGAGGCCGCCGGAACCGGGTGTGGCGGCGAGCGCCAGCTTGTCGAACTCCGCGAGTTCGACGCCGAGCATCGCGGACGTGGCCGTGAGCACACGGGCCGCGTTGAGGGTGCAGGCCAGCGGGAGGAAACGGCCGGTGGCGTCGGCGAAACCCGCGACGATGCCGGAGGGGTCGGCGCTCGCGGTCTCGGAGACGCCGAACACGGTGCCGCTGGTGCCGAGCGAGACCACGACGTCGCCGGGGGCGAGTTCGAGACCGAGGGCGGCGGCCATGTTGTCGCCGGTTCCGGCCGAGACCAGGATCCCGTCCGGCGTCCGGCCCGCGGCTTCGGCGGGGCCGATGACCTTGGGCAGCTCGGGTGTGCGGCCGCCGAAGGCGTGC